>OGND01001050.1_pt1 | contig 12128 bp, 7 predicted proteins | sample 1573381 | NCBI WGS metagenome assembly OGND01 (sample SAMEA2581989, study PRJEB24529) | metagenome | biome: Human gut stool | place: China | collected 2011
GTTGGCATATTCAGCAGTCTGCTTATTAGATTTATCCAGGTATTTACGTGCATCGGGCAAGTCTTTCTTGGATAGAGCTACAGCGGCTGCATTCAGGTTGGCTACTTCATCATCAGGATACATACGGACGGCAATGTCGAAGACTTTGATAAAATCGTCGCTACCCTTGGGATAGGTATTTGCTACCAGGTACATCTCGTTCAAACTGAGATACTGGGGCTGTGTTTTGATGATCTCTTTCCCTTCATCCACCTTGAAATTAGCAATGGTATAGTCTATGCGGCAATTCACCTTGCGGAGTGCCGGATATAAATCTTTCAGCATTTCACGATAGGGGATACCGCCACCTACTCGTTTTATTTCCTCTTTCCGGCGAGCTATGTCGGAGGTATTATGGATTATGTTGAAGAATTCTGTTTTTTCTTTCATGTTGGAAGCTTCCAGTGCCTTTACCAGTCCTTCCCAATTTTCACCACCAAAGGAAACATTGTAGAGTTTGGCAGGGATCTGTTCGTGTGTGGACAAATAAGTTTTCAAGGCTTCAGCACGGCTCTTGGAGAGTTGTTCATTGAGCTTCAATGGACCTTCGGGAGAGGCGAATCCTTCAATGTAGACACCTGTTACGGTCAGTTTTTTATCGTTCTGTATCTTGTTGAACATTTCCCGGATGTTCCGTAACTCAGTCTGATTATTCATAAAATCCGGTAGAATGACAGACTTGCCTACGGGGAAATCAAGATGCGCTTCATATTGTTCGCTACGTGCTTTCACAACTTCAGCTTTAGGCTGAATGTAAGAGGGGATAGGCTGTAAGGCTGCAAGACGTTTGGCTTCCGTAGAAACTCCGTTCAGGATCATTTCCTGTGTCAATACTTCCTGGTGTCCGCCGCATCCACATAAATCTTCTTCCAGATTGAGGTAAGCATTCTCCATCCATGGTTCGTAAGGGATGACCTGGGTGTAGTTCAGAACTTCCTGAGTATTATAAGGTATCTCCATATTGGTTGCTTTATCCAATGCCATGGCACGAAGATAAACTTTTTGCCTTCTGCGTCCATTGATAACGATTTCGGGCAATACGACGTTGTTGTCCGGACCTGCCAGTACGGGAGTTAATGTCAAAGTACGGTCGTTGCCGACTTTCAGGTTCCGCATATCCATCTGCATGCTTATGTAAAGTGACTCTCCCTGTTGCCATAGGGAGGCATTGGTGATGTTGATGGCATCTTTATAGAATTTTTGTGCACGGGCCGGAAGTACGGCAATGAGGCACAAAACGGAGTATATCAGTATTTTTTTCATGACTATATTATTTTATGACGTATATGATGTTTAATGCTACTTTGGTAGGGCCAATGTAGTTCTTGTGTCCGCTATCGAGTTTGCTTCCGCATTTTCCGCAGTTGTACTTATCGTAGTCTATGCGGGCATAGCCTACACCAATTTCAGCTTCCATACTCCAACGCTTGTTCAGTATCCATTGGTATCCGTATGAAATGCCGGCTCCATAAATGTTGCCTTGGTAGCGTTCGTGTCCCAAACCTAAAATGTTGAGGTTGCTGATATTTGCTTCTGCATAATGGGCATGGACGCCAAAGAAATGTCCATAGAAGCGTTCGCACAGCCAATAACGTAGTTCGGGCTGTACCAGCCAGTGCTTGATTTGTTTATGATCCGAGAATTTCCAGGGATTGTAGTTACCGGATACATCAAGAGTTAACTTTTTGGAGAGTCCGACCTCAAAACCAAGGTTGGCTGTCGTGGTTGCCCAATACAATGCATTGGTTTTTATTGCAAATTTAGGCATGTAGTGGCTCTTATCTTGTCCGTACATACTGTTGGTGTATGTGAACATCAGGGCTGCCAACAAAAGGAATTTAATAGTTTTCATATTTTCATTATATTATATTATCGTAAAACAATAGCCGGATTTTGCAGTAACTCTTCCACTTTGTATGTGGCGGAATAGCCATAGTTTCTCAGAGTGAAAGTGACTACATCATTCAATTTGGCTCCGGCGTATATAGTAGTTGAATAAGTACTGGTCCGGCTGGCTGTAAAACCAGCTGCAATGCCGGTGTCCGATGAAGTTACGGTATAACGGGGAATATTGAGCAAACCGTCATTCTGATAAACCTGTATCGTATTTCCGACAGTTACTGACTGTGCCAGGATATTTTCAAAGCCAATGGTCGTAGGACTAAATCCGGGAGCAGATATTATCAGCTTTTCACTACTTAACGCCTTTTTTGAAGTAAACGTAACGGTTTGTCCTCCTGAAGGCTGTGAAGTGTAGGTATATTGATAGCCACCTGCAACTGCTGTCCATCCGCTTTGGGTGGTTTGCAGATTTTGAGTTGCAATAAACACCGTTAACGGGTATGTGGGCGGATAGTCCGGATATGATGGAATAGTAAACATAAAGCTGGCTGTATTGTTCACGCCATAGTTCACCGTATTGTTTCCATTGACAGAAACGTTGGTAAAATGCCGTGCTTTTACTACTACACTCTTTGTCTGGAAGATTTCATTGGCAATCAGAACTGTTTCATCACTATTCTCAAGACTGGTACGAAAATTCAATACTTTGGTTCCGGGGCTGGTGGCCCAATAAACATATTGATACCCACCGTTAGTATATTCCAGTTGTAGGTTCTTGTTCGGTTCTACCGGGTAAAGGTTGGCCGTAGTAATGGTACACTTCAGCGGATACAGATAATAGGGAATTGCTGAGGGTATTGTAAAACTCAGTGCTACATCCTGATCACGGGTAGTATATATTTCGGGTGATAAGCCGGCGGGATCGAATGAATACAATGCGCTGGATATAACTGTGATACTACGTGAAAGTACTCCTGCCTTGACGGTGATTGTCGCTTCGTATTGTCCTGTAATAATACGGGATACATCGGCAGAAATATTACCGTTTCCGTCATAGGCCAGGTTGTGAAGTATACTTCCCTGGTCTTCTGCTATAGATACACTGATCTTTGAATTATCGGTTACGCCATTCGCTGTATACTGGGCTGATACTTTCAGGGTACCTGCCTGAGTGAACAGGAAATGCAGATTGCTAACCGTCAGCACATTGTTGTTATTATCGGAGATAGAAGGAGATTCCTTGAATATTTCAGCATAAATGTTATTGGAAGGTTCCGAAGTTTTTGCATCCGCAAATTCAGTACTTCCGTTTGCGCTTTCACTAAAAGATTTTATCACAATCTTATAGTGATAATTCCTCATAACCGGATAGGGGTTCTTATCTGTATCAAGAAGTTGTATCTTATAATAAAGGTCCTCGGTTTTTCCTGCCAATTTCCCTTTAAGGATGATATACGTCTGATCGTTGGAGAAGTTTTCATTCTCGAACATATATTTGGGCTCCATATTACAGTCAGCAGCGTTCTGGTCAGTCTTGGAAATAGGATTACGTGGCAAGGTCGGTTTACCGTCTATTAAAGTGAATGGAGTGGTAGGAGCCCTCGGATTGAATGGAGCTACGGTTCCGCTACTTGTATAGTTACAGAGCGCATATCCCGTTACTTCAAAGTTGGTTGCTTCATTCTCAATGGTCACTTTGGCCAGGTTACGGTAAAGTGTGACATTGGGGCTGTCGCTGGGTGAAGAGATTGTTTGTCTTCCCCAGAAAACTAGATTACTGCTACTCAATGAAGGTATTATTTCTCTTTCATCTTTTTGCATGGCGGCACGTTTGTCAAAACTATCCCATTGGGAATAGTTGGCAATGAGGTGAATGATTCTTGAATCATCGGGAATGTTTGCCTGAAATGTTCCGGTACCATTGCTATTACTGCTCAGGAGGGAGGCATGAGCCCGTCCAATGAATAGTCCGTTGGCATCGAAGGTCATTAGCCATAGGTCATTAACTGCATTTTCATTTATGGCGGCACGGGTGCGTACAGAGGTATATTCAGGCATATTTACCGAAAATTGGAAGACGGTCTTATCGTTATTTCCAGTCGGTGGATTGCTGAGGCTATCTTCATCGGTGCATGAGGTCAGAAGAAGACCGAAGAGTGCTATAAGGTAGGTTAATCTTTTCATACTTTTCTAATTTTAATCATTGGTACCGTCTATCGAATGTCGCGTACGCATCGGACAGCGGCCTTCAAAGGGTTGAATTTAACGCTCTCCCCAACGCGCGGGTCCATAAAAGCAGTTACACTACTGGCATTTGAACTCCAGTAGGAATGTCCTTCAAGGATACCTTTTACTTCACATTTTTGAATATTCTGTAAAACATCTATCAGGTAAATTTCCGCTTGTGTAGGCATGCGCCAGTCAGCGTAGGTTTCTCCGGTAGTGGCATCTCGTTCCACATAATCCCGGCATTTGATTCTTGATGCTGCGTATGTACCTGCCGCTGTTGCGCCATGTTGTGAGGCAAGCATGAAGTGTGGAGAAACTCTTCGGTTATTTTCTTCAGTGTCTATGGCAGCGTGTTCACTGTCTGTTAGCGGATAACCGAATACGGCATTGTTGCGTATATAGGAAGCATAGGATGCACCCAATGCAGGATCGGGAGCATAATGGGAATATCCGCTGCCAAAGTCCTCGTTAAACTCATCCGGATCGGGAAGAGTGGAGAAGTCGGCAACGAAAGAGTTCATTATGTACATTTTTTTATTATTCTGTCCTTGGCCTCCATCAGGGGCATCAGCTGAAATGTCTGAGCTGATATAAAGAGCTGGATATTGGGCTACAGTAATATTTTGAGTGAGTCCGGCACCATTTGCTACCTGAAAAGCTATATCCTTCGCTAAAAAGTTTTCAGGAAGTGGACTTGTTATAGTTATGTTGCCGGATTTTGCATTTGGGGTAACGGTAATATTTACCTCTTTTCCTCCGTTGGAAACTGCTGTCCCATTCACTGTAATCTGCTTAATCACTACGTCCGGTGTAGATGACTGGAAGGTAGTGGTAAACTGTGTATTGTTGGGCATAGATATCTTGGTATCTTTTACATAGATGAAGTTAATACCTTCTACAGAAACAAGTACTTCATGGGTACTCCAATCTTGTATAGTATATCCGGCATTCAGCTGAACTGCGGAATGCGGATCGGTATCACCGGCCTTGTCTATGTTCACACGGATATCATACAAGCGGTTACGTTCCAGTTTATAGAGGCTTTCCGCTTGGTTTGTACTTCCGTCGGGTAGACGATAGTTTACTGGAATTTTGTAATAGTTCTGGTCTATGGTATTACCACCGGCATCCTTTACCGGGACGTTGATGAGCACATAAGTCTCCCGGTCTGTATCCTTCGTCCAGTCGTTGGCATAGGAATAAAGAATGAATTGATTGTTGTTACCCGCACCCGTATTTTGTTCCGTAAATGAGTTCATGCTCTGCAGATTAGGAATGTCTATATTTCCATCTGCAATGGATGAGCCACTGGCGGCATAGTTAACCATCTTTTTGGAAGGTATTCTATTGTCTATGGAGGTGTAACCGTTTATGTAGTTCAGGCTTATTCTTACTTTTGCGGCAGCACGTTTGAGAACAACAGGAATTTCTTTGTTGATAACGACTCCGTCGTTCAGTACCATTGTTTGTTTGCCATCCATTAAGAAAGCATCCTGTTTCTTATCGGCATCCAGAGTAGGAGCGGCAAGTGCTTTCAGCTGTGGGAGAGACAGACCTGCAGTTGGAATCGTCTCCGTACTGTTGGCTACCACATAAATAGTATGGTTGGCATTTAGAACGAATTTTTCCTGTTGGACAGTCAACATAGCTACATGTTCCTCCGTTCCGGTCAGTTCGGGAGAAAACGTGAAATGCTGGTAGAACAGACATTCATCTGCACCTTCACGGTATATGAAAACATCCAATGATTTTATTGTATTCTCATTGAGTGCCTCTTCACCCGGTTCTTCTGTTGCACGTGAAATTGCAGAACTGGGCATAGATAGTTTTAGAGTAATTCCTCTTGTCGGTTCTATTCCTGTTGATTCTATCGAGGAGTCATCATCGCAAGAGGTGAGACCCCAGAATAATGAGAGTATCAATGGGAGAATATATAGTTTGTTTCGTTTCATAATTCATCTTATTTATATTCGGTTTGGCGGATTAAAATATCCGTATCACTGTCGCCCGGAAACTGGCGGGTACCGTTGCTTTGCTTCGGATTAATTTTGAGTTTGACACCTCCTACAGTTATATAGAAGTAAGTACTTTTGGGATTTCCGGCCCATCGTTTGGTGGCTCCTATTTTTATAGTATAAGCTTCACTACGGGATATACCTTGGGATACTGCCTGAACTCCGTTTATGGCTTCATTGGTATTGAACGTAAAATCAAGTCCATTGCTTAAAGTGGCTGTCCACATAGCACCGGCAGGGGCTGTCAAGCTAAAACTGTAATTGGCATAAGAGGTCTCATTATGAGCTTCTCCATTTGATATATATGGAAATTGTACGATGCCGGTTGTAGCTCCGGTATCATTGCCATTATAGGGTTGAAGCTGATAATCATCATCTGTAACTGCCTGTCCGATTTCAGAATAGGTGATATCCCATGGATAAGGAGTTGTTTTTACTATTAACTGGTTATCCGGATGGTCGAGCATGGCTATGACACGATAGACCGTATTATGTAGCAAGCTGTATTTATGGTTTGTCTGCCCATTGTCGGTTAAATATCCTTTGTAAGTATAACTTGTTCCATCAAAAATTGCCTTTATACGGAGGTTAGGCGTGTTAGCATCCGGTATGCCACCGGGAACCATATTACGGTAGGTATAGATTGAAGCATGTGCATTTGCCGGTGCTATGCCTGATAAATCGGATGGCATGAGCTGTAGAGGTGTTCCTCCAAGAAATACCTGAGAGCTATTCCGCAAATTAGCAGGCGTTGGCGTAGTTGTTGACTCCAAACTGCAATTGGTATTGAGTACTTGGTTTATAAAATCGATGGAGGTGACCGCTACGTCTGTCTTCTCTAACTCCCGGTTCTTAAACATATAGATATCTACTCGTGCTGCAAGCCGTTCCATAGGAACTTCAGCAACAACATATTCACTATTGATTGCAATTTCTTTCTTCCCGACCATCAGAAGATTGTTATCAGCAAAAATAGTACCGGATACAGTCAGGCCCTCTATTTGCTGCAACGTAAGTTCAGTGGTGATAGGAGTCGAAAATGTTTTATCCGGATCGTTGTAATTAGCAATTGCATAAATTACCTTCGTTTGTGGGGACACATTCGTAGAACGTGAAAACTCTTGTAGCTTTTGCGGAGTAAATTCCGGAATCAATTCCGAATATTCACAGCGCTCGTCTGCTTTATTGAATATATAAAGAGCCAGACTTGAAAAACTACCTTCGTCTCCATTAATCAAGGCTGCGTTTACTGAAGTTGTTTTGATCAGGAAACTTAGTCGGGCTTGATTGTTGCCTGTATCGGGTAATGAGGTCTCATTTTCACTGCATGAATACAGCAAGAATGTCATTCCAATCAGCTCCAAGTATATCCGGTATTTTGTTTTTAGCTTCATATATATAGGGGATTATAGCCCCGGTCTGATCACTTCTTCGTCCCAGGGTTTTACTGTGATGGAGGTTCCATTAAAGCGGATGCGGATACCCACTGTAGCTTCATTGATACCATCTACAGTAATATTATTGTCTTTCATGAAGTCCTTCAATTGCATGGTGTATAGTTCCTTATCGGTTTGGTTATCTTTCAATCGGAGAAATACTTCATTATCATTTTTAAATCGTAGTACGTTGAACTTAGCTCCAAACTTTTGTGTGTTTGAATCGAAGTTAATCAACGGGAAATAAGAGATATGTTCGTTGGAAAACGTTTTGGTGAAATCCACTGTTGAACTTAGGTTACCCATTTCCATTCTGATGGGTAGAGTCGTCTCACGGGTATTACTGACTTCTAATCCTTCCAGTTCTATTTGCATCTTTATATGTGCACTGCCAAAGAAAACAGTATCAGTTTTATATCCTTCATTGGTGATTGTTATTTCTCTTTCTCCAAAATACAGACTGTCATTGGTTGATATCAATTCTTTTGTGAAATAATGAGGTGCCCCGACTATACTGTTTTGTAGGGTGGAACCATCATTTATTCTCGTGTCGTTGAGTGAATTTCCCCAACACACTATGTGATATTGTCCACTTGGCAAGTTTAAGGTAGTGCTGCGTTGGCGGTTCAGTTCGTTTTTGTTAAGTACTGCTTTTTGTATGCACACATTATCCTGATTGTATACATACATATCTACCTTATCTATTTTTTGCGGAAAGATTTCCTTTATACCATCACCCAGGTAGCTGAAGTATAGAGTTGTCTCACAATCGTCCAGATCTTCTTTTATGCATCCTGTTACTGTTGCCAGTAACAAGATGTATAGAATTATGTCCTTTCTCATGTTCTTTATTCAGATTAATGATGAGGCTTATTGTTCCAGATCGAATCCCGGAGTAATTGTTTGCTCATTCCACGGGGCGATTGTAACATGTACCAACACATTATACTGTATATTACCTAAATCATTATCCAGCATTGGTATAAGCTCGATTTCCATGTTGTAAAGTGTTCCGGGTTTAAAATCTGCGGCAGTCATTTCCGTATTTACCTCTTTATAGTACTTTGTCAGGTTGGCAAAGCGGACGCTGCTTGCTAATCCGGGGTTGAATACTTCAGTATCGCTTGATTTAAAATCGGTGATGTTTAAATCAGAAAGATCTATATGAAGCTGTGGCATAGCTGTACCCGGGAAGAAATTAAAACCATAACATTTGCCTGCCAGATCTAATGGTAAATTACCATAAGTACCGTCTGCATTATAAATATTGTAACTGGCAAATGATGCTGCATCTATAATAGGATTGGTGTCGAAGGTCCACATTCCATTTTGGATGTGTTTCTCAAACGTAGAATTCAAGAGCAGATTATCCATTGTTCCCGGAAGGTTATAGGTGTTGTAAAAGTTATTCATATATATACCCTTTACATTTCCTGAGAAACCTGTCCAGGTGATCGTTGCTTTTTTGTCTGTTCCATCAATGTTTCGGGTAAAATCGAAACTGCCGGCATTCTTAAATGAAATCTTTGTGATTTGCAGACGGGCAACAATAGGGGCTATCGTAATTTGTGCAGTATAGGTCTTTCCTGCGGTTGGAGTAGGATCGATTGGTTCATTCTGAATAGGTGTCAGATCATCGTCCATACCATAATATAGTACTCCACTACCTTGCTGATCTGCCAGTTTGGTATTTATCACATTATTATCTACGGCATTTCCCGGATTTCCGTAAACATACACTTTAGAGACTGACTGGGGTATATTGATAAACTTCAATCCTTTAGCCGGATCAGTCAGTTTATTCCAGTCTGAGTTGAGAACTGCATCTTTAGTAACTGACTTTGAAGTGATGATTTTACCACTGGCGTCAGTCAGATTGATTAATACACTGTTTACATTTGGTGCATTTGCTATGATGATATCTGATGGAGAAGAAGCTCTTGTTTCTATTCCACCAAGTGATACTGAAAGGGATTTTATTTCATTCTGTGAAATGGCGATATCATCTTCTTTGTCACTGCAAGAGAATAATAGCATACTTGCTACTCCTGCCAATAATAACTGTTTAATTTTCATGTCTTTAAATAATAACTGTTTATAAATATTCCCAATACTTTGTTTGTTTACGTACGTCTAGTTGGGATCATTACAACAATGGTTGCATAGGAAAGTTTTGAATGCAGTTACTATTTTCTACTGGAAATAATCAAAAAGGGGATCTTTTTATGAATTTTATCCAATATTGTATTCGTTACAACTTTTGTTAACTATGCCAGATGAGTTAATCTTCTTTTGAAGATATTGCGGCAAGTAAATATTATGCCTGCCTAATACTGTAATATCATAAAATAAGTGTTGCTTGAAAAGTTTGTGAATCGGGAGATGAAAGCAACTTTAATCACTTTACCTGATTACCGCCCCATAAGCACAATGATATTTTGATAATTTGTTGATATTTATTAACTGTAATAGGGCGTTTTGTAACTCCTTGATTATTAGTCTGATATGACAGCCCCTATTCAGTATACGACAGAGCCCTATTCAGTATACGACTGAATGGCATTCACTATACGACTGAATTAGGTTCAATATACTACTTTTCTTTAACCATATGTTATTTGTAAATAATATGTGATATTATTCTGTCCTTGTCGTAGTCCATGACCGTACCGTTTTAAATGAAATATTAGTTTTTCGAAATAGAAATCTTGTTTTTAAAGCCCAATTTGCTTAATGTTGAGAAATGTATTTACTAAATAAGAACTGTTCGGTAAAGTCTGGACAGATTGGATTTTTTATTAATTTTCTATTGTTGATATATTGCAGTGCCCGACAGCGTGTCAATCTGCGGTAACTACCTTGGCATGCAATCCAATAAGTAATTTTATGGAAATATACTGTAGTTTAAGATTAAGTGTTTAATAAATATAATTTTATTAATTTTCTTGATTCTTTATTGTCTCTATTCTTTTTTTATTTAATTTTGTCTGCACTATTTTATGTGGGAATTAAACTCAAACCATAATAAATAACAGATAGCTATGACACAAATAATAGAATTACAAGGTACGGAGAAACGGTTGTATCAACTTGTAGCTCCTTTAGTAATGAATCCGGAAGTCTTAAAACAGAACTATAATTATCCTTTCCGCACGTCGGAAAGTTTTGTGTGGTTTGTTGCAGTGGATGGAAAAGAAGTTGTAGGTTTTATACCGTTGGAGTATAAAAAGCGGGAAGCAGTTATTAATAACTATTATATAAGGAATAATAATGCAGAAGTATTAAAAGCTCTTTTGGAAAAGATCATAGCCAAAATGGATGAAGATAAACAATTGAGTTCAGTTACATTTGTAAGGAGAATTAAAAATGGGGGAGGCTCAAAAGAATGTATATGAATTAGCACAAGAACGGCTACATATTATATTTAAGGAGTTCGATAACATCTGCGTGTCCTTTTCCGGAGGGAAAGATAGTGGTGTATTACTGAACTTGTGTATCGACTATATCCGGCGCAATAATCTCAAGCGGAAACTTTGTGTTTACCATATGGATTATGAAATCCAATATAGCATGACTATTGATTATGTAGACCGTATTCTGGAAGCAAACAAGGATATTTTGGAAGTCTACCGGGTATGTGTGCCTTTTAAAGTCACCACTTGTACCTCTATGTATCAGAATTACTGGCGTCCTTGGGATCCGGAGATGGAAGAAATATGGGTGCGGCAGATGCCAAAGGGAAGTATGGACGTAAAGAGCTTTCCCTTTTATACCGATGCAATGTGGGACTATGAATTCCAAATGCACTTTGCCAAGTGGTTGCATGAAAAAAGAGATGCGGTTCGTTCTTGTTTTCTAATCGGTATTCGTACACAGGAGAGCTTCAATCGCTGGCGCAGTATTCATCTTGCGCGGAAATATCAAATGTATCACAACTATCGTTGGACTTCTAAGATAGGAAACGATATTTTCAATGCATATCCTATATTCGATTGGAAAACGACAGATATCTGGGTAGCTAATGGAAAATTCGGATGGGATTATAATCATTTATATGATTTATATTATAAAGCTGGCGTTAACATTGAACGTCAACGTGTAGCAAGTCCATTTCTATGTGAAGCTCAGGAAAGTCTCCGGCTTTATAAAGTGATTGATCCTACTACCTGGGGTAAGATGGTGGGGCGTGTGAACGGGGTGAACTTTACTGGAATTTATGGCGGAACACATGCTATGGGATGGCAAACCGTTCGCTTGCCGAAGGGGTATACCTGGAAAGAATTTATGCAGTTCCTGCTTTCTACATTGCCTGAGAGTACCCGGCGTAATTACTTGAAAAAATTGACCGTTAGTATTGAATTCTGGCGTACGAAAGGCGGATGCCTTAGTGAAGAGACCATTCAAAAGCTCAGGGATGCCGGTGTGTCGTTGGAAGTAGTGAATACTACTAATTACAAGACACATAAGAAACCTGTGAAGATGGACTATCTGGATGATATTGAAATTTCTGAGTTTCGTGAGATTCCCACTTATAAGAGAATGTGTGTCTGTATCCTGAAAAACGATC
>OGND01001051.1_pt1 | contig 12121 bp, 8 predicted proteins | sample 1573381 | NCBI WGS metagenome assembly OGND01 (sample SAMEA2581989, study PRJEB24529) | metagenome | biome: Human gut stool | place: China | collected 2011
ATGACCGCGAAGCCCTGCCGCCTGCATACAAGCAGGTCGATCATGCGGCGGTCATTCTGCTGCTGGGCTGCAGCGTCGATGGCCTGGTCGAGCAGGTTCGAGAACAGCGCGTACAGGTCACCCGGCTCGATGGCCGCAAGGCAGGTGCCATCGGCCACGCAGTTCAGGCGGATGCGCTGGGCCTCACACAGCAGGCTCTTTTCGGTCAGGACGACGTCCAGCACCTCATTGCCGGTGGCAGCGTTGGCGTCGTACATCCGGGCCGCCTGCTCGGCCTCGTCAAGGCTCCGCGTTGTGGCCTCGTCGGGCTGCAGGCGGCGCAGGTCGGCGATTTGAACCTTGAGCTCATGGCACTTGCGGTTGATGATCTGCACGTTCTGCCGTGCGATCTGGTACTGCTTGCGCTGGCGGTCATACAGAAGGTTCAGTGCGTCCATCTCCTTCTGCATGGCCGCTTTTTTGAAAAGCTCGGTCTGTAAATAGAGCAGTGTCACGCAGTAAAACTGGGTCAGCATCGACGGTGCGACTACCGCCGATGGCTGCAGCCCGACGCGCAGACTGGTTTGCAGTGCAAAAAACTGAAAGACGAATATCGCGCCCAGAAGTCCGGCACTGCCCAACTGGCGAGGGCCGATGTGGTAGATGCCGTCCTCCGGCATCGTGCGCGCCATGGTATACCGGACCGTCACACAGCAGGCAATGGTAAAGCCCAGCTGCCCCAGCAGCATCGGCGTGCTGTGCAGCGGCAGATGGCGCATTCCAAGCGCCTGCGCCGTCCAGATCAGAACGCGCCACAGCTCATAGGCCGACTCCGTCGTCAGGACGATCCAAATGCTGCAATATGCACTGGCCGACCAATCCAGCAGCGTGCAGAGATGGGTTGACACCGCAGCCCAGATGAAATAACCGCCGTAAATCACCAGCAGCATCGCCGGCTTGGCGTGGCCGCTGTTGGCCCAGATGATGACCTGCGCAAACAGCACTGCCGCGATAAAATTCAGGGCGGTGCGCATGGTAAAATTCCTGCGTTTTTTCAGCGGCAGCCAGTAGGCCAGCTCCGCACCGCACAGGCCGACAGCACAAACCACCCATGTCAGAAGTGTATCCACCTACAGCGCACCCCCGACATAGGCCGCCAGCGCGGCCAGAAAGGCCGTGCGCTGGCGGCGGCTTATCTCCAGCCGTTCCTCCCCCACCTGCACCAGATCATCCTGCACGCCCCTAACGTGGCGCAGGTTGACCAGATAGCACTGGTTGCAGCGCGCAAAGTGGTAGGCAGCCAGATCCTTTTCGGCCTTCAGCAGACTGCCGCGCACCGACCAGGTATCCGTGGCCGTGTGATAGTGCAAAAGGCGGTCCCGCGTTTCCAGATAAAGGATGTCGTCGGTATCCAGCAACTGCACCCCGCCGCTGACCTGCAAGGCCACCTGCCCGCCGCGGCGGCGCCGGATGCGCTGCAAGGCGCGCTCCAGCTTGGTGCTGAACTGGTAGTAGCTGACGGGCTTGAGCACAAAGTCGAGCGCGTCGACCTCATACCCGCGGATGGCATACTGTGCCATGTTGGTGACGAACACGAGCACCACATCAGGGTCCTGCCTGCGGATGCGCTCCGCCGTCGGCATACCGCCGAGCGTTGGCATCTCAATATCCAGAAAGATGATGTCAAACCCGGGGCGGTACGGCTCCACAAGCTGTGCCCCGTCCGAGAAGGCGGTCACGTCCAGCTGGTGTCCGCTCTCCTGCGCATACTGCGCGATGAACCCGCAGAGCTGCGCCCGCATGGCGTCGTTGTCCTCGACCACGGCGATTTTCGCCATCTGCTGTGCCTCCTTTCCTGCATAAGCCTGCCTATTGCATATATATTTATTATGGCAAAAGACAGCAAAAAAAGCAACACCTTTGCAGGAAAAGGTGCTGCCGTTATGATAAATTTTATACCAGCATGACGAGCGTGCCCGCGACAAGCACGGCCAGACCTGTGAGAGCCTTTCTGCTCAGACGCTCATGGAACACGATGTAGGAGAACAGTACCGTGACCAGAATGCTCAGCTTATCGATGGGCGCGACGAGGCTGGCCGGGCCGAGCTGCAGCGCTTTGTAATAGCACAGCCAGCTGGCCCCCGTCGCCAGGCCCGACAGACAGATGAAGCCAAGCTCATTTGGGGGCACCGCCTTCATCTGGCCCTGCTTGCCCTGCACAAACACCATGACCCACGCCATGATGAGCACCACGCCGGTGCGCAGCGCCGTACCGAGATTGGACTCGACCCCGGTGATGCCGACCTTGCCCAGGATCGAGGTCAGCGCCGCAAAAATGGCCGAACCGAACGCCGCCAACATCCAGCCACTTTCCTCTTTCTGGACGCCGCCCTTTTTCTCGATCATCAGGAACGTGCCGGCGGCGATCAGCACAACACCGATGCCCCTGGTCAAGGTCACACTCTCGCCCAGCAGCAGTGCAGCCAGCAAGATCGTCATGACCGTGCTGCTCTTGTCGATGGGCACGACCTTATCGATCGGCCCGCGCTGCAAGGCATAAAAATAGCACAGCCAGCTGGCACCCGTAGCCAGACCCGACAGCCCCAGGAATACCAGACTTCTGGCCGGGATGCTGGCAATCGTCCCCTGCGAGCCGACCACAAACACCATGACCCACGCAAAAATCAGCACAATGATCGTGCGGATGGCCGTGGCCACGGTGGAATCCGTTTTGCGAATGCCGCATTTTGCCAGAATGGATGTCAGGCCCGCGAACAGCGCAGAGCCGACTGCGTACAGTAACCACATACAAATCGCCTCATTCAGCACTATTGTACGCGCTTTGCCAGTCTTGTGCAACCTGCTTTTGTACAAATCGCGTTTTTACGCAAAAGCCGCACCCCGGTCTCTGCGCGGGGTGCGGCTTCGTACTTATTCGCTCAATTCATGTGCCAGCACCGGCAGAAAAATCGTGGTGACCAGCACAGCCAGTGCGGCCACGACCAGCAGCGCGTAGATGGTGCTGCGCAGCGTGCGGTTGTATTTCTTTTTGTATTGCAGACGCTCGCGCTCCTTGGCGACAGCCTCGGCGGAAGGGATCTCCACCGTGCGCGGCGTCGGGACCTGTCTGGGCATATAGGCTCCTTATTCCTGATCTTCGCGGGGACGGCGCTTTTGCAGCAGGGCTGCCAGCTCGGGGCTGACCTGCACGGCCCTGCGCACCTGCCGCGGTGTGCAGCAGGTGTTCATCAGTCGTCAGCGGTCCGGCTCACAGTCGAGGATCGACGGGATGTCCGCCCAGCGGTCTGCCTCGGCGGTGTAACGCTCATGCAGCCAGGCGACGGCCTTATCCAAGCCCGCCTGGTCGCCGTCAAACAGCTGCGTCTCGATCTTTTCCTCGGCGGTATGCTCGATGCTCCACGGGCCGGGCCAGACCTCGGTGCAGAGGGCCTCGCGCTTTTTCTTGCCGCTCTCGTCGCTCGGGTCGGGCACCTTGATGGGGGTGATGACATAGCGCATACCGCCCTCTGCCCCGGAATACGGGTTGCCGTTGTGGAACCAGTGATAGATCGGGAATGCGTCAAGCATGGTCGGCACCTCTTTTTGCACAAATAAAAATACCCCGAAGCGAAACGCCTCGGGGTATCTTGGAGCGGGATACGAGTCTCGAACTCGCCACCTACTGCTTGGGAAGCAGTCACTCTACCGGATGAGCTAATCCCGCATCAGTGACTGCTATTATAGCGCAAATCAGGTAGGTTGTCAAGGGGGCAAGTTGGCGGCAACGGCAAAGCGGCAGAGCCCCTCACCTTTAAATCATACTGAACAAATCCACCTGGCTCGTTTCGGGCAGACTGCCCAAAGCGCCGACGGCGCGGAGCTTGTCAAAGACAGACTGCGCCACACCGCTGGCCTGCTGCAATTCCTCCACCGAGATATACTCTTGCCCGCGCATCGTGGCCTGTTCCAGCGCAGCGGCGGCGGCATCACCCAGACCGCGGATGGCCGTGAACGGCAGACGCACCTTGCCGTCCTCAACCACGTACTTGCTGGCGTAGCTTTTACCCAGTTCAATGGGCAAAAATTCGCAGCCGCGCTGCAGCATTTCGTTTTCCAGCTGCAGGCTGACCAGCGCGTCATCGTCCTTGGCGGTGCGCTCGTCCTTGGGGATCTTTTCGTTGTCGCGCAGGTGCTGCTTCGCCACACGGACGCCGCCCACGGCGGCCTCGTAGTCAATATCCGCGCCGCGCACCGTGAAGTACACCGCGTAGAAGATGGCCGGGTGGTAGACCTTGAACCACATCAGGCGGATGGCCGCCATCAGGTAGGCCACGGCGTGGGCCTTGGGGAACATATACTTGATCTTGCGGCAGCTCTCGATGTACCAGTCCGGCACCTCGTGCTCCCGCATGGCTTCCTCCCAGCCGGGCTTGAAGCCGCCCTTGGCCACCTTGCCCTTACGCACCGCCTCCATGATATCAAAGGCCATCTTGGGCTCCAGCCCCTTGCGCAGCAGGTAGAGCATGATGCTGTCACGGCAGCCGATGACCTCCGCGATGGTGCAGGTGCCGCTGCGGATGAGCTCGTCGGCGTTGCCTGTCCAGACGTCGGTGCCGTGGGACAGGCCCGAGATCTGGATCAGCTCGGAGAAATTCTTGGGACGGGCCTCCACCAGCATTCCGCGCACGAAGTTGGTGCCCATCTCGGGGATGCCGAAGGTGCCGGTCTGGCTGTCGATCTGCTCCGGGGTCACGCCCAGCTCCTCCGGGCTGGTGAGCAGGCTGTACACCCGGGGGTCGTTCATGGGGATGCTGTCCACGGGGATGCCGGTGTACTCCTCGAAATACTTGTAGAAGGTGGGCATATCGTGGCCCAGCTCGTCCAGCTTGAGCAGGGTGTCGTGGAGGTACTTGAACTCGAAGTGGGTGGTGAGCAGGCCGCCCGCCACATCGTCCGCCGGGTGCTGGATGGGGCAGAAATCATAGATCTCATAGGTGTCCGGCACGACGACCATGCCGCCGGGATGCTGGCCGGTGGTACGCTTGACGCCGGTACAGCCCAGCGTCAGACGGTTCTCCTCGGCATGGTTGACCGTTCTCCCCCGATCGTCCAGATACTTTTTGACGTAACCGTAGGCCGTCTTGTCCTGAATACCGGAGACGGTGCCGGCCTTGAACACGTTGGCCTTGCCGAACAGCTCCTCGGTGTAGCGGTGGACGTTGGACTGATACTCGCCCGAGAAGTTCAGGTCGATATCAGGCTCCTTGTCTCCGTAGAAGCCCAGGAAGGTCTCAAAGGGGATGTCGTGGCCGTCCACCAGCATCGGCTTGCCGCAGACCGGGCAGGTCTTGTCGGGCAGGTCGAAGCCGTCAAAGTGTACGCCGTCGTTGATCCACTCGCTGTGCTTGCAGTTGGGGCACAGATAGTGCGGCGGCATCGAGTTGACCTCGGAAATGCCGGAAAAGTGCGCGACGGCGGATGAGCCGACGGAGCCGCGGCTGCCGACCTGATAGCCGCCCGCATTGGAGTAGGCCACCAGCTTGACGGCAATGACGTACAGAACCGCGTAGCCGTGGCCGCAGATGGAGTCCAGCTCCTTTTTCAGCCGCTTTTGCAGCACGTCGGGCAGCGGGCTGCCGTAGTCGCGCGCCGCATGCTTCCACGTGTCGTCGCGCAGCTCCTGTTCCGCGCCCGGGATGCTGGGCGGGTAGGTGCCCTTGGGGATGGCGCGCAGGTTGTTGTCGATGGTCGCGGCGATCTTGTTGGGGTTCGTCACCACAATTTCATACGCCTTTTCCTGCGGCAGATAGCTGAAATCCTCCAGCATATCGGGCGTGGTGCGGAAGTAGAGCGGGGCTTGGTTGTCCGCGTCCTTGAAGCCGTTGCCGGCCTGCAGAACAGCGCGGTAGATCCAGTCCTCCGGCTCCTGAAAGTGGGAGTCGCCCGTGGCGACAACCGGCTTATGCAGGTCCTCGCCCAGCTTTATGACGGTGCGGTTGAAGTTTTTGATGGCCTCGATCGAGTCCACCTGCCCGTTGCGCACCATGAATTCATTGTTGCCGAGCGGCTGCACTTCGAGATAATCGTAATAATCGGCAATGCGGAGCAGCTGTTCGTAGGGCTGACCGGCCACGATTGCCCTGTAAAGCTCACCTGCTTCACAGGCCGGGGAGAGCAGCAGGCCCTCGCGGTACTGGTTCAGCAGGCTGCGCGGCACGCGCGGTTTCTTAAAGAAATACTGCGTGTGGGCGGCGCTGACAATGCGGTAGAGGTTCTTTAAGCCCACCTGATTCTGCACCAATATAATAAGGTGGTAGTATTTCTTTTTCAGCACCTCTTTGTTGCCGCCGAGGCCGGTGTTGATAGACTCCACCGTATGGATGTCCTTTTCCTCGAGGTCGGTCAGCATGACCTCATAGATGCGGGCCAGCGCCATGGCGTCATCGACGGCGCGGTGATGGTTGAAGGGCGGGATCTCGAGGTGCTTGTTGATGGTGTCCAGCTTGTAGTTGCGCAGCCCCGGAAAGAGTGCCTGCCCCATCGGCAGTGTATCGATATAGGTGTTCTCGTCCCAGCTGACGCCCGCCTTCTCCCCTGCCTTGCGGATGAACAGCATATCAAAGCTGTGGGCGTTGTGGGCCACAAGAATGTTGTCCCCGCAAAATTCTTTAAAAGCGCGGATGGCCTCCTCGGGCGTCGGGGCGTCGGCGACCATGGCATCGTTGATGCCGGTCAGGTCAACGACCTTCTGCGGGATCGGCTTGCCGGGGTTGACGAAGGTGCAGAACTTCTTTTCCTCGTTGATCTTGCCGTTTTCAACATAGACTGCGCCGATCTCAGTCAGGCGCTCGGTGTTGGAGTCGAGACCCGTCGTCTCGGTGTCAAAGACGACGAACGAGCCGGAGAGCGGCATCTCGGCGCTGCCGTAGACTGCGGGGATCATGTCATCGACGAAGTAGGCCTCACAGCCGTAAATCAGTTTAAAGTTCGGGTCTGTTTCGTGGATGGCATCGGTGGCCAGCATCGCTTCGGGGTAGCCCTGGCAGACGCCGTGGTCGGTGATGGCAATGGCGCGGTGGCCCATGCGGTGAGCCAGACGCACGATCTTGCCGGGGTCGTTGAAGCCGTCCATCGAGCTGGACTTGGTGTGCAGGTGCAGCTCGACGCGCTTTTCGCCGTCGGGCGCGGTATCCTGGCGCTGCTCACGCTCGACCTGCAAAACGTCGTAGGGCATGATGACAAAGTCATGCTCGTACTTGTCGTACATATAGTTGCCGCGGACGATGAGGGTCGTGCCGGGCTTGAGGCCCTCCCACTTGGACATATCCGCGCCTTCTTCCCCCATGACCTTGAGGTTGACGGAGCCGGAGTAGTCGGTGATGGAGGTAAAATAAATCTTGCGGCGGCTGCCCTTGACCTCGGTAGCAAAGACGTCGCCCCAGACCGTGACCTTGCCGCCGTCGCCCAGATCGTTGAGGCGGCGGGTGTCGGTGGGCTTGAACTGCTTGCCGTAGAACAGCTTGACCGGCTTGTTCGTGAGGGCGAGACCTTCAATCGTAAAGTCGGGCGGTGTCTCCTTGGCCTCGAACTTGACAACGGGGGCCTTCTCCTGCAGGTACTGCTCAAACTCCTCCTCGGTGCGCGCCTTACCGGAATCGGCCAGGCGGACAACGGGCAGACTTCCTGTGCGCTCCTGGATCATCTCGGCCAGCACGCGGGGCAGCTCGACGCTCTCAAGGATCTGGCGGCCCGCGCTGACGTGGACCGTGATGCCGTCCTCGCCAAAGGTGACGGGCTCGGACTTATCGAGGAAGCCGTTGACCGGCATTCCCTTTTCTTTCAATTCCTCGATCATCAGGCGCACGGCCTCGGGGGTGATGTTCGGGTAGGCAAAGTAGCTGCGGACTTGCAGCTCATACCCGGCGAACACCTCGGCAAGGGACGCACAAAGACGCCCGCACAGCGCCTGATCCAGAGGTTCAGCACTGCGCAGGCAGATGACGACCTGTCTTTTTGTGCGGTAAAGCTCCACGCGGTCCACAAGCACACTGCCGAACGCCGCGCAGAACTGCTGGTCCGCCGTAAACTGCGGCCAGACCTGGGTGACAAATGGTTTCAAGGGAATTTTACCTCACAAGTGGGTGTAAAGATAAGGCTTCCCCCTCGGGGGAAGCTGTCCGCGAAGCGGACTGATGAGGGCGAAGTTGCCGGGCATTACCCGCAAACGAATTGCCGAGGACAGCTTGCCCCTCATCCGGCCCTGCGGGGCCACCTTCCCCCGCGGGGAAAGGCTTTATTGGTTACATCTTATGAATTTCTTCCAGCAGCTGGCCGACAATATCGCCCTTCAGCATACGGATCTTCTCGCCGCGGATGAAAAGCAGGGCCTCGTCCTTACCGCCGGCAATGCCGATGTCGGCGTCGGATGCCTCGCCGGGGCCGTTGACAACACAGCCCATAATAGCGATCTTGAGCGGCTTCTTAAAGCCCTCGTCCCGCAGACGCGCCTCGACCTCGTTGGCGATCTCGATCATCGGGTACTGGGTGCGCCCACAGGTCGGGCAGCTGATGATCTCGGGACCGGCGACGGCGTAGCCAGCCGCGCGCAGGATGTCATACCCGGCGTAGACCTCGTTCTCGGGTTCATCGGTCAGACTGACGCGCAGCGTGTCACCGATGCCCTCCATCAGCAGACCGCCGATGCCCATACCGGACTTGATGAGGCCCATGCGGTTGCCGCCGGCCTCGGTCACGCCGACGTGCAGGGGGTAGTCCGTCTGGCTGGCCAGCAGACGGTACGCCGCCATCATGCGGGGCACGTTGCTGGATTTGATTGAAATAACGATATTATCAAAGTCGTATTTTTGCAGCAGCCGCACATGGTACATGGCGCTCTCCACCATGGCCTCGGGCACGGGAGCGCCGTACTTGGCCAGGATGTGCTTTTCGAGGCTGCCGCCGTTGACGCCGATGCGGATGGGCACATTTCTGGCGTTGCAGGCGTCGGCCACAGCCTTGACGCGGTCATCATCCCCGATGTTGCCGGGGTTGATGCGAATTTTGTCCGCACCGGCATCCAGCGCTGCAAGCGCGGCGCGGTAGTCAAAGTGGATGTCCGCCACAACGGGGATGTCCACCTTCTCTTTAATGGCAGCCACGACGGCGGCGTCCGCCGGGGTGGGCACGGTCACGCGGACGATCTGGCAGCCCGCCTTGGCGACGCGCTCTGCCTGGGCCACGTTGCCCGCAATATCCTTGACGGGCACATTCAGCATCGTCTGGACGGCAATGGGGTTCGTGCCGCCGATTTTAATGCTGCCGATCTTGACTTCTTTCTTTAATTGACGCTGCATCGTAGTTCTCCTTATAAGAATCGTGAAATATCGTGCATCGTGACCAGAATCATCAGCCACACCAGCGCCACCGTACCCGCCGTGTTGATCACGCCCTGCACGCGGGGCGGCACAGGATGGCCGGTCAGGCCCTCCCACGCAAGGAACAGCAGCTTGCAGCCGTCCAGCGCCGGGATGGGCAGCAGGTTAAAGATGCCGACGTTGATGGTCAGCAGAGCCAGCAGGGACAGTACCTCCCGCCAGCCGTAGTGCACGGCCTGGTTGACCGCCGACACCGTGCCGAGGGGGCCGGACAGTTCCTCCACGCCCACCTTGCCGGCGAGCAGGTCAAAAAAGCTGCCCAGAATAGCCCTGCTGTAGTAAATATACATATCGCAGGTCATGACAATGACGTGCCGCAGGTCCTTTTTCATCGGCTCAACACGGAAATCCGTGCCGTACAGCACATTGCCGTCCGCGTCGCGCGTCGGGGTGAAGGTCACATCCTGCAGTTCCAGGACCTCGCTGCCGCGCAGGACCACCACGTTGCAGGTTTCCTCCTCACCGGTGCAAAACATATCGGTTATGTCGTAGAGCGTCCAGCAGGGGTTGCTGCAAATCTGCAAAATCGTGTCGCCCTCCTGCAGGGCTGCGGAGCTTGTGGCGTTCTCGCTGAAATCCGCAATCGTCGTGCTGCCGACCTTGCCCATGGTAAGGACGAGCACCAACAGCACCGCGACGCCGAGGATAAAGTTCATCAGCGCACCGCAGAGCGTGACAAAAAAGCGCTGCCAAGCGGTGGCATCCTCAAATTTCTGGCCGCTGACGACCAGCGGGAAAAGCGTGGTTTTGCGGGGTTTCGGGGCGGGCGGCGGTGCGCTCTCCCCGCTCTCGTCCTCCTCGTTGTCCTCCTCGTCAGGCAGGGGGCTGAACAGATTATAGCCGCCCAGCGGCAGCAGGCGGACAGAATAGGTCGTTCCGTCACGGGTCGTGGACCACAGGCACGGGCCAAAGCCGATGGAAAATTCCTCGACATGGATACCGCAATGGCGCGCCGCCATAAAGTGGCCCAGCTCATGCACCAGAATGACGCTGCTAAACACGAGCAGCGATGCCAGCCCGGTCAGCAATGCAGTCATAGGCACCTCACAAGTAAAGTATTGGACGTAGAGCTGTAGGGGCCGGGCATGCCCGGCCCGCGCGTGTATGGCAGGCAGGAGTCTGCCGGAAAGCTGAGGGCCGCACATGTGCGGCCCCTACCGGGCAGTTCCAATCAGATATGCGCCTCCACATAAGCGCGGGCCATGCGGTCACACTCGTGGACGTCGGCAAGCGTGTAGTCGCCGCCGAAGGAATCACTGTCGACGATGCCCTCGACCAGGCGGCCAATGTCCAGGAAGCCGATCTCGTCGCGCAGGAAGTGCGCAACGGCGGCCTCGTTCGCACCGTTGGCGGCGCAGGGGGCCAGACCGCCCTTGCGGATAGCCTTTTTGCAGGCTTTGAGGCAGCGGAAGGTCTCGTCGTCCGCCGTTGCAATGCTCAGCTTGGTCAGCGCGGTGAAGTCCAGCTCCGGCACGGGGCTGGGCAGGCGCTCGGGCCAGGTCAGCGCATACTGGATGGGAATGCGCATGTCGGGCACACCGAGCTGCGCAATGATCGAATGATCCGCAAACTGCACGGCGGAGTGGATGATGCTCTCACGCTGGACGACGATCTGAATCTTATCCTCGGGCAGACCGAACAGCCACGCGGCCTCGATCAGCTCCAGACCCTTGTTCATCAGGGTCGCAGAATCAATCGTGATTTTGGCGCCCATATTCCAGTTCGGGTGCTTGAGCGCGTCGGCCTTCGTCTTAGTCGCAAGCTCCTGCAGGCTCAGGCCGTAGAACGGCCCGCCCGAGCAGGTCAGAATGAGGCGCTTGATCTCACCGCGGTCGCGGCAGCCCTGCAAGCACTGGAAGATCGCGCTGTGCTCGCTGTCGACGGGGACGATCTCCGCGCCGCAGCGCTCCGCCGCAGCCACGACGAGCTCGCCCGCGCAGACGAGCGTTTCCTTGTTGGCAAGCGCGATGCGCTTTTTCTTCTCGATTGCCGCGAGCGTCGGCTGGAGTCCGATCATGCCCATCACGGCGGTGACGACCGTGTCAGCGTCGTCCGCCGTGGCCGCGGCCAGAAGGCCCTCCATGCCGGAGAGCACTTGGGTGTTTGTGTCGGAAAGCCGCGCGCGGAGCTCACGCGCCGCATCCTCGTCATAAAGCACGGCAAGACGCGGGCAAAATTCCCGCGCCTGCTGCTCGATGAGGTCAACGCTTTTATTCGCCGTCAGCGCAGCGACGGAAAGCCCCAGCTCGCGCGCCACCTCAAGCGTCTGGCGGCCGATGGAGCCGGTGGAACCAAGTAAAGCAATACTCCTTGTCATAATAGGCCTCCACAGACCGCAGCCCACACGACCGGCGCGATGAAGAGCGTGGAGTCAAAGCGGTCGAGCATGCCGCCGTGCGTCAGGAAGAGGTGGCTGTAGTCCTTGATGCCCGCCTCGCGCTTGACAAGCGACATCGAGAGGTCGCCGAGCTGGCCGAAGACATTGGCCACCACGCCGACAAGAATCAGCATGAGGTAGTTCGGCGCATAGCCGAGCCATGCCTTGCCGACAACGCCGAGCAGCACCAGCGCAAGCGCGCTGCCGATGGGCCCACCGATCGCGCCTGCCCAGGTCTTGTGCGGGCTGACGTGCGGCGCCATCTTGCGCTTGCCGAACCACATGCCAAAGTACATCGACAGCGCATCGCCCACAAAGGCGACGCAGAACG
>OGND01001053.1_pt1 | contig 12102 bp, 11 predicted proteins | sample 1573381 | NCBI WGS metagenome assembly OGND01 (sample SAMEA2581989, study PRJEB24529) | metagenome | biome: Human gut stool | place: China | collected 2011
GGTTCTCCCCCACCGTGGCTGCAGCGTCGCCCAGCCCGGCAGCCGCCAGCTGTTGGCAGAGCGTCGCGGGGGTCCCGCTGCCGCCGGTCAGGAAAAAGGTTGTCCCGCCTGCGCGGCAGGCGGCCACCGGGTCACAGGCACAGCCGTGGGCGGAGACGAGCCGCCAGCCCTGCCACGGGCGGCCCAGCGCCGCGGCCAATAATTGCACGCTGGAAACGCCGGGCAGCACCGTGTACGGCAGACCCGCGTCGTCCAATGCGCGGCAGAGCGCCGCCGCGCCGGAGTAGAAGCCCGTGTCGCCGCTGAAAGCCACCGCGGCCTCCGCGCAATCTGTTTGCCGCAGCAATGCGCAAATTTCGTCCGTTTTATAGAGGGCTGCGCGGTTTGCCGTGCAGCCCTCGGGCAGGTTTTCCAGCAGGCGGCGCGCGCCGATGATCAGCTCCGCTCCGCGCAGCGTCTCCAGCCCCGCCGCTGTCAGGCTGCCGGGCGCTCCGCTGCCCATGCCCACCAATGTGATCTTCATAAAAGCTCCCTGCATCGCTGTAAAATTGTGTCAGCGGTCTCGCCCTCGTCGTCCGGACGACGCAGCACAATGAGCTGCACGCTGCACCGGGCGGCGGCCTCGGCCTTTTCGGCAAAGCCGCCCGCCGCGCCGCCGTCCTTCGTGACCATATAGTCGATATGGAACTGGTGCAGCAGCGCCGCATTTAATTCTTTCGTAAAAGGCCCCTGCATCGCAAGGATATTGCGGTGCGGAATGCCCGCTGCCTCGCATGCTGCGATACCTGCCAGCGTCGGCAGAACGCGCGGGTAGAGCCGCGCCGGGTCGAGCGCTGCGAAGGCGGGAAGCTCCTTGGCACCCGTCGCCAGCAGGACGCGCCCCGGTCTGTCTGCCAGATACGCGGCGGCCCGGGCGGCATCGGCCAGCACCACACTGCCCGTGGGCAGGGGGCTGGCGGGGCGCAGCAGACGGTGATATTCAACTCCCGCCGCCGCTGCCGCCGCACGGATATAGCGCGTTGCCTCGGCGGCATACGGGTGGGTCGCGTCAACGCAGAGCGCCGCACCGCGCAGCAGCGCCGTCATTCCTTCGGCGTCCAGCCGCCCGGTGCGCACCGTGATGCCGTCGGCGCAGCCCTGTTCCTCAGCCCCCAGCTCTGTCGCCACACAGACCGTGACCGCCGCGCCGAGCGCCGCCAGCGCGCGGGAGAAACTGCGTCCCTCCGTTGTACCGCTGAAAACCACCACATTCATACGCCGCGATACCCCCTTGGCGTAACCATTCTGCCATGTAAAATCTGCGTTGCAGCGTTGCCGACAAAGACCGTTGTAAACATATCCACGGCGGTGTCCTCCAGTTCGGCCAGCGTCAGCAGCCGTGCGGTCTGGCCGTCCCGGCCAATGCAGCGCACCAGCCCGCAGACCGTGTCCGGGCCCTTGCCGTTGTCCCGCAGAATGCGAACGGCCTTTTGCAGGTAGTCGGCGCGGCCTTTGGACGACGGGTTGTAGAGCGCCAGACAGAAATCCCCCGCCGCGGCACAGGCCAGCCGCTTTTCAATGACGGCCCACGGCGTCAGCCGGTCCGACAGCGAAATCACGCAAAAATCGTGTGCCAACGGCGCGCCCAGCACCGCGGCCCCGCTCAAAGCGGCGGTCAGGCCGGGCACGATCTCGACCTCTACCTCCGGGCAGTGCTCCGCCAGCTCCAACAGCGGGCTGGCCATGCCGTAGACCCCGGCGTCACCGGAGCAGACGAGCGCCACCGTCTTGCCGCCCTTTGCCGTTTCCAGCGCCCAACGGCAGCGGTCAAGCTCCCGCGTCATGCCGGTAGCGTAGACCTCTTTATCCGGGTAAAGCGGACGCACAAGGTCGATGTAGACCGTGTAGCCGCACAGCACGTCGGCGGCCTGCAGGGCGGTCTGCGCCTGGGCGGTCAAATACTGCGCACCGCCCGGGCCGAGGCCCACCACATACACAAGACTACAGTTCATCATTTTTCCATCTCCAATCCGGGGCAAAGGGGGCCAGCGCCACGGCAAGGGTCACGCCGTCCCGCGCCCACTTCGGGATGAACAGCACCCCGTCTGCAGCCAGCACCGCCGCGCGTTCACAGACATTGTCCACGCCCGTGATGCTCTGCACAAAGCCGGAGGACGTAAAGCGGCCTTTAGCCGTGCGCAGGGCAGCGGCGGTATAAAAGTCCATCTTCCAGCCGTGCGCCCGGCAGAACGCCGCCAGACCCGGCTCATCCTTTTTCAAGTCAATGCTGGCTGCGCGGACAATGCCCTGCGGGGCAAAATGGTGCTCCGCGCAGAAGGCCGCAAAGGCTGTTTCCAACTTTTCCGCCGTCGTGCCGCGCTTGCAGCCGACACCCAACACCGCAATGCGGGGGATTAGGTGCAGCGCCTCACCCGTCGGGGTCAGCGTCAGCGCAAAATCTGCGCGGTCAGCGGCGGCGGCAGGCTCCACACCCGCGGGCGGCGTGCCGGAAACAGCCCAGTCGGCGGCATAGCAAACGCTCTGCCCGGCCAGCAGTGCCCCGCTCACGTAGCGGATGCGCTCCGGCTCGGCCACGGCGCAGTTCTGGCGCTTGGCCCACTCGTCCACGGCAAAAACGCCGCGTCCGTCGGTGGCCGTCGTGATGCCCGGCACGGCATGGCAGCCCGCCGCCAGCCGCTGCGCCAGCTCGTTTGCGCCGCCCAGATGCCCCGACAGCAGCGGAATGGCGAACTGCCCACCCTCATCCAGCACAACGACGGCGGGGTCTGCAGCTTTGCTGCGGCAGTGTGGCGCGATGGCCCGCACCGCGATCCCGGCAGCTCCTACAAAAATCAGTGCGTCGTTTTGTGCAAACTGCGCAGCGGTCCAATCGGTCAGGCGGACGCCGTCCGCACCGCCGCGGGCCACGCTGCCGGGGCAGGCTGCCGCCAGCTGCTGCGCCAGCGCCAGTCCCCGCGCCGTGAACGCAATGTACGCGCAGGTCATCGGTTCGTCCCCCGTCGGAACTCCGTTGTGAACGCCGGGTCGTACAGCTTGCTGCGGTCATACTGTGCGGCCAAAAAGTCCCCGACGACGATGAGCGCCGTCTTGGTGATGCCCGCCGCGCGGGTGCTTTCGGCCAGCGTTCCGACGGTGCAATGTACAATTTTCTGTTCCGGCCACGTTGCCTTGTAGACAACGGCGGCAGGGTACGCGCCCTGCAGAAGCGCATCCTGCACCCTGTCGATCAGGCCGATGGAGAGGAAAATGACCATCGTCGCCCCGTGGGCGGCCAGCGCGGCCAGCCGCTCACCTTCGGGCACAGGGGTACGGCCCTCCATGCGGGTGATGATGACGGTCTGGCTGACGCCGGGCAGCGTGTACTCGGCGTTCAGCGCCGCCGCCGCACCGCAGAAGCTCGACACGCCGGGCGTATCGTCGTAGGCGATGCCCATGGCGTCCAGCGCGTCCATCTGTTCCCGGATCGCGCCGTACAGGCAGGGGTCGCCCGTGTGCAGGCGCACGGTGGTTTTGTGCGCTGCTTCATTTTCTTTCATGACGGCAAGCACCTGTTCCAGCGTCATCTCGGCGCTGTTACGGATGGCGCAGTCCGGTCCCGCCAGCCCCAGCAGCGCCGGGTTGACCAGGCTGCCCGCGTAGATGATGCAGTCCGCCGTTTTCAGCAGGGCCGCGCCGCGCCGGGTAATCAGGTCCGGTGCGCCGGGACCGGCCCCCACAAAATGTACCATGTCAGGCTCCCTTCCACAATTTCAACAGTGTATCGGCAGTTTTTGTCTGGCCCAGCGGGCCGTTCCAGTTTGAGAACAGCACCGCGCCGACCTTGAACGCCCCCGCCGCGCGGCGGTCCAGATGCAGCTGGATCGCTGTGAGCAGGCTGGCCATGACCGGCTCCCGCAGCTGCGCGGCGTCCAGAATGTCCAGACAGGCGTCTGTCGTGGCGGCGTCCATCAGGGCGCGGCAGGTCGCCGCGTCCGCGCCGCAGAGCGCCGCATGGGCGCAGAACAGCTCAGTGCGGCAGTCGGCGCAGCGGGAGTGGGTGTTCATGATGCCGCCCGCCAGCTTGACGAGCTTGCCCACATGCCCGACGAGCAGCACCTCCGCAAAGTGCTCCGCCGCTGCCATATCCAGCGCCTCGCCGATGAAATTTGAGATTTTGACGACAGGGATCTCGTGCAGCGCGGGGTAGTTGGCGGCCAGGTAGTCCAGCCCGTAGTTGCCGGGGGCTAAAATCAGGCGGCGGCTTTTCAACGCTGCCTGGTGGATTTCGATTTGCAGCGTATCCAGAAGCGCCTGCTGGCTCATTGGCTCCACAATGCCGCTGGTGCCCAGCACCGACAGGCCGCCCTCGACCCCCAGATGCGGGTTGAAGGTGCGCTTGGCCGCAGCCTCGCCGCCTTCGATGGAGATGACCACCGCGAACCCGCCGCCGTAGCCGACGGCGTCCGCCTCCCGCAAAAGCGCCTCGGTTATCATCTGCCGCGGCACACGGTTGATGGCTGCCGCGCCGACGGGCTGGTCGAGGCCGGGCTTTGTCACACGGCCCCCCCCCGCCCCGCCGTCAATCGTAACGGTGCGCGGCGCGTCGGGCAGCAGTGTGACCGCGGCAATGACCGGCAGACCCGTCGTGGCGTCGATGTCGTCGCCGCCGTCCTTGACGATGGCGCACGCGGCCCCGTCTGCCGTCAGGCGGCAGAACTGCGGTGCGACCTCCACGACGATGCCCTTGGGCGTGCGCAGACCAACGCTTTCCGGCGCGTGGCCGGTCAGCAGCAGCCGCGCCGCGCCCGCCGCCCCCAGCGCCGCACAGGTGCCGGTGGTGTAGCCGCAGCGCAGTAAACGCTGCCCGCTGCGGATGTAGTGCTCAAATTGGGGCTTCGGCTTTGCGCCGCTCCCAGCAAACAGCACCGACCAATACGCGGTGCTGAGTCCAAACAGCGCACAGATATTGTCCTGTGCAAAGGCGTCCTGCGGTGCCAGCACAGCGGACACGCCTGACGGCGCAACGCAGACAACGGCGTCGGCCAGCCTTTGGGCCAGCTCCAGCTCATGCAGCGTCACGATGACGGCCACATTCTTCTCATGTGCCAGCACTTGGAGGATGTCCATGAGCTCCGCCTTGCCCTTTACGTCTAAAAATGACGTTGGCTCGTCCAGAAGTAAAATCTCCGGCTGCTGGCAGACCGCGCGGGCCAGCAGCACGCGCTGGCGCTGGCCGTCGCTGATCCTGGCAAAATCGCGGTTCTCCAGCTCCTCCGCCCGGACAAGGCGCAGAGCGTCATGCACCTGCTGCCGGTCGGCATCGGACAGAATGCCCAGCCGCCCGGTGTAGGGGTAGCGCCCGGCGGCGGCGACCTCAAAGCAGGACGTCAGCTCGGTGCGGGCCGTGTGGGGCAGCATCAGCGCCAGCTTGCGCGCCCGGGCGTTGGGGGTGTAGGCCGTCAGGTCTTGCCCGTCCAGCAGCACCGCGCCGCCCTGCGCCGCCAGCTGCCCGGCCAGCGTTTTTAAAAGAGTGGATTTGCCCGCGCCGTTCGGACCGATGAGCGCCAGAATTTTGCCGCGCTCGGCGTGCAGGGCAATGTTCCGCAGCAGCGGCGCACCGTAGCCGACGGCGAGATTTTGCGTTTCACAACAGCTCATACCGTGCCCTCCCCGCTGTGGCGGCGCACAAGCAGCCAGATGACCACCGGCGCACCGAACACCGCTGTGACCGAGCTGATGGACAGCTCGGTGGGTGCAAACAGGCTGCGGGCGATCAGGTCGCACAGCAGGCAGAATGCCGCGCCGCCCAGTGCGCAGCCCGGCAGCACCCGCAGCGGTTTTGCACTGCCCAGCGTATGTTTTACCAGATGCGGCACCGCAATGCCGACAAAGGAGATCGGTCCGGCAAACGCCGTGACGCAGGCCGCCAGCAGGCTTGACAGCAGCACAAGCACCACGGAAAACGCCCGCACCGGCACGCCGACGCTGGCGGCGTAGCTTTCGCCCAGCTGGTAGGCGGCCATCGGCTTGGAGAGCAAAAACGCGGCGGCCAGGCAGGGCAGAACGATGGCCGCCGCCGTGGCGACATTGCCCCAGGTCATGCCGGAGAAGCTGCCCATCGACCAGTTGTGCAGGTTGACGATGTTGGAATCCTGCGCGAAGGCGACGACAATATCGGTGACGGCCGAGCAGATGTAGCCGATCATAACGCCGCAGATAACCAAAATGCTCATCTGCTGCACGCGGCGCGCCACGGCCAGCACAAACAGCATGGCCGCCATGGCCCCGGCAAACGCCGCCAGAATCAGCGTCAGTGAGCCGGTGAGCAGACCGCGGTTCAAAAAGACGACCATCGTCAGCGCCACAGCCAGCTTGGCCCCGCTGGAAATGCCCATGACGAACGGCCCGGCAATCGGGTTGGCAAAAAACGTTTGCAGCAGATACCCGGCCACCGAGAGCGCCGCCCCCAGCAGCACGACCATGACGGCGCGCGGCAGACGCAGCTGCAGCAGGATGTCAGCCGCCAGCGCGTTTGTGCAGCGGCCCAGCAGGGCCGCCGCGATGTCCGCCGGGGAGAGCGCAATGCTGCCCCAGAACAGGTTGAGCGCAAACAGCGCCAGCAGGGCCGCCGCCATGGCGAGATATGCAATTGTCATGCGTTTGGAGGTGTGCATGCGTGGTTTCCTTTGCGGCGGGCGGCAATGGTGCGGGCGGATATGGAATCCGCTCCTACGGATGCACCACGGTTTTGTGCGCCCGTTTTTGCCGCCGCGTTAAATTTTCAGTGCAGCTTCGTCAGAAATGTCAATTCACTGTCGTCCGGGTCATCCTCGGTGAACACCCTGTTCATATCCAGGATCAGCTCCGGCAGCTCCATGCTCTGCTGGAAAAGGCTCTGCGACGTACACCAGACGCTGCCGCTTTGCACGGCCTTGAAGTCCGCCAGCATCGGACATTTGGCGAGCAGCTCATCCATTGTGCGCAGCTCGCCCTCAATCGTGCTGTTGTAGAACAGCACATCGGCGTCACGCGCCCCAGCGTAGAAATCCTCGAGCGAGATATTGACAGTCGCCAGATTGTTGCCGCTGTCCGTCAGGTCGGCAAAGACGTAGCTGCCGCCCGCCAGCCCGATCATCTTGGCGACGTAATCGCCGCCCTTGCGCACCGTGGCGAGATTGTTTGAGGTAATGGAGAAGAACGCCGCGGTCTTGCCGGTGGGTTCCTCGTCCAGCAGCGGTGCAATGCGCTGCACAGCGTCATCAAAAACGCGCTCGGCCTCCTCGGTTCTGCCCAGCAGGATGCCGTACAGCTTGACCCATTCCATCCGGGCCAGCGGGTCACTCTCGTAGCTCGAGCGCTCGACGAGGACCGGCACGCCGAATTTTTCAAGCTGCTCCTTCACCTCGGGCGTGTGGTAGATCATTGTGTTCTCGATGGCAAGGCCGCAGTCGGCGGACAGGATCGTCTCGTAATCGGGTGCGCTGTACTTGCCCGCGTAGGCGATCTCGCCCTGCTCCATGGCGGTGCGGGCCGCGTCTAGGTACCAGTTTTCGGCCTGCGTGCCGGACAGCGCCACAGCCCCCCAATGCTGATGATGGGATCCATCGCGGACGACGACACAAGGTAGATATTTTGGATAGGCTGCTGCAAAACGGTGATGTCTGCGTCCAGATTGGCGGGCGCAGCGGCCCCCTCCGGCACGACGAGATAGCGGCTGCCGTCAATCGTGATGAGGTCATAGCCGCCCGCGCACACATCCACCGTGAACTGCTTCGCATATTCCAGCGGATAGCGGTTTTCTATCGTCAATGCGTCCGTTTGCGCGGGAGCCTGTGATGCAGCCGCGCACCCTGCCAGCAGCAGGGCGGGCAGGGCAAAAGCTGCCGCGCGCCTCATTCGGCGGCGGCCAGCGTCGCGCTGTCAAAGGTCAGGGTATAGTCGATCTCGTGCGGGGTGCTCATGGCGACGGTGTCCGCCGTGACGGCCAGCGCGGTATCCAGCGCGGCAACGGGGATCTCAAACGTCGAGTTGCCGTCGGTGTTGACAGGCAGGTACTTTTCGCCGTCAACGAGCATATAGTCATAGTTCGGGCTGCTCCAGACGATGGTCGCGGTCATAATGCCGTCGGCCACAGTCAGCGCGGCGGGGCTTTCGACGGTGGCGCGCCCGCTGCCGCCCTCCAGGGTCACAGCGCAGGTGTAGCTGCCGTCTGCGGGGATCTCGACGGCTGCCGCAGCCGCATCCTCTGCCGCAGGCTCGGCATCGGAGATGCTGACCGTATGGTCATACCAGGTGCCCTTGGTGCCGAGGATGGCCAGCTGGAAATCGGCATCGACAGCCGCAACGGGGATGTCAAAGCCGTATACTTCGTCGCTGGTGCCGTCGGAGTAGGTCACTGTGTCAACGGTAGGCTGCAGCCAGTCGCTCTCGTGGGCGGGGGCGTCGGCGGCCATGCCCGGATACAGGTTGACGATCTTCTGGGACTGCAGACTGACGTGGAAGGTCATCGTGCCGTTTTCCACCGTCAGCGTGCCCATGCCGTCCACGGCTTCGTTGGCGTGGAACATGCTGCTGTCGGTGTTGAACTTAGCGGTGTATACGCCGTCCGGCAGCGCGGCAGCGGGGGCCTGGGTCTCCGCCGGGGCCGCGGTGGCAGCAGGGGCGGTTTCTTCCGTGGAGACCGCCTCGGACGTGCTCTCGGCGGTGGACGCTGCGGACGCACCGCAGCCCGCCAGCAGCAGGGCAGCGAGAGTCAGAGATGCGAGTTGGAGCTTTTTCATGCTTTCCTTACCTCATTCTATACATATTTATCAGGCAATAGCGGGAGGCAGCGCGGGCGGATATAGAATCCGCCCCTACGGCGTGGCAGGGCTTCACATCGGCCGCTGCCGTGCTTTCCCAAAAACCAAAAAACTGCCCGGAGCTTACCCTCCGGGCAGAATGGGTCTTTCTCAGCCGTTCAGGGAATCGATGGCGGCCCCGGCGTGGTCAACGTAGAGCTGCTGGATGTCGCCGATCTCACCCAGACCTGCGATCTGGGTGTCGACGCTATCAAAGCAGTCGGCGGCGTTGAACTGGCTCAGCCAGGAATCGTCCTCGGCACCGGCCATGTCGTTGTTGGCGTGGTCACCGGCGACGACCATCAGCGGGCGCAGGATGACCTTGGTGTAACCGGCCTCCTTGACCTTCTCGATAACGGCGTCGCAGGCGGTGTCCTCGGGTTCACCCTCGACGGTGCCGATAAAGACGTTGTCATAGCCCAGCGTCTGCATCGCGGTCTGCATCTGGCTGTAGCTGACCTTGGCGGTGTGGGACGTGCCGTGGCCCATAAAGACAAAGGCGGTGCCGTCCGCAGCGGCGGCAGCGGCGTCGTCATATCCGGCGGTCTTGACGGCCTCGGCGGTGATGGCGGCGGCTACGGCCTCCTTGTCGGCGTTGATGACGGTGGCATCTTCGCCGACCTCGCCCAGCAGGGGTTCGGCAATGGCAACGCTGTCGAACTTGTCCCTGTACCGCTCAACCGCCTCGCACATCTCGTCGTACTCGGCGCCGTGCATCAGGTGCGTAGGCTGGACAACCAGATTCTTGACGCCGTTGGCAACGGCACGGTCAAGCGCCTGGTCCATGTTGTCGATCTTCTCGCCGTCGCGGGCCTGAACGTGATTGATGATGATCTGCGCGGTGAAGGCGCGGCGGACGCTCCAATCCGGGTAGGCGGCCTGCAGGGCGTCCTCGATGCCCTTGATGTCAGCGGCGCGGCTGCCGTTGAAGGAGGTGCCGAAGCTGACGACCAGCAGCTCATTCTCGCCGATGTCGTCGGCATTGCGCGGGTCGTCTTTGCCGGCGTCGCCGGTGTCGCGGCCAAAGTAGTCGGGGTCTGCGTTCTCACCCTCGACCAGCTCCTTCTGGGTGTCGGTCAGGGCATCCCAGGCAGCCTTGGCGGCCTCGCACTGGGCATCGGTGTCGGCGCTGCGCTCCTGCACGTAGATGGCGTCGATCAAATCGGCGCAGTTCTTAGCAGCCACTTCGTCTGCATCTCCCTCGTCTGCGGTCTTTTCTGCATCTTCTGCGGTGCTTTCTGCGGCGCTTTCGCCGGCGACGGTGCTCGCGGCAGCGCTGTCAGTGCTCGCGGCGGTGCTGCCGCAGCCGACCAGCAGGGCGGCGGACAGTGCTGCGGCCATGGCGACGGCGGCAGCTTTTCTGTAGGTGATTCTTCTCATGTGTTTTTGCTTCCTTTCCTTGTTTAAAGCCTGGAGACAGTACGGGAGAGAACAGCAGGACACACGGAAATTGACCCCGTAAAAAACGAGGTCTTTTGCGTGCAGAATGGCAACACAAAAGACCCCGTATTTTAAGCAGGTGCTTTGCGGTACAACCAATTCCTCGTGATCTGGGGCGGTACGCCCCCGTACCCGGCAGCAGGCAGGTTTCCTGGCTGAAAGCTCAACGCCTGCCGCCGCCTTCCCGGGTCAAAACCCAGTGACCGGTGCAAATGCACCCTGGCGGCAGGCTCCCTTATCACAGTGACGAGATCGTGCGGGATTTGCACCCGCTTCCCTTTTACCCTTTCCCATGCGCCGAACGGCGGCATAAAAAGGCACCTGCTGTCGTATTCAGTTTTACGGTGTAAAGTATAACACAATGCGGTGAGAAACGCAAGAGTGCGTCTGTTTCAATTTTGCCTTTATACGCTTTATACGATTGTGAACTGGCACGCCCGCATGGCGTCCAGCGCCGTTTGGTGGGACTGGGGCGTGACCCCGGCGCAGCAGTCGGACAGGATTTCGATTTCCGTCTCCGGGAAGGCCGCGCGCAGCACCATGGCGTTGCTGATGACGCAGATGTCGGTGCAGTAGCCGTAGATGACGATCTTTTCAATGTCGTCCACGGCCTTGTTGTGGGCCATCAGCTCGTCAAGGATCTCGCTCGGCAGCATATAGCTGCCGAAGGTCGGTTTGTTGACGATGTGGCATACCTCGGGCTCGGTACCGTCCAGCGCGTTCTCCAGCTCGGGCGCAAAGTTCCAGCCGTCCTCGCCCTCGATGCAGTGCTCCACAGGCAGGTGGCGCCCCTCCCGCGTGGCAAGGTAGTTGTCGGGGTGGGTGTCCCGCGTCAGGAACAGCCAGTGCCCGGCCCGGGCATGGGCCTTAACGGTCTCGGCCAGGTGGGCCACGTTGGCCTGTGCCTGGGGGTTCGCCAGCGCACCCGTGATAAAGTCCTTTTGTACGTCCACAACAATATCCAGAATCATAGCGACAGCTCCTGTTTTTATAGTTTGCTATAGTTTGCTACCAGTATACCGCAGACGGTGCGCGGTGTAAAGTGCGCGTTTCTCTGGCCGCAGGGGTGCGGATGTGGTATAATGGAAGAAAAAGTTCAGGAGGCCCTTCATGACTCCGCGTGAAGCGTTAAAACGATATTTCGGCTACGACTCCTTCCGCCCCGGGCAGGAAGAGATCGTCAGCGCCCTTCTGGCCGGGCGGGACGCGCTGGCCATCATGCCCACCGGCGCGGGCAAGTCGCTCTGCTATCAGGTCCCTGCCCTGCTGCTGCCGGGGCTGACGCTCGTCATCTCGCCGCTGATCTCGCTGATGCAGGACCAGGTCAAGGGGCTGAACGCAGCGGGCATCCATGCGGCGTTTATCAACTCGTCGCTGACCGAGACACAGATCGCCCGTGCGCTGGACCTGGCCGCCGAGGGCAGCTACAAGCTCGTCTACGTCGCGCCCGAGCGGCTGGAAAGCCCGGTGTTCCGCAGCTTTGCCGCGGGGGCGGACATCTCGATGGTCACGGTGGATGAGGCGCACTGCATCAGCCAGTGGGGACAGGATTTCCGCCCGAGCTACTTAAAGATCCTCGATTTCATCGACAGTCTGCCCCGCCGCCCTATCGTGTCGGCGTTCACGGCCACGGCCACGCGGGAGGTCAAGGACGACATTGTCTGCACGCTGCGGCTCCACGACCCGAAGGTGCTTGTGACCGGCTTTGACCGGCCCAACCTATACTTTCAGGTCGAACGCACCCGCCGCAAGGACGATTTTGTCATCCAATATCTGCGCGGCCACCCCGGCGAGAGCGGCATCATCTACTGCGCCACCCGCAAGAATGTGGACAAACTGCAGG
>OGND01001059.1_pt1 | contig 12061 bp, 11 predicted proteins | sample 1573381 | NCBI WGS metagenome assembly OGND01 (sample SAMEA2581989, study PRJEB24529) | metagenome | biome: Human gut stool | place: China | collected 2011
CCCCCGCCATAATACCTAACAGGATCATCTTGCCTAAAGGAAGATGGGCTTTACCTTCTCCGGCTTTCATGTTGGTATCAATGACTTCTGACGGCGTATTAAAATGCTGTTCCATATAACCCTCATTTCTGCACAGCTCTCATCTGCTGTACTCTCTTAACTCGTTTATTCCTTATATTACACTACTTTCATGATAGTAAGCAAGATATTCACTCCATGTATCTGATTATATACATTTCTGTTTTCAAAGTAGAATCTCGTTTACAAAACGGGAAACTCGGATGACTATTGAGCAGCGTCTGATTTTGTCGAAAAAGAGTCTTTTTTTGTAATATTTTTGCCTTTTTTTGCAAAAAAATGCTAGACAAAAGACATAATGTGTACTATACTAAACTTGTTCGGTGAGAGCCGAACCGCTTATATAAGTAGATTTCCGGAAGAATTCCCCTTTTACACAATTAAAGTGGCTGCAGGTTTCCCGCCTGCGGCTGCTTTAATTGTGTTATAAGATAGTTTTTAAGCTTTGCTTTAAAATTGCAAAAGTTTTTGCAAAAATTTAAAATTTTCACTTGCTAAGTGATAAGTATCTATGCTATAATAGCTTTCGTCAGTGGTTCAGCTGATACAATTTCATAGGGGAATAGTACAGCGGTAGTGCGGCGGTCTCCAAAACCGTTAACGGGGGTTCGATCCCCTCTTCCCCTGCTAAGAAAAGTCGATTTTATCGGCTTTTTTTATTTCTGTTTTAGATACAATTTCACCCCGGCACGACGCGATTCATAGATCTGCGCCATGCCGGGGTGTTGTCTTTACAGCTATATTGTTATATCTCCTCTTTCTCCGAATCCGGTGCGATCACAGATCCGATGGCGGTCGCGTAATCAGAGTACTCCGGAATGCTGATCTTCACATCCCACAGGCTCTTGAAATCCTCGATGATCTGGCGGCACTCGAAGAATTTAGTCAGTCCGCCGATCAGGATATACTCTTTGATGCCGGTGCTCATAGATGCCAGGATTCCTGCCTGGCAGATATTCTCGATCACCATATGTACAATACCTGCCGCGATATCCTCCGGTTTGGACTGGGCATCTGCCTTACCAAAATTAGAAGCCGTCACATCCAGATTCAGGCCCGGCAACTTTTCTTTGGCCAGATCTGCGATCCGCAGGTCTATCTTCGCCACATCACCCTTACGGGACAACGGCACAATTTCATGAATGTCGCCGGTATTCAGCATGATCGAGGACAGTCCACAGATCGTTCCGCCTCCTAAGCCGACACCACCCAGGTGCTTCATCTCCTTCTCCGTCACTTTGACGAAGAAGCTTCCGGTACCCATACTGATGACAATGACTTCCTTTTTATCCGTAAGATAATATCCTCCGGTACCTGTAGCGACGAATTCATCCACTTTATAGGTAGGACGATCATATACCGCTTTCTCCACATATTTGCTTCCCACACCGGTGATATAGACTCCTTCCACATCAGCCAATTCCAGATTATTCTCATACAGATATCTTCCGAATGCACCATAGAGAGATGCCACCTGGCTATCTGCCTTGACCGCCATGGGCGGAAGCATATGTTCTCCTTCAAAAGCTACGATTTTTGTCGTACTGCTACCGATATCGATTCCTATTTTGACAGGCATGTTTTCAACCTCCTCATATCACTTAACTGTTCATCGTCTCATTTCCAGATACATTTCCACAGTTCGAGACCGTCAGCCAAACACTTTATCCACAGCATCCTGTACAGAACTGACGCCAATGACCCGGATCTTACTTCCTTTTTTACACTCTTCCAACGAGACAAGCGGCACCACACATTCTTCGAAGCCCAGCTTCTCTGCCTCTGCCACGCGTTGTTTTGCCATGCTGACTGCCCGGACCTCGCCGCTTAATCCCACTTCACCGAAAGCGACCAGTTTCGGATTCAGTGCCTTATTCCGGAAGCTGGACAGAATCGCCAGCACGATTCCCAGATCGATCGCCGGTTCCTGGATCTTGATACCTCCGGTGATATTCACGTAGGCATCACAGGAAGATAATTGCACTCCGGAACGTTTCTCCAGCACTGCCATCAGGAGATTTACACGGTTGAAATCCGTACCGGTGGTCTGTCTTCTGGGAATTCCGAAATTGCTGTGGCACACCAGCGCCTGCAGTTCGATCAGAAGCGGCCTGGTGCCCTCCATAGTACATGCCACCACAGAGCCACTGGCATTCTCCGGCCGTCCGTTCAACATATATTCCGAAGGGTTCTTCACCTCCGCGAGTCCCGTCTCCCGCATCTCGAAAACACCGATCTCGTTCGTGGACCCGAAACGGTTCTTCACCCCACGCAGGATACGGTAGGAAGCATGTCTGTCCCCTTCAAAATAAAGTACCGTGTCCACCATATGTTCCAACACTCTGGGTCCCGCTACGGTTCCTTCTTTTGTTACATGTCCCACAATAAAAATAGAAATCCCCAATCCTTTTGCCAGTTGCAACAGGATGCCTGTGGATTCCCGCACCTGTGATACGCTTCCCGGTGCTGCAGATACATTTTCATTATACATGGTCTGAATAGAATCTATGATCACGACCTCCGGCTTGCTCCTGCGGATCACTTCGCCGATGATGTCCAGATTCGTCTCACACAGCAGGAGCATATGTTCCGAAAATGTGCCAAGCCTGTCCGCCCGCATCTTGATCTGTACCTTGGATTCCTCTCCGGAGATATACAATACCTTACGTCCGGCCTCTGACAGATTGTGACACACCTGAAGCAGCAGGGTAGATTTACCGATCCCCGGATCGCCTCCTACCAGAGTCAGGGAACCCTGTACGATTCCGCCACCGAGCACCCGGTCCAGTTCTTTTATCCCGGTGAGTGTCTTGTTCTCCTCACGGATCGCGATTTCAGATAATACACAGGGTTCGGAAGCCTCTCTGCGCTCTCTTCTGCTCCCGGTGCCGGTGTTTTTCAATACCGTTTTATCTATCGTCTCTTCCACGAAAGTGTTCCACTCTCTGCAGCCGGGGCATTGTCCCAGCCATTTCGTGGATTCATAGCCACAGTTCTGACAGAAAAAAACGGTGGCTGTCTTACCTTTTGCCATGCTCTCTCCTCAATCGTTATAAAAAAGAGCCCAGACACGAAGTACTACAATATCCTCCGTGTCTGGACTCCTTTGCAGTGCGCCTTTACGCCTCTACGATCTTCACAGGTACTTCCCCTGCTGCTTCCAGTTCTACACTCAGGCTCAGCTTGCCGCCAAGTCCGGTCTTCATGGTTCCTACGTTCTTACCGTCAATAAATACTTCGTACTCGGTGTCGTCCTTTAATCCTACTGTGATCTGGGAATCTTCATCACCTTCTACGATGAATTCTACACTGTTATCGGACTCTTTGAACTCCAACACACTGGTTCCGGGAACAGATTCATATAAAAACATACCGTTCTTCTCCAGCTTTGTCATCTCATTGTAGGTCTTAACCTTCAGCAGATCCCCTGCATGCTCATAATCTTCTACCTTTGCCTTCTTGGCCAACTTATGATTACCAAAGCTGATAGATCCGTCTGCTTCACTGCGAAGTATTTCTTCCACTACTGCCATCTGTCTGTCCTCCTGAAAGTAACTGCATCCGCAACACTTCTTTATCTTTCGTCCTTTGCGAATGGGGTTTGAATAGTTACAGTATAATATATCTCACCCTGTTTTTCTACAAAAAAATTATTTATTTTTCACCGTGAATACAACTTTTCCGTCCTTGAAGCCTGCGGATACTTTATCTCCGGGTACCACCTTTTTCTGAAGGATCTCTTCCGCCAGCGCATCCTCTACCACAGACTGGATTGCACGCTTTAACGGTCTCGCTCCCATCTTGTTATCGGCGTATTTAGACACCAGATGTTCCTTCAATGCCGCCGTGATCGTCAGATGGATGCCCAGCTGGTCCTCGCATCTCTTATACAGATTGGATGCCAGCAGATTTACGATCTCTTTCATATTCTCATTGTTCAGCTGGTGGAACACGATAATGTCATCGATACGGTTGATGAATTCCGGCTTGAAGCTGCGCTTTACCTCTTCCATGACATTGGATTTCATTTTCTCATAATCCTTCGTCTCGCTCTTCTCCGTTGCGAAGCCGAGATTCTTGGGATCTACAATCCGCTGTGCTCCGGCGTTGGATGTCATGATCAGCACCGTATTCTTGAAGCTGACCTTTCTGCCCTTGGAATCCGTAATATGGCCGTCATCCAGCACCTGCAAAAGTACGTTGAACACATCCGGATGAGCCTTTTCGATCTCATCAAACAGAACGACAGAATAAGGATTCCTGCGGACCTTCTCGCTCAACTGGCCACCTTCTTCAAATCCCACATATCCGGGCGGGGAACCGATCATCTTGGATACCGAATGACCTTCCATATACTCCGACATATCCACACGGATCATGGCATCTTCCGAGCCGAACATAGCCTCTGCAAGCGCCTTGGATAATTCCGTCTTGCCGACGCCGGTAGGTCCTAAGAACAGGAAAGAACCGATGGGACGGTTCGGATCCTTCAGTCCCACACGGCCTCTGCGGATGGCTTTGGCCACAGCGATAACTGCCTCTTCCTGACCGATCACACGCTTATGCAATGTCTTCTCCAGCTTCAGAAGTCTCTCGCTTTCCTTCTCTGCCAGCTTCTGCACCGGGATTTTGGTCCACTGGGCCACCACCTCGGCGATCTCATTTTCACCGATGCTTAAAGTATTTTCCTCTTCCCTTTTTTCACGCTTTTTCAGCAAACGCTCCTGCTTCTTTACCAGAGCATCCTGTTTCTTCTTGATCTCTGCCATCTGGGCAAAAGCTTCCACGCGGATAGCCTTCTCCATCTCCCAGTCCAGCTCCCGGATCTTATCCGAGATCTCCTTTGCCTTATCCGGTGCATCCATTGCATGCAGTCTGGCACTGGCCGCTGCCTCATCGATCAGGTCAATCGCCTTGTCGGGCAGATTCCTATCATTGATATAACGACTGGACAGTCTCACTGCCGCCTCCACCGCTTCCGGTGTAATGGTCACATGGTGATGTGCTTCGTACTTCCCCTTGATACCCTCCAGGATGCGGACAGCCTCTTCCTCTGTGGGTTCTTCCACCGTAACCGGCTGGAATCTCCGCTCCAGTGCAGCATCCTTCTCAATATACTTGCGATACTCCGCGATCGTGGTCGCACCGATCAGCTGGATCTCTCCTCTGGAAAGGGACGGTTTTAAAATATTGGAGGCATCCATGGCTCCTTCTGCTCCGCCTGCCCCGATGATCGTGTGCAGCTCATCGATAAACAGCAGCACATCGCGGCTCTGTGACTTCCTTCAGTACCTTCTTGATCCGCTCCTCGAACTCTCCGCGGTACTTACTTCCCGCTACCATTCCGGACAGATCCAGTGTCAGTACTCTCTTATTCTGCACCGTAAAAGGCACATCGCCCGCCACAATACGGGTTGCCAGTCCTTCTACCACGGCGGTCTTGCCAACACCGGGTTCCCCGACCAGGCAGGGATTGTTCTTCGTCCGTCGGCTCAGGATCTGGATCACTCTGCGGATTTCTTCATCTCTTCCGACTACCGGATCCAGCTTTCCTTCCCTGGCCAGCGCCGTCAGATCCCGGCTGTACTGCTCCAACGTAGACTGTTTCGCCTTACGGTCTCCTCTTTTTCCCAGGTCTTCCTTGTACAGATTGCCGGCCTGTCCGATAGCGATCAGGGTATCCACATAAATTTTCTGTACATTGGCTCCCAGCGTGTTCAACAGGCGTACCGCTACGTTTTCCCCCTCTTTGATCAGGGCCAGCAGCAAATGCTCCGTTCCGGTCTGCTTCTGTCCGAAACGTGCGGCCTGATGGTGTGCTTCCTCCAGGATTCTCGCGGCTCTGGGAGAATATCCCTCTCTGTCCTTCACTGCGACACCGTTCTCAAACGCGATCAGATCCCGGATCATGTCCATGACCTGCCCGGTCTCCACACCGTTATCAGCCAATACCTTGGCCGCCACACCGGTGTCTTCCTTTAATAATCCTACCAGAATGTGTTCCGTTCCGATGTAACCCTGCTTCAGACTCCTTGCACATCTGGAAGCCTGCGCCAGCGCATTTTGCGCCTTATCCGTAAACTGTGACTGCATCAATTCAGTCCTCCATACTCTTCATATATTTCATCAATCAGCTCATGAACTTCCTGCCTGGAAATATTCTTGCAGCTGCTCTTAGCCAGTATTACCTGCAATTCCTTCCGCAATTCATCTACCGCACGCATGCGATCCACATCGAGTGCAATTACCGCGCCTTTTCGCCGGTCTACCTTAACATAACCTTCCTGCTTCAGAACCGTATATGCCTTATTTACTGTATGCATATTGATCCCGATCGTATCCGCCAGCTGGCGCACGCTGGGCAGAGAATCTCCTTCATGAAATTGTGACGTGGCAATTCCCATGATGATCTGATTGCGTAATTGCATATAGAGTGCTTCATCACTGTTGAAATCTATCTCTATTATCATCAAACTCGCTCCCTTCCCATGTCACTGATTGTTATATTCCTATTATAACAGTGAACGCAGTACTGTCAACTGTAACCGGGGAAAGTTTATCGTTTTTTAATCAAAAACGGCATCTCACTTGTGCAAGATGCCGTTTGCATTTTATTGATCTTCGTCTCCGTCCCAATTCAGGAATTCAAATTCAAATTCATCATCATCTGACATGAAGTTTTTGGACTTCCAGCCGGGATTCTGATTGCCTTCACTCTGCGGTACAGGCTTTGTGGGTCTTGCCACCGGTCTGCCGGCCTGCTGCGCTGGTCTTTCGCTCTGCGGTGCCGTGGGTCTGCCTCCCTGAGGTGCAGGTCTTCCCTGTCCGGGTGTCACCGGTCTGCCTCCCCGGGGTGCAGGTCTTCTCTCCTGCGGTGCCGCAGGTCTTACGGTCTGTCCAACGGGTCTCTCTCCCTGAGGTGCGGGTCTGCCATCTGGACGTGTTCCCTGGCCTGTCGGTCTGGATGCCGGTCTTCTCTCGGCTCCCACTTCATGCATTACTTTCTGGCTGCCTTGCGGCCTGCCTCCCTGCGGTCTGCCTCCCTGAGGTGCGGGTCTTCCGTTTTGGGGTCTGCCTCCCTGGGGTCTGTCCACTCTTCTTCTGCGGGCCGTTTCCTCTTCCACGCCGGAGAAATAGGATGCGTCATTCATATCTTTGATTTTGAAGATCAACAGTGTCACCGCTGCTACCGCCGCTACAAGCAGAATCACCAAAATAATGATGACTGCTTTCTGGCTGCTGATCTTTTTCTGATTGGTCTCATACTGTGCATTGATCTCTGTGATCTGGTTCAGGGAATTGAACAGATCTTCAATCTTATATTGCTTCTGCCCTGCCATGTCCAGCAGATACCATGCATCTCCCTGCATCTGAGTATCCCAGTCTTTGGATGTGGTCTGGGTATCTTCCGCAGGCTGCTCGTCTGTGGGTTGTTCCTCTACCGGCTGTTCTTCTACCGGTGCCTGCAGCTCTCCGGATAATGCAACATAATCCGAACGAATGAAGCCTGTCACCTCGACACTGTTGGAAATAAAGCTTATCTGATACCATGTCTTTCCATCGGTTCCTGTTGCCTGTCCGGTCACAGTCAGTGCCATTCCATTCTCCGCAGTAGTCACGATCTGGCTGGTGGTAGACGCATTGCTGCGCACACGAACAGACTGACCTCCGGTCACGGTCGCACTCAGGGGTTCCACTGCAGTAACCTCCACAGGGGTCTCATTCACGGCAGGCGCCGGTGTTGCTGTGGTCGTAGTCGTTGTAGTCGTTGTTGTACCTGAAGAAGACGACGGGGTAGATCCGTCGGTAATGCTTACCAGATCGGAACGAATATATCCCAGCGTATTCGCATCCACATACACTTCATACCAGGTATAACCGTCTGCACCCTTGGTCTGACTCTTGATGGAGATCGTCTTATCCTTGGTCGCACTTCCGATGACTTCACTGGAAGAGTCCGCACTCTTACGGATCTTGGCACTGGATGCCGTTCCCTTGGCCGCACTCTCCGCATGACTGACGATTGCCAGCTCCCCGGCAAAAAGTCCTGCTCCCAACACAAGTACCAGTGCAAGCATTCCCCAGAAAGCTTTACATTTACTTATTCTCTGTACTGTCTTTTTCATCTGCAACTCCTTTTGTATCCTGACCTTGCCTTACGCTTCATCGATTGCCTTGCCAATGTCATGACGCATGTATTTATTCTCGAAAGAGATCCATTCCGTTGCCGCATAGGCATTGGCACGTGCCTCCTTCAGGGTAGCTCCCTTTGCTGTCACTCCCAGAACACGACCACCGTTTGTGACGATTCCCTTGTCCGTAAGCTTCGTTCCGGCATGGAAGCAATAATAACCGTCTTTTCCGTCGAAGTTCTCCAGACCGCTTATTACAAATCCCTTCTCATAGGATACGGGATAGCCGTCGCTTGCCAGGACCACACATACCGCAGCATTGTCCTCAAATTGCAGGTCGATCTGATCCAGTGTGCCGTCCACACAGGCTTCCATCACTTCGATAATATCATTCTTCATACGCGGCAGTACCACCTGTGCCTCCGGATCACCGAATCTGGCATTGTATTCTAATACCTTGGGGCCGTTCGGAGTCAGCATCAGTCCGAAGAAAATGACTCCCTTGAAAGGTCTGCCTTCCGCTGCCATGGCATCCACGGTAGCCTGGTAGATGTATTTCTTACAGAATGCATCCACTTCCTCTGTATAGAAGGGGCTGGGAGAAAAGGTTCCCATACCACCGGTGTTCAGCCCCTGATCGCCGTCCTTTGCTCTCTTATGATCCTGCGCAGAAGTCATGATGCGGATGGTCTTGCCGTCCACAAAAGAAAGTACACTGACTTCTCTGCCTGTCATAAACTCTTCGATGACCATGCGGTTGCCGGCTGCACCGAACTTTTTATCCAGCATGATCTCATCCACGCCTGCCAGCGCTTCTTCTAAAGTATTGCAGATCAATACGCCCTTGCCCAGTGCAAGACCGTCCGCCTTCAGCACGATGGGGAAGCTTGCCTGCTCCTTCAGGTACTTAATAGCCTCCTCCGCGTTATCAAAATTCTCATAAGCTGCGGTGGGAATGTTGTATTTCTTCATGAGATCCTTGGAAAAGGCCTTACTCCCTTCCAGGATCGCTGCATTTTTACGGGGTCCGAAAGCCCGCAGGCCCTCTGCCTCCAGTGCATCCACCAGTCCGCCGACCAGGGGATCATCCATGCCTACGATGGCCAGGTCAATGGCCTGTTCTTTCGCAAATGCCACGATCTTATCAAATTCCATGGCTCCGATGGGAACACATTCTGCGATCTGACCGATCCCGGCATTGCCCGGAGCACAATAGATCTTATCTACTTTAGGACTTTTTGCCACACAGGTTGCAATGGCGTGCTCTCTGCCGCCACCGCCTACGATCAATACTTTCATACCCATATCTTCTGCCTTCCTTAATTTTCGCTGTTTGTATGCTTTACTTTTCCGTTCACGACACAGATCCGTCCATTGGCAATGTCATCCACTGCCTTCGGAAGAAGCAGCCACTCTGCCTGTTCCATCACACGTCTCTGCAACGTCTCCGGAGTGTCGTCGTCCTCCACTGCCACTGCCTTCTGTGCAATGATAGGGCCCTCGTCCATGCCTTCATTCACAAAATGTACCGTAGCTCCTGTCACTTTCACTCCGCGCTCCAGTGCCTTTTCATGCACATGTAGTCCGTAGTATCCCACGCCGCAGAAAGAAGGGATCAGAGACGGGTGGATATTGATGATCCGGTTGCTGTATTCATGCACCATTGCCTCCGGGATCTTCACCAGGAATCCTGCCAGTACGATCAAGTCCGGAGCAAACTCCTTCACCTTTGCAAGCAGTGCCTCATTAAATACTTCTCTGCTCTCATAATCCTTCGGAGACACACAGACTGCGGGAATCCCAGCATTCTGTGCTCTTTCTAAGCTCTTCACCGTCTTGTTATTGCTGATCACGCCCACGATCTGTGCGTTTTTAACCTTACCTGCTGCAATAGCATCAATGATGGCCTGTAAATTCGTGCCGCCACCGGATACCAGTACGACTACTCTTAACATATGGTCACACCCTTTTCACCGGCCTCACAGGTACCTACCACATAAGCAGTCTCGCCTGCTGCCTTCAGAGCTTCCATAGTCTTATCCACATCTGCGGGATCCAGTGCCAGTACCATGCCCAGACCCATGTTGTAAGTATTATACATCATCTCGTCTGTGATATTGCCTTTCTTCTGCATCAGGCGGAAAATAGCAGGCACTTCGTAGCTGTCTTTCTTCACGACTGCACGGATGCCGTCGGGAAGCATTCTGGGGATGTTCTCATAGAAACCACCTCCGGTGATATGGCTGCAGCCCTTTACCTTAACACCTGCGTTCTTCACAGACTTCATAGCCTTCACGTAGATTCTGGTAGGAGCAAGCAGTGCCTCACCAAGAGTCTTGCCCAGCTCGTCATAATAGGTATCCAGGCTCTCTTTTGTCATATCGAATACTTTTCTCACCAGAGAAAAACCATTGGAATGTACACCGGAGGAAGCGATGCCCACCAGTACATCACCGGGCTTGATATTCTCACCGGTGATCAGATCTTTACGTTCTACCACGCCTACGGCAAATCCTGCCAGATCATACTCATCCTCGGGCATCAGTCCGGGATGTTCTGCGGTCTCACCGCCTACCAGTGCTGCGTCAGACTGCTTACAGCCCTCTGCCACGCCCTTTACGATAGTAGCGATCTTCTCGGGAATATTGCGTCCGCATGCGATATAATCCAGGAAAAATAAAGGTTCGCCGCCTGCACATGCCACATCGTTTACACACATGGCCACACAGTCGATACCGATGGTATCATGCTTATCCATTAAAAATGCCAGCTTCAGCTTGGTACCTACGCCATCGGTTCCGGACAGGAGCACGGGATCCTCCATATCTTTGATGGCACTTAAGGAAAATGCTCCGGAGAAACCACCGATGCCGCCCATTACTTCCTCACGCATGGTCTTCTTAACATGCTCTTTCATCAGTTCTACAGACTTGTAGCCTGCTTCAATGTCTACTCCAGCTTTCTTGTAATCCATTTTCTCCTCATTTCCGCCGCAGGGGCTCTTTCGTTTTATTTAGTGGGGCAGCCTCTTAAGAGGTCCCGGATTCTCTGTCTTATCTTCTTATTTTTTCATGCCTTCCAGGTATGCTTTATAGCCGATCTCCTGCAGTTTTGCATCTTTGGCTTCTACCTGTTCTTTTAATTTTGTGCTGTATGCTTTCAGTTTTCCGAGAAGTTCTGCGTCGGAGGTTGCCAGGATCTTGGCAGCCAGAAGTCCTGCATTGGCGCCGCCGTTAATGGCTACTGTGGCAACCGGGATGCCGGAGGGCATCTGAACGATGGAATACAGAGAATCTCTGCCTCCCAGGGAAGTAGTGTGCATGGGAATACCAATGACAGGCATCGGGAAAATAGCGGCGCACATACCGGGCAGATGTGCTGCCATACCGGCACCGGCAATGATCACCTTGAAGCCTTTTTCCTCCGCACTTTTTGCATATTCAAAAAATACATCCGGCTCTCTGTGAGCGCTGATCACGGTCATCTCATAAGGGATGCCCAGTTCTTCCAGAATGTCTGCGGCTTTCGCCATCACAGGCATATCGGAATCACTACCCATTACAATGCCAACCTTAGGGCAATTCTCTGTATTTGCCATAATGTCCTCCTCATGTATCGGTTGTACCGATGTTTATCCATATATTTTTATCTTACTAAAATCTTGTCAATGATGCAATGGTTTTATGAAATCTTATGATAACTATTCAGAGCCATGCAAAATTGCTTTCTGTGAATGCTTGCATTCAGACAGAATAGCAATTTTATATGGCGAGGTAACCACATGAGCAAAATAGAAGCATCGAAGATGCGATTTTGCGAATGGGGTTCTGAATAGTTACAGCAAATGAAAT
>OGND01001063.1_pt1 | contig 12017 bp, 10 predicted proteins | sample 1573381 | NCBI WGS metagenome assembly OGND01 (sample SAMEA2581989, study PRJEB24529) | metagenome | biome: Human gut stool | place: China | collected 2011
GTAGTTCTTTTTCCCGGGCGACATAGTCAATACGTTCGCACCGAGGCGAATCAGCCACTTCACCGCCGAGCGTGCCATATAATCCTCGGGGTCGTCGCCAAGCATGGCGATGACGGTGCAGTCCGATCCGTCCTTGCACGCCCAATACGCGCCGTAAAAGCCATCGCTTTCAACATCAAAGTGGATGTGTTTCATTCAAAACGCCTCTTTCAAAAGTTGATCTTTACAATCTGCATCTTCGTCATTCCGTCACCGACTTTGGCAAGAAAACGGAAAAAGCCGCTGACGGATGGATCGCAGAGATCGTTGTAGCCCAGCATATAGCCCCAGCTGGTGACCTGCAAGCGACTGTCCCACAGGGAAAGCTCACTTTTTGCGTCTGAAACCGCAAAATACGCGCCCACATCCTTGATTTTCGCGCTCTTGAGCCATGTCTTGGCGATCATCTTCACCGCCGTCCGATTTGCAGCGTCAAACACCAGCATGCTGCCCGGAAAAGCGTCTGCCATTTGCTGTACCAGCGCCTTGACCTGCTCGGTCAAAAAATAATAGAACACGCCGGAGGCAAAGAACACCGCGCCGCCGGAGGCATCGATCTTGTCAAACCATGCGGGGTCTTTCAGGTCGCAGGGGATGTTTTGCTCCCGTTCCCCGGCAGGCAGCAGCTGCTGCCGCAAGGCAATAACATCGGGGAAGTCCAGATTGTAAATCTTGCATCTGCCGTTGTCGCAGGCTTTGCCGGTGTTATCCAGCCCGCAGCCCAGATTGACCACCGCTGCGCAGGGGTGCATTTTCAGGTATGCCCGCACCTCAAAGGCAAGGTCATTCTGCCGCATGGCGACCTCCAGCGCACCGAAACGCTGCATCAGGCTGCGAGAATTTTTCTCTGCCTCTGAAAAGTCATAGTCGATTTCATCAATCAGTCGCACCGCTGTTTCGTCCCGATAAAGGTTCGGATACAGCTCTGTGCACAGCTTCCGGGAATACAGCGGGAGGATCAACGTCTCCTGCACGGTGTTTTTCTCGATCCTGTATTTCATATCGGGTCCTCACACTTTCTGATAAACGGGAGCTTCGGCATACCGTCATGCTCAGCGATATATGCCAGCATTTCAGCAAAGCCCTTCGGATCACGAATCTGATATTGCATATGATCGTATCCCTCAAACACGGGATAATGGCCGCAGTGGTAGGCTTGGTAAAATGCAGAAATACCTATCCTGTAAGTATTTCGCAACCGGTTCGCTGCTCTCCCCCGTCACACCCATAGCATGAAAAAACAAAACAGCGGGATCCTTCCGATTTCCCAATGTCTTAAATTTCATTGTAAGTCCTTTCCGTAGTGAACACACTATCTCAACAGCCGCCTGCGGTCAAGGCAGCACTTGCAGGCTTTCATTGATTCCCTTTCCGACAGACGAACCATACCATACTCTTCACGGTTCCCAGTGTTACGGTTGCGTACCGTTTTTCCAACCGTTTTTTCAAACTGGCGGTCGTTTCATAGGGCGGTGTGAAGAACCCCGCCTTTTCATATATATGCCGGACGAACCAGTCCGACTGCTTGCACTCTCCCGCCACATAAAAGCAGCCGCAGAAGGTCCCTCTGGGTTTCAGGACCCGGAACACCTCCCGGTAAGCAGCCTCCTTATCCGGGAATGCGTGAAAGCCGTTCAGTGACAAAACCAAGTCAAACGCGCTGTCCGCAAAGGGCAGCGCCCCTACATCTCCCTGCTGAAAGGTCACATTTTGCAGATGCAGACGTTCCGTCTTCTCCTGCGCCTGCCCCATCATATCCGCTGAATAATCCAGACAGGTAATGTCCGCCTTGGGCAGCGCCTTGTAAAGCGGCATGGTCAGAATACCGGTTCCCACCGGCACCTCCAGCAGCCTGCCGGAGAAATGCTCCGGGATGCCGGACAGTGCCTTTTCCAGATAGGCGTCGTTTTCCGCCTTGTTCATATCCCATACCAGGCGGCATACCGCTTTTCCGCTAAAGGTCGAGCAGGTGATCATACCGTCATAAAAATTGTTGCCGCCTGTCAGCCGATAGGCGCTGCGAATCGCTTCTTTTCGTTCCATGTTCCGTCCTCCTTACGCTATTTCACCGCTTTTGCGCCGTAACGCGCAGCCAGCCATTTTTATTTTTGCGGCGCTGCATCTTACAAAATCCTGCTTGTTCCAGATATGCTTTCAGCGCAGTATCCGTGTAGATGGTCATACCGTTGATAATTTGCGTCCAGCCATATACGGGCGGGCCTCGCCGAACATTTTCAGAAAGGCCTTGACACAATCCCCCAACTCTCTGGCATGTTTATCCAGACGCTTTTGGAGAAATTTTGCCTTGAGCTTTCCATCCCGCACCACGGGGACAATCAACGGCAGCAGAAAATCAGCCTGCAGTTTTGCCGCCAGCGGCGATGCCTGATCCAAATCAGAGCTGCCCAGAATGCCGTAGGCTATGTGGATATTCTGCCGTGCCACCAACAGCCCAACAAACGATCCGCCCAGCGAGCAGCCGTAGGCTGCCCGGATGTGACCACCGCAGCGGGTCTTGAGGTAGGCTTCGATCTTTTTGTTTTCTGCCTGTAAGCAAGGACACATTTCTAGGCGGAGGGCAGAACTGAAAGTTAGATAAAACTAACTTTCAACCTTATAAAAAGCCGCTTCTCAGCGGTCCTTCTAGCCCAATAATACGCCCTGATGTTATCTCTGTCAAGAAGCTTAGGCGCTTTCAGAGATTCCGAAGAAGGCTCCCGCATCATAAAGCACCCTGGCAGTTATGCACAGCTAACTGCGGAAAAGTGTACTGTACATCGTCAAAAAGGTCAAGGACTTTGCTGCAGAAGAAATTTATCTCAGGCAAGCCACTGCAAACGAATTGAAAAATGAACGACTGGCAAGAGCGCAATGCACCGATCAATCGGAATTTTAAACTGTTCCTTACGGGCGGTGAGGTCAAAGTTCTGGCGGAGCTTCTGCTTTGGGGCTTTCCCAAACATTGCTCACCCGCTGGCAAAGTACAACAGCAGATTGCAAAATCTGCATTTGATTCAGCCTAAAGAATACCGGAATTTCTGATTTTTGAAAAATTGGAAAACAGGCTCCTCTGGAAAACAATCGTTATTCAGAGGGGCCTGTTTGCGTTATCTGTTTTTTGAAAATTAGTGAGGCCTATGGCGAGTGTTTTGGTGCTCTTGGAAACATTTATCCGTAAAGGGGCTGCTACACTTGTTTTTTCCTTGTGCAACAGCCCCTTTGCAGCAGAAGGCGGGCAGTTAGCCCATGACGACCTTCACCTGTACGGTCAAGCCGGCGGGAACAGGGGAGAGGATGTTGCCGCTTACGGGCTTGCCGTCCACGGTCATGGCTTTGACGCCCTTTTCCAGATGGTCAGGGTTCTCCACAACGATTTCATAGGTTGCCCCGCGCCAGACACGGCGCAGGGTAAAGCCGTCCATCTCGTGCGGGATGCAGGGATCGATCTTCAGCCCGGCCAGCGTGGGCTGGATGCCCAGGATATACTGGCTCACATCCACAAAGGTCCAGGCCGCCGTGCCGGTCAGCCAGCTGTTTTTTGCTTCGCCAAAGGTGGCGGCGTCGCGGCCAGCCACCATCTGGCTGTAGACATACGGCTCGGTGCGGTGGATCTCGCTGATATCCTCGATGTACGCCGGGCAGGTCTTTTTGTAGATCTCAAACGCGCGGTCACCATGGCCGACTACAGTCTCGGCACAACTGACCCATGGGTTGTTGTGACAGAAGATGCCTGCGTTCTCCTTGTATCCCGGGGGATAGCTGGAAATTTCGCCCAGTTCAAGGTGATACTTGGTGTAAGCGGGCTGCAGCAGCACAATGCCGTACTTCGTGTCGAGCTTGTCTTTCACGCTCTGCAGGGCGGTTACGGCTTCGCCGGTGTTTACGCCGATGCCTGCCATGACGCACATACCCTGCGGCTCGATGAAGATCTTGCCTTCCTCGCATTCCTCACCGCCGATCACATGGCCAAAGGCATCGTAGGCGCGGCGGAACCAGCTGCCGTCCCAACCGGCGGTCAGGGCGGCGTGCTCCATCGCGGCGGTCTCCTCGCGCACGGCGGCAGCTTCGTCTGTGTGGCCGGTGCTGTCAAGAATTTCGGCAAACTGGTTGCCGTACTTGACATACATACCGGCGATGAACACGCTCTCGGCTACAGGACCCTCGCTCGGGCCGGTGGTCTGGAAGCTCTCGCCCGGCTCCTTGCTGAAGCAGTTCAGGTTCAGGCAGTCGTTCCAGTCGGCACGGCCAATCAGCGGCAGACCGTGCGGCCCCTTGTGGGTGCGCAGATAGCCGAAGCTGCGGCGCAGATGCTCAAGAAGCGGCTGTGCAAGGCTGTGGTCGTTGTCAAAGTCCACCGTCTCGTCCAGAATCGAGTAGTCGCCCGTCTCGCCCAGATAGGCGTACACGGCAGCAATCAGCCACAGCGGGTCATCGTTGAAGCCGGAGCCGATGTCCATGTTGCCCTTTTTCGTCAGAGGCTGGTACTGGTGATAGGCGCTGCCGTCGGGGAACTGGGTGGCGGCAATGTCCAGAATGCGCTCCCGCGCGCGGGCGGGGATCAGATGCACAAAGCCGAGCAGATCCTGACAGGAATCGCGGAAGCCCATGCCGCGGCCGGTGCCGCTCTCATAATAGCTGGCAGAGCGGCTCATGTTGAAGGTGACCATGCACTGGTACTGGTTCCAGATATTGACCATGCGGTCGAGCTTTTCATCGCTGCTCTTGACCGAGTAGGTGGACAGCAGGTTGTTCCAGTGGTCGTGCAGCCTGGCAAGCGCCGCATCGACCTGCGCATCCGTGGCATAGCGGGCAGCCATCGCCTGGGCGCGGGTCTTATTGATGACGCCGGGCGCGGCCCACTTCTCGTCCTCCGGGTTTTCTATATAGCCCAAAACAAAAATCAGGCTGCGGCTTTCGCCGGGCTGCAGGGTGACATTGACTTGATGCACGCCAACGGGTGCCCAGCCGTGGGCAACAGAGTTGGTGCAACGGCCGTTTTCCACGACCTCGGGGTTCGCATTGCTGCGCCATGCGCCTAAAAAGGCGTCCCGGCTCGTGTCAAAGCCGTCAATGGGCGTGTTGACGGTGAACAATGCGTAATGGTTGCGGCGCTCGCGGTACTCGGTCTTGTGGTAGATGGTGCTGCCCTCGACCTCGACTTCGCCGGTAGAGAAATTGCGCTGGAAGTTGGTGGAATCGTCCACAGCATTCCAGAGGCAGAACTCCAGATAGCTGAATACAGTAAACGATTTCGGTGCATCACTCTCGTTGGTCAGCACCAGACGGTCGATCTCGCAGTTGTCGCCTACCGGCACAAACAGCTCCAGCTTCGCGGTCAGACTGTTCTTTTTGCCGGTAATGATGCTGTACCCGAGGCCGTGGCGGCACTCATAGCTGTCCAGCTCGGTCTGGGTGGGCTGCCAGCCGGGATTCCAGGCGGTATCGCCGTCCTTAATATAGTAATACCGGCCGTTAGAGTCCGCAGGTACGTTATTGTAGCGGTAGCGAGTGATACGCCGCAGCTTGGCATCCTTGTAAAAGCTGTACCCACCGGCCGTGTGGGAAACAAGGCTGAAGAATGCCTCGCTGCCCAGATAGTTGATCCACGGCAGTGGCGTGCGCGGCGTGGTGATGACATATTCGCGTGCGGTATCGGAAAAATGACCGAACTTCATAGAGACCCTCTCCTTACTTATGGAAAGCAGATAAAATCGTGAGTTCAAGTCGAAAACGATTAAGTTATTACCCTTACAATACCGCGTTTTTCGGATAATTGCAAGGGCTGCGGCTGAATTTAACGATGATTTGGCAGGTTTCACAATTTGTGCGGCCGAAAATTGTAACGAAAAGCGGATGCTACCTATTATTTATAAGGATACTTTCTGGCTGTGGACACCCCAAAAGCAGATGGCAGTCAGGCTTGCAGGCCATTACTGGGTCGGAAAAGGCAGAAGAAGGCGCAAATTATGTTCGTTTTTCAACGAAACCCCAAACGAAATAACCAAAACAAGTGTTTTTGTTTTTTGCAAATCGCCAAATCGAATCGAAATGCACAAAAAATACCAAAAAGGCATTGATTTTATGGTTGACATGTTGTATAGTGAAGATACGAAAACGATTAAGAAGAACGCAAGGAGGCGATATCATGGCATCCATCAAAGACATCGCAAAGGCATGCGGGGTCTCGGTGGCTACCGTGAGCAAGGCGCTGAACGGTCACAACGATATCAGTCAGGCCACCAAAAAAAAAGTGCGCGAGGCTGCAAGGCAGATCGGATACATGCCAAACTCCGCAGCGCGGGCCCTGAAAACGAACCGCACCTATAATCTGGGTGTCCTTTTCGTGGATGAGGCGCAAAGCGGTCTGACGCATGAATTCTTCGCGGCTGTCCTGGACAGCTTCAAACGCCACGCCGAGGGCAGAGGCTATGATATCACCTTTATCAACCACAACATTGGCCACGGCCACTCCAGCTATTTAGAGCATTGCCGCTACCGCGGCGTTGACGGCGTGATCGCTGCCTGCATCAAGTTCGATGACCCGGAGGTCATTGAGCTGGCCAACAGCAACCTGCCAATCGTCACAGTCGACCATGTCTTTAACAACCGGGCTGCCGTACTTTCCGATAACACCGATGGTGTCCACAAGTTAGTGGATCAGCTTGCCGCGCTGGGGCATGAGCGAATCGCTTATATCCACGGTGAGAATCACAGCGCAGTCACCCAGAAGCGCCTGGTCGGTTTCTACCGTGCCTGCGCCGCCCATGGGATCACGGTGCCGGACGCCTACATCGTGCCGAGCACCTACCGAGATGCGAAAAGCTGCGCCGCTGCGACCCGTCAGCTGCTGGCATTGCCGCAGCGCCCCACGGCGATCCTCTTCCCGGATGACTTCTCCGCCATCGGCGGCATCCAGACGATCCGGCAGGAAGGACTTCTGATTCCGCGGGATATTTCGGTGGCCGGCTATGACGGCAACCTGATTTCGCAGATCATGTCCCCGCAGCTGACCACCTACCGGCAGGACACCGAAGCGCTGGGCCGCGCCGCGGCAGAGCTGCTTATCGAGCAGATCGAATCCCCGCGCACGGCCTTGCCGGAGCAGAAGCTGATCTCCGGCAGCCTGCTGAAAGGGCAGTCCGTCGATGTCCCCAATCCATAGGTTCAAACCCGCGAGGATGCGGGTCACAATATCTGATTCATACATGAGTTCTTTTTTAAAAGGAGGAAAAGACATTATGAAAAAGGCAATGAGTTTATTGACCGCCACTGCAATGGCAGCCACCTTGCTGGCAGGCTGCGGCGGAGGCGCCGCTAGCTCGTCCGCAGCCCCCGCCGCTGATTCGACCTCTACCGAAGCCAGCAGCACGGCCGCAGAGCCTGCTGCCGATGCAGCCGCAGAGGAGGGCAAGGTCCTGAACATCTGGTGCTGGAACGATGAATTCCAGTCCCGCTTCAACGACTATTACCCCGGCGTCAAGGAGATCGCCGACGACAAGTCCACCACAACGCTGGATAACGGCGTCACCGTAAAGTGGACCATCAACCCCAACGATAACAACAACTACCAGAATAAGTTGGACGAGGCCCTGCTCAAGCAGGACAGCGCCGCTGCCGATGACAAGATCGACATCTTCCTGATCGAGGCAGACTACGCGCTGAAGTATGTGGATTCCGAATATACGCTGGATGTCAAGAAGGATGTCGGCCTGACCGATGATGACCTCAAGGATCAGTACCAGTACACCAAGGACATCGTTACCGTGGATGGTGTGCAGAAGGGCACCACGTGGCAGGCAACCCCGGGCCTGTTTGCCTACCGCCGTTCCATCGCCGAAGATGTGCTGGGCACCGATGATCCGACCGAGGTCCAGGCCGCATTGAGCGATTGGGATAAGTTCAACGATGTGGCTGAGAAGGCCGCTGCCAAGGGCTACAAGATGCTCTCCGGCTACGATGATTCCTACCGCACCTTCTCCAACAATGTTTCCGCCGGTTGGGTGGACGGCACGACCGTCAAGGTCGACCCCAACATTATGAACTGGGTCGATCAGACCAAGACCTACACCGATAACGGCTACAACAACAAGACCAGCCTGTGGAGCGACCAGTGGGCCGCCGATCAGGGCCCTGCCGGCAAGGTTTTCGGCTTCTTCTACTCCACTTGGGGCATCAACTTCACCCTGCTGGGCAACTCTCTGGCCACGCCTGAGTCTGAGGGAGGCAAGCAGGAAGTCGGCAACGGTATCTTCGGCGATTACGCAGTCTGCCAGGGCCCTCAGCCTTATTACTGGGGCGGCACCTGGATCTGCGCAGCAGCCGGCACTGACAACATCCCCACGATCAAGGATGTCATGTACTCTCTGACCTGCGATGCCGACATCATGACCAAGATCACCGAGGATACGCAGGACTACACCAACTGCAAGAGTGCTATGGATTCCATTGCTGCTGACCCGAACTTCGGCTCCGCATTCCTCGGCGGCCAGAACCACATTGCCCTCTTTGCAGAGGTTGCACCTACCATTGATATGTCCAATGCCGGTCCGTACGATCAGGGCTGCAACGAGACCTTCCAGAGCTGCTTCAAGGATTACTTTGACGGCACGGTTGACCTTGAGACCGCGAAGAAGAACTTTGAGGATCAGATCAAGGTCAAGTATCCTGAGCTGAGCAGCGTCGAATGGCCCGCATAAATACCTGTGTGACCTTAAGGCAACACCGCACAATTCCCGCCTGACGGCTTAAGCACCGCTCCGGCGGCTGCGGCACCTCGCTCGCCGTATCGGCACTTAGAATTATGCGGTATTGCCCTTACTTTTTCCACTCGTCGGTGTCGATGACGATGGTGACGGGGCCGTCGTTCACAAGGTCGATCTTCATGTCCGCGCCAAACTCCCCGTGCTGCAGGTCTTTAAGGCCCTGATGGCTCATCTCCGCGAGGAATTTTTCATAGCACGGCACGGCCAGCTCACCCTTGGCGGCATGGATGAAACTCGGGCGTTTGCCCCTGGACGTATCACCGTAGAGCGTGAAGTTGGAGACGACGAGTGCCGAATAGCCCAACTCGACGGCGCTGCGGTTCAGCTTGCCGTCCTCGTCCTCAAAAATGCGCAGGTGGGCGCATTTTTCGGCCAGCTTGGGCACAATGGCGCTGTCGTCGGTATCGCGCACGCCCAGCAGGATGACAAGGCCAGGCCCGATGGCCCGGGGCTCGCCCCCGTTGACGGTAACGCTTGCGCGGGTGACGCGCTGGATGACTGCTCGCATAGGAAAATCTCCTTATTTGTATATTCCTGCAAAACGAGGGGGTAGGGGCGAGCATTGCTCGCCCGTGGCCGTGTGCGGCTGCGGCAAGGTCTGCGGGCGGATATGGAATCCGCCCCTACGGTGTCCTTGCCTCTCTCCCCCCACCCGCTGCGGCGGGAGCCCCCCACAGAGGGGGCCAAGAGCGCGCTCAGTTCCTCGTCACGCTCACAACGTCCTTGATCTTTTTCAGTCTTGCCACGACGCTGTTCAGGTGCTCGGTGTTGGTGATGCCGACGGTCACGCTCATGCGGGCACGGCCCTGCTCTGCGGCGCGGGCCGTCAGAGAGTAGATCGGCACGCGCATATCGCCCAGTGCCAGTGCCACGTCAGAGACGAGGTTCGCGCGATCCATGCAAACAATATCCAACGTAGCCTTGTAGTTTTCCTTCTCCGCCTCGTCCCAGTAGGCGCGGACCCAGCGGTCTGCGTTCTCGGGGTGGCGCATGCTCTCGCGGGCGTTGGCGCAGTCACGCTTGTGGATAGACACGCCGAAGCCGCGGGTGACAAAGCCGATGATCTCATCGCCCGGCAGCGGTGAGCAGCACTTGGCGAACTTGATGGGGCAGTTGTCGATGCCCTCGACGATGACGCCGTCGGAGGAATGCATCCGCTTGAGCTCCACCGTGACCGGCTTCGGCTCGGTAGCCTGCAGCTTGGTGTACTCTTCCTTGAGCTTGGGCAACATGCGGGAGATCTGCAGGCCGCCGTAGCCGATGGCCGCGTACATTTCCTCCACGCTGTTGCAGCGGTTGCGGCGGGCCAGCGTCTCCATAAAGACGTCGTGCTGCTCGTCGGTCAGCGTCATGAGGTTGCGGCGCATCTCGCGCTCAAGCGCGTCGCGGCCCTCCTGAATATTTTCCTCTCTGCGTTCCTTTTTGAACCAGTTGCGGATCTTGTTCTTGGCTTCGCTCGTCTTGACGATGTTGAGCCAGTCGCGGCTGGGGCCGCGGTTCTCGGAGCCGGTGATGATCTCAATAATTTCGCCGGTCTGGACCTTGTGGTCGATGGGCACGATGCGGTTATTGACCTTCGCACCAATCATTCTGTTGCCGACAGCAGAGTGGATCGCGTAGGCGAAGTCGATGGCCGTCGCGCCCGCGGGCAGGTTGATGACGTCGCCGCGCGGCGTGAAGGCGAACACTTCCTCGGGCAGCAGGTCGCTCTTGATGTCGCTGAGCAAATCCGTGGCGTCGGCGCTGGAGCGCTGGCTTTCCAGCAGCTGGCGCACCCAGGCCAGGCGCTCGTCCAGCTTGTCGCTGCTGCCCGTGATGCCGGCCTTGTACTTCCAGTGCGCGGCGATGCCGTACTCCGCCATGCGGTCCATGTCCCAGGTGCGGATCTGCACCTCAAACGGGATGGCCTCGCGTCCGATGACCGTTGTGTGCAGGGACTGGTAGCCGTTGGGCTTCGGGGTCGAGATGTAGTCCTTGAAGCGGTTGGGCAGCGGGTGGTACATATCGTGGATCAGCCCCAGCGCGGTATAGCACTCGGGGACATTGTCGAGGATGATACGCACAGCGTAAATGTCATAAATTTCCTCGAAATCCTTATTCTGCATATACATCTTGCGGTAAATGCCGTAAATGCTCTTGACGCGGTGGCGGATGGTCGCCTTCTGGATGCCGTTTTCGGACAGGTGCCTGGCAATCGTATGGCAGACCTGATGCAGGAACTCGTCGCCGTGCTTATTCAGCAGGTCGCGGATCGTCTCATAGCCGACAGGGTCAAGGTAGTGCAGACTGCGGTCTTCGAGCTCCTCCTTGATGTTGGAAATTCCGAGGCGGTGCGCGATGGGGGCATAGACCTCCATCGTTTCCAGTGCCTTGTCGCGGCGCTTCTGCTCGGGCCAGGCGTCGCCGGTGCGCATATTGTGCAGTCTGTCGCACAATTTTATAATCATGACGCGGACGTCCTGGCTCATGGCCAGCAGCATCTTGCGCAGGTTCTCGGCCTGGCGATCCTCCACATTCGAGAACTTGATCTGGGTCAGCTTGGTGACGCCGTCAACGAGCAGCGCGACCTCGGGGCCGAACTTCTGCTTGATCTCGGCCACCGTGACCGGCGTGTCCTCGGCCACATCGTGCATGAGGGCCGCGGCAATGCTCTCGCTGTCCATGCCCAGCTCCACCAAAATCTGCGCCACCGAAAGCGGGTGACAGATGTACGGCTCGCCGCTGCGGCGGCGCTGCTCGCCGTGGGCCTTTTCGGCCAGCGCGTAGGCGCGGTCGATCATAGCAAAATCATAGGGACGGCCGCTGTCAACCAGACTCTTTTTCAGATCGTCATAGGTGATGGGCATTTTTACTTCTTGCACGTTTGTGTTTTCCATAGTCCGTTCCCCTCTCCGTTTTCTATCTGTCTTGCACAGCGCTTTTTCGGGCGTTCTGTAGGGGCGCTCATGCCTGTTTTGCCAGCTCCGCCAGCTTTTGCAGCACCGGCGCACTGGCCAGGTCCTGCTTGGCCGTCACGGGCACGGGCAGCCAGCGGCCCTCCTGCTCCTCAATGAGGCCAAGCTCCTGCAGCGCTGTCAGGCTTGCCAGCGTCTTGCCGGTGTTCTGCGGCCCCTCCGCCGCAAAAACCGGCTGCAGATCCGCCGCGGCCACATGCCCGCCGCGGATGCGCCGGTAGAGTGATACCGTGTCGGCGCGGGCCGGCAGCAGCGCGGCGGC
>OGND01001070.1_pt1 | contig 11925 bp, 8 predicted proteins | sample 1573381 | NCBI WGS metagenome assembly OGND01 (sample SAMEA2581989, study PRJEB24529) | metagenome | biome: Human gut stool | place: China | collected 2011
GTACTCGAGGAGTCGTTCCGTAGTGTGATTGCGAAAATGTTCGGTACCGATGAGAATTACGACGTAATTGTAAACCCGGACAAGGGTGACTTCGAAATATGGCGTAACCGTGAGGTAGTGGCAGACGAGGATTTGGAAAACCCGAACCTGCAGATTGCATTGTCCGAAGCACAAAAGATTGATGCTTCTTATGAAGTGGGCGAGGAAGTGACGGATGAGGTAATCTTTGCAAACTTTGGACGCCGTGCTATCCTGAACCTTCGCCAGACATTGGCTTCTAAGATTCTGGAACTGGAAAAAGACAGTATTTATAATAAATATATTGATAAGGTGGGCAACATCATCAATGCAGAAGTATACCAGATATGGAAGAAAGAAATGCTGTTGCTGGATGATGAAGGTAACGAGTTGTTGCTGCCTAAGACGGAACAGATTCCGAGCGATTTTTATCGTAAAGGAGAAACGGCACGTGCCGTTGTAGCCCGTGTGGACAACAAGAATAACAACCCGAAGATCATCCTTTCGCGTACGTCGCCGGTATTCCTGCAACGTCTGTTCGAAATGGAAGTACCCGAAATCAATGATGGACTGATTACCATCAAGAAGATTGCCCGTATCCCTGGTGAACGCGCCAAGATTGCCGTTGAGTCATACGACGACCGTATTGACCCGGTAGGTGCCTGTGTAGGTGTGAAGGGTAGCCGTATTCATGGTATCGTTCGTGAGTTACGCAACGAGAATATTGACGTAATCAATTACACATCCAATATTCAGTTGTTTATTCAGCGTGCTCTCAGTCCTGCGAAGATTTCTTCTATTCGTTTGAACGAAGAAGAACGTAAGGCGGAAGTCTTCCTGAGACCGGAAGAAGTATCGCTGGCTATTGGTAAAGGCGGTTTGAATATCAAACTTGCCAGTATGTTGACTGAGTACACTATTGACGTATTCCGTGAGTTGGATCAGGCTGTTGAGGATGAAGATATCTACTTGGATGAGTTCAGGGATGAAATCGACGGTTGGGTGATCGATGCCATCAAAGCGATTGGTATCGATACTGCAAAAGCCGTGCTGAACGCTCCGCGTGAGATGTTGATTGAGAAGACCGACCTGGAAGAAGAAACAGTGGACGAAGTATTGCACATTTTAAGTTCGGAGTTTGAGGAAAGCGAAGGCGAGCCTGAGTTTGAGGCTGAAGCTGAGCCTGAATCTGAAACAGAGACAGAGACAGAATAAGTGTCTGCTGACATTGGTTTCTGTTTGCACTAACTTCTTTCTCCACATTATTCATTAATTTTTTAGTATGACGATTAGGTTAAATAAAGTAACAAGAGATTTGAATGTAGGAATTTCGACGGTAGTTGAGTTCTTGCAGAAGAAAGGCTTTGCCGTTGAGGCAAACCCCAACACAAAGATTAACGAGGAGCAATACGCCTTGCTCGTGAAAGAGTTCAGTACAGATAAGAATCTTAGACTTGAATCGGAACGTTTTATTCAGGAACGGCAGAATAAAGACCGTAACAAAGCATCGGTATCCATCGATGGTTACGAAGCTGAAACTGCTGATAAACCGAAAGTGGAAGAAATTAAGACTGTTGTCCCTGAAGATGCACGTCCGAAGTTTAAACCTGTCGGAAAAATTGATTTGGATAAGCTGAACCGGAAACCGGTAGTAGAAAAAGTGGAAGAAAAGAAAGTGGAAGAACCCGTATCTGTGGTAAAGGAAGAACCGAAACCGCAGCCTAAGCCGGAAATAAAACCGGAACCGAAGCCCGAACCCAAACCAGAGCCCAGGCCTGAACCCAAGCCGGAGCCAAAACCGGAACCGAAGCCTGAGCCCAAGCCCGAACCGGCTCCTGTGGTGAAGGAAACACCGAAACCGGAAGTTGTAGAGAAACCAGCTCCCGCTCCGGTAGTGGCAAAAGAAGAAGTGAAAAAGGAAACACCTGCTCCCGTAGCACCTGCTGCTAAGGAAGAAGTGAAACCTGCAGTTGCAGAAGAAGCACCAGCAAAGGAGGGAGATGAAATCTTCACCATACATAAGCCGGAGTTTGTTTCCAAAATCAATATCATCGGTCAGATTGACCTGGCTACGCTGAACCAGTCTACACGCCCCAAGAAGAAGACCAAAGAAGAGAAACGGAAGGAGCGCGAAGAGAAGGAGAAAATCCGTCAGGATCAGAAGAAGCAGATGAAAGAGGCGATTATCAAAGAAATTCGCCGCGAGGACAACAAAGCGAAGGATGGTAAGGAGAAAGATACTGATGCCAACGCCAACAAGAAGAAACGTCTTCGTATTAATAATAATAAGGAGAAGGTTGATATCAACAATGCATCCAATTTCCAGCGTGGAGGTGACAATCGTGGTGGAGGAGGTAAAGGTCCTCATGCCGGCGGTGGTCAGCAAGGTGCCGGTGGTGGTAATAACCATCAGGGTGGCAACAAGAACAACAACAACCGTAACAACAATAACAAGGATCGCTTCAAGAAACCGATCATCAAGCAGGAGGTTAGTGAGGAAGATGTAGCTAAGCAGGTAAAAGAAACCTTGGCACGCCTCACTTCCAAAGGTAAGAGCAAGACTTCCAAATACCGTAAGGACAAGCGCGATATGGCGAACAGCCGTATGCAGGAACAGGAAGACCGCGAAATGGCGGACAGCAGAGTACTGAAAATTACGGAATTTGTGACTGCCAACGAATTGGCAAGCATGATGGATGTTTCCGTAACACAGGTTATTGCTACTTGTATGAGTATCGGTATCATGGTGTCTATCAACCAACGACTCGATGCGGAAACGATCAATATCGTAGCAGAAGAGTTCGGATTCAAGACAGAATATGTCAGTGCGGAGGTAGTAGAAGCGATCAATGTAGAAGAAGATAAAGAAGAAGACTTGACTCACCGTCCCCCGATTGTCACGGTTATGGGACATGTCGATCATGGAAAAACTTCGTTACTCGACTATATCCGTAATGCGAATGTCATCGCAGGTGAAGCCGGAGGTATCACCCAGCATATCGGGGCTTACAATGTAAAATTAAGCGACGGTAGAAGAATCACGTTCTTGGATACACCCGGACACGAAGCTTTCACTGCCATGCGTGCACGAGGAGCTAAAGTTACGGACATCGCAATCATCATCGTTGCCGCAGACGACAGCGTGATGCCGCAAACCGTCGAAGCAATCAACCACGCATCGGCAGCAGGAGTACCTATCGTATTTGCCATTAACAAAGTCGATAAACCCAACGCCAATCCCGATAAGATTAAGGAAGAATTGGCCAACATGAATTACCTTGTCGAAGAATGGGGTGGAAAATATCAGTCTCAAGATATTTCGGCCAAAAAGGGTACAGGAGTACACGAACTGCTCGAAAAAGTTCTACTCGAAGCCGAGTTGCTCGACTTAAAAGCAAACCCCGACCGTAAAGCTACCGGTTCGGTAATCGAATCGACTCTGGATAAAGGACGAGGATATGTAGCTACCGTATTGGTAGAAAACGGAACTCTTCGCACCGGAGATATTGTTCTTGCAGGAACACACCACGGTCGTGTCAAGGCCATGTTCAATGAGCGAAATGCTCGGATCAATGAGGCCGGACCGTCTGCACCCGCATTGATCTTAGGCTTGAACGGCGCTCCGCAAGCAGGAGACATTTTCCACGTAATGGAAAGTGAGCAAGAAGCACGTGAGATTGCAAACAAGCGAGAACAGTTACAGCGAGAACTCGGATTGAGGACACACAAGCTACTGACTCTCGATGATATAGGAAGACGTATTGCCATCGGTAATTTCCAAGAACTGAATGTAATCGTAAAAGGAGACGTTGATGGTTCGGTAGAGGCATTGAGCGATTCTCTGATCAAATTATCAACTGAAGAAATTCAGGTAAACGTATTGCATAAAGCCGTAGGACAAATTTCCGAATCGGATATTACCTTAGCTGCGGCATCAAACGCAATCATCATAGGATTCCAAGTACGTCCGTCTATGGCAGCCCGCCGTCTTGCAGAAAAAGAAGGTGTGGATATTCGACTCTACTCGATTATTTACGATGCGATAGAGGAAGTAAAATCTGCTATGGAAGGAATGCTTTCTCCGGAAATCAAGGAAGAAATTACGGCGACTGTCGAAGTACGGGAAACTTTCAAGATCACAAAAGTGGGAACTGTCGCCGGATGTATGGTTAAAGAAGGTAAGATCAAACGTACCAACAAGATTCGCCTTATCCGTGACGGTATCGTCATTTACTCCGGAGATCTCGGTTCGCTGAAACGATTCAAAGAAGATGTAAAAGAAGTTGCTACCGGATATGAATGCGGTCTTAACATCGCCAACTACAACGACATCAAGATAGGTGACTTGATCGAAGCGTATGAAGAGGTCGAAGTAAAAAAGACATTGTAAAAACTCTGCACAGGCATTACCGAGACAATCGGGTTACCTATTTGCAGCAAGAATATAAACACGGATGTAAAAGAAGTAACCCGACAAACCGGAACTTTTTGACATCTGTGTTTTTCTGTTCGGAGACAAATGATTTAAAGGGAGTATGAGAATCGAGATTATAGATATAGTCATTGCCGTACTCATTTTGTACAGTATTTTCCGAGGCTATCATTTAGGACTTATTCGTCAGATCGGAGCTTTGGGAGGAATACTGTTAGCTATTTTGGGGGCTAATCTGTTATCTCCTTTCATGGGTTTACTATTGAATAAAACAGAGCTGTTTCCCGAATACGTCAACCATAAAATCGCATATTTGGTAACTTTCTTGATCATTCTCTTCTCCTGTAAATTTATCACCCGACTGATGCAACGCTTTGCCCGGATGCTACATCTCGGACTTCCGGACAAATGGGCAGGCGTTCTTTTCTGCGGATTTAAATATATTCTTGTAATCAGTACAGTTCTGAATATTTATGATTTATTACACAAGGAGTTAGATCCGAAAGATACAAAAATGCAAGAAAATTCATACTTTTATTCCGAAATAATAAAAGTCGCTCCTTTTATTCTCGATTTATCTAAACAAGCATTCCGTAACGAGAATAAAAACAAAGAAACAGACAAACCAAAACAGATAAGTGTGTGTTTATTAAAAAGATATTCTTACGACATCCCCATTTTATCCGATATAAACGATAATGGGCTAAATGTAAAATATATATATGAAACAAGAAGATCCTAACCAAATATTAAACGACGTTACATTCAACGATTATAAATACGGATTTGTAACCGATATAGAAACGGAAGTGATTCCTACCGGATTATGTGAAAATGTAATCAGGCTTATCTCTCAAAAAAAAGGCGAACCCGAATGCTGCACCTAAGAAAAAAGAAGGACCGAAAAGCCTTGATGAAGTAGATCCAGAGTTACTGAAAACATTCAACAAATTAGGAATCTCTTTGGAAGAACAAATGAAACTTTCCGGAATTGCCGTCGACGCTGTCATGGACAGTGTTTCGGTAAAAACGACATTCCGGGAAAAACTCGCCGAACTGGGCGTAATTTTCTGTTCGTTCAGCGAGGCGGTTAAGGATTATCCCGACTTAGTAAAAAAATATCTGGGTTCGGTGGTATCTTATCGTGACAATTTTTTTGCAGCGCTCAACTCCGCCGTATTCAGCGACGGTTCGTTCGTGTATATTCCCAAAGGGGTACGTTGCCCGATGGAGTTATCAACCTATTTCCGTATCAACGCAGCCAATACAGGTCAATTCGAACGCACCTTAATCGTAGCCGATGACGACAGTTATGTAAGCTATCTCGAAGGGTGTACCGCTCCGATGCGTGACGAAAACCAACTGCATGCGGCAATAGTAGAGATAATCGCCCACGACCGTGCAGAAGTAAAATACTCTACCGTCCAAAACTGGTATCCCGGTGATAAGAACGGGAAAGGCGGTATCTATAACTTTGTAACGAAACGAGGCATGTGTAAAGGAGACCATTCGAAAATCTCTTGGACACAAGTAGAAACAGGCTCTGCCATTACATGGAAATATCCAAGCTGCATACTTGCCGGAGACAATTCGATCGGAGAATTTTATTCGGTTGCCGTTACCAATAACCACCAACAGGCAGATACGGGAACGAAAATGATTCATTTAGGAAAGAATACAAGAAGTACGATCGTCTCCAAAGGTATCTCTGCAGGATACAGCCAAAACAGCTATCGGGGACTGGTCAAAGTTTCTCCTCGCGCCGATAATGCCCGTAACTATACACAATGCGACAGTTTATTGCTGAGTTCCCATTGCGGAGCACACACATTTCCGTATATGGACATAAAAAACAATACCGCAGTCGTGGAACATGAAGCTACTACATCCAAGATCAGCGAAGATCAGATCTTTTATTGCAACCAAAGGGGCATTCCGACAGAAGATGCCGTAGGCCTGATTGTAAACGGTTATGCCAAAGAGGTGATGAACAAGCTTCCGATGGAGTTTGCTGTCGAAGCCCAAAAGCTTTTACAAATTTCCTTAGAAGGCTCGGTAGGATAATTGAATACTTTTAGTTTGAACATAAAAAAGACGACATACGATGTTAGATATTAAAGATTTACATGCCAGTATCAACGGCAAAGAGATATTAAAGGGAATCAACCTGACGGTAAAACCCGGAGAAGTTCATGCGATTATGGGTCCTAACGGATCGGGGAAAAGTACATTATCTTCGGTTCTGGCAGGAAATCCGACCTTCGAAGTAACCGAAGGGAGTGTAAATTTTTATGGGAAAGACCTGTTATCCCTCTCCCCTGAAGACCGTTCTCATGAAGGCATTTTCTTGAGTTTCCAATATCCGGTAGAAATACCGGGTGTAAGCATGGTGAATTTCATGCGTGCCGCTGTAAATGAACAACGCAAGTATAAGGGTTTAGAACCTCTATCCGCAACAGACTTTCTGCGCATGATGCGCGAAAAACGCGAAATCGTAGAGTTAGATAACAAACTGGCGAGCCGATCGGTCAACGAAGGCTTTTCCGGCGGAGAAAAAAAGAAAAACGAAATTTTTCAAATGGCTATGCTTCAGCCTCGTTTGTCGATTCTGGACGAAACGGACAGCGGACTGGATATAGATGCCTTACGTATCGTTGCAGAAGGCGTGAATAAGTTGAAATCAGATCAAAATGCGACAATCGTAATTACTCACTATCAAAGATTGCTCGATTATATCGCTCCGGATTTTGTTCACGTGCTTTATAAAGGTCGTATCGTAAAATCAGGCGGTCCTGAACTGGCCTTAGAGTTAGAAGAAAAAGGATACGATTGGATCAAGAAAGAAGTCGATAAACAAATCTGATCCTTTTAATCAGACATTTCATTATCATTGTACATCATGAATATAGAAAAACAATATATAGAATTGTACGACCAGTACCATTCGCTCATCGACAGTCATGCTTCTCCCATTCTTAAAGCATTGCGGGAAAAAGCGATGTCCGATTTCCGGGTAACCGGATTTCCCTCCCCAAACGATGAAGAGTATAAGCACACGAACATTCCGGATCTGTTCGCTCCCGATTACGGATTGAATCTGAACCGTTTAGAGATACCCGTAAACCCTTACGAAGTATTTCGATGCGATGTTCCTAATCTCAGTACATTGCTTTACTTTGTAGTCAATGACAGTTTTTATACAAAAGAAAATCCTAAAGTAAAACTGCCCGAAGGAGTTCTTATCGGAAGTCTTAACGAAATGGCTCGTTCTCATCCCGATCTGGTACAGCGTTATTACGGGAAACAGGCTTGTACCCAAAACGATGGAATCGTCGCATTAAATACGGCATTCGTACAAGACGGATTTTTTCTTTACGTACCGAAAGGCGTTATTATAGAAAAGCCGATACAACTGATCAATATACTACGGGGAGACGCAGATTTTATGGTTAACCGTCGTCTGTTGATCATTTTGGAAGAGGGTGCACAAGCCCGTCTGCTGGTTTGTGACCATACGATGGATAAAAAGAAATTTTTGTCATCGCAAGTAACCGAGATTTATGCAGGTAAAAATGCGGTATTCGATTATTATGATATAGAAGAATCATCATTGAACACTAACCGGATAACCTCTACTTTTGTAGATCAAGCTGAAAAATCGAACGTCCTTATTAACGGTATTACCCTTCATAACGGCACGACTCGCAACAATTACCGGATGACATTTTCCGGAGAACATGCCGAAGCTCATTTGTGCGGAATGGCGATAGCAGATAAAAAACAATCGGTAGATATCCATACGTTCATCGGCCATGCCGTTCCTCACTGCACCAGTAATGAACTGTTCAAATATGTTCTGAACGATTCATCGACAGGCTCTTTCAGCGGACGCATTCTCGTACGGGAAGGCGCACAGAAAACCTCGGCTTATCAAACCAACCGGAATCTTTGTGCGACAAAAGAAGCCCACATGTACACGAAACCGCAATTAGAAATATATGCAGATGACGTAAAATGCAGTCATGGCGCTACCGTAGGACAATTAGACGAAAACGCGCTGTTCTATCTCCGGTCACGGGGAATCCCCGAAGCTGAGGCACGAATGCTGTTGATGTTCGCCTTTACCAACGATGTAATAGAGAACGTCAGGATGGATGCCTTAAAAGACCGATTGCGCCAACTGGTAGAAAAAAGATTTCGCGGAGAACTCGACAAATGTGCAGGATGCAATATCTGTCAATAAAATAAAGGAGACCATATAACTATGTTAGATATTCAAAAAATACGAAATGACTTTCCTATACTCAAACAAAAAGTATATGGGAAACCATTGGTTTATTTTGACAATGCTGCAACCTCTCAAACTCCCGAATGTGTTGTCGATACGATCAGAGACGGATATGACCGTATCAATGCAAACGTACACCGAGGTGTGCATTTTTTAAGCCAGGAAGCTACCGAAGGTCACGAGAATGCACGAAAAAGAGTGCAGCAATATTTGCATGCAGCACACGACTACGAAATTATTTTTACTCGTGGAACTACCGAATCTATAAACCTGGTCGCAAGCTCGTTCGGAGACGCTTTTCTGAAAGACGGAGATGAAATAATATTGTCGGAAATGGAACATCATGCCAATATCGTTCCGTGGCAATTGCTTCAAAACCGGAAAAAAATTACATTGAGAGTCGTGCCTATCGATGAAAACGGAGAACTGAAGATGGACGTTTTCCGCTCATTATTCAATGAAAAGACAAAACTCGTATCACTCTCACATATCTCTAATGTTTTAGGAACTGTAAATCCTGTAAAAGAAATAATTTCAATATCGCATTCGCACGATGTGCCCGTCTTGCTGGACGGAGCACAGGCTGCTCCTCACACTCGGATAGACGTGCAGGATATAGATGTCGATTTTTATGTTTTATCGGCTCATAAAATGTACGGACCTACCGGAATCGGAGTATTATACGGTAAAGAAAAATGGCTGAACGCCATGCCTCCCTATCAGGGTGGAGGTGAAATGATTTCGCATGTTTCTTTCGAAAAAACGACATTCAACGAACTGCCTTATAAATTTGAGGCCGGAACTCCCGACTATATCGGAACAATGGCTTTCGCGACAGCCCTCGATTATATCGAAAATATCGGGATAGAGAATATTGCAGCTCACGAGCAAAACTTGCTCCACTATACGACCGGACAATTGATGCAGATAGACGGCATGAGAATCTTCGGAACTGCACATGAAAAGAGTGCTGTTATCTCGTTTCTTGTAAAAGATATTCATCATTATGATATGGGGATGCTACTCGATAAACTCGGCTTTGCCACACGTACGGGACACCATTGCGCCCAACCGTTGATGCAGGCATTAGGCGTGGAGGGTGTACTTCGGGCATCTTTTGCCGTCTATAACACCCAAGAAGAAGCTGATGCATTCGTTGCAGCCGTAGACCGTGTTGCAAAAATGTTCTGATCTGATATATAAAAATTCAACAAGGATGTAGAAAATATCTACACCCTTGTTTTTTTGCCAAAACCAAAATAGGGTATCAGATAACTTATTTTCAACAAAATGACAAATATTCTGCTTTTTGCACGGATATTGTTATATACTCAGTTATTTGAATCATTTGAAAAACTATATATGAAAAAATTTGTAGAGTCAATCGCCAAAATGGAGTTTAATCGAAAAAAAATTCTGACTGTTAGCATCGGGATTATTGTCATCGGAATCGTCTATTACGTCCTAAGCCGTCCCAGAAAAGCAGCCGTCTCCGAACCTACGGTAGTTATAGAAACCGTAACGACAGACGATGTCGAAATTTATGGAGAATATGTGGGACGCATTCGGGCTCAGCAATTCGTCGAAGTTCGTGCACGGGTAGAAGGTTACCTTGAAAAAATGCTCTTCGAAGAAGGAACTTATGTCCCTAAAAATCAGCTATTGTTCATTATCAATCCCGACCAATACAAAGCAAAAGTCGATAAAGTAAAAGCCCAGCTTACCAAAGATAAAGCTCAAGCGCTGAAAGCTAAACGTGACTTAGAGCGCATACAACCCTTATACGCTCAAAATGCAGCAAGTCGCTTAGATCTCGATAACGCGATTGCCGCATACGAAAGTGCGGCAGCTTCGGTAAACATGACCGAGGCCGATCTGTCGCAAGCTGAAATGGAACTGGGATATACGGCAGTTCACTCTCCCCTTTCCGGACGAATAAGCGAACGTCATGTCGATGTAGGGACATTGGTCGGCCCGGGAGGAAAATCTCTATTGGCGACTATTGTCAAAAGCGATACGGTATTAGTCGATTTCAGTATGACTGCTTTGGATTATCTGCGCAGTAAAGAACGAAATATCAATCTCGGACAACGGGATACCTCTCGTACTTGGCAGCCTTATATAACGATTACGCTTGCAGATAACTCGATATACCCGCAAAAAGGTTTGGTAGATTTTGCCGAGCCGCAAGTAGACCCGCAAACCGGGACATTTTCCGTGCGGGCAGAGATGCCTAATCCTGAACAGATATTGCTGCCGGGACAATTCACCAAAGTAAAACTATTGCTCGATGTCCGTGAAGATGCCATCGTTGTTCCCAACAAAGCAGTAATTTTAGAAAAAGGAGGAGCTTATATCTTCGTTATGCGCAAAGACTCTACCGTAGAAAAACGATTTATAGAAATAGGCCCAGAAATCGGAAATAAAATGGTTGTAGAACGAGGTCTTGCCACAGGCGAGAAAATTGTTACCGAAGGTTACCACAAATTAACTCCGGGCATAAAAGTCAAACCGGTCACCGAAGCCATCAAGCCTGAAACACCGGAAGAAAGGAGCGAATCATGAAAAGCGAATTTTTTATCGACCGCCCCGTCTTATCGATCGTTCTGTCCTTAGTCATCGTTATCGTCGGGCTTATCGGGCTTTTCTTGTTACCGATAGACCAATATCCGCAAATTACTCCTCCGGTGGTAAAAATAAGCGCATCCTATCCGGGAGCGAGCGCAACGACCGTGTCACAAGCGGTAGCTACACCTATCGAACAAGAATTAAACGGAACTCCGGGAATGCTTTATATGGAATCGAGCAGTTCCAACTCGGGAGGATTCTCCGCCACTGTGACTTTCGATGTTTCTACCGATGCCGATCTTGCTGCCGTAGAAATACAGAACAGGGTAAAACTGGCAGAATCGCGACTACCGGCAGAAGTCATACAAAACGGAATATCCGTAGAAAAGCAGGCGGCCAGCCAATTGATGACGATTTGTCTTACATCGAACGACCCGAAATTCGATGAAATATACCTAAGCAATTTCGCAACGATCAACGTACTCGACTTATTACGTCGAATCGAGGGTGTCGGCAGAGTATCGAATATCGGAAGCCGCTACTATGCCATGCAAATATGGGTACAACCCGACCGTCTTGCAAACTTCGGATTAACGGTACAAGACCTGCAAACCGCACT
>OGND01001079.1_pt1 | contig 11817 bp, 9 predicted proteins | sample 1573381 | NCBI WGS metagenome assembly OGND01 (sample SAMEA2581989, study PRJEB24529) | metagenome | biome: Human gut stool | place: China | collected 2011
GGTGAAGGCGATGCAGAGCTTGCCGTGGGGGCGATTTTCGGCAATGATGCGCTCCAGCGCGGTCATGATCTCGGCCACACCGGCCTTATCGTCCGCGCCCAGCAGCGTCGAACCGTCGGTGGTGATGAGCGTCTGGCCCTTCATCTCGCGCAGGAACGGGAACACCTTGGGGTCCAGCACCGTGCCGGTGGCGGGCAGCGTGACAGCCTCGCCGTCGTAGTTTTCGTGGATCTGCGGCCGGACGTTCTCACCGCTGGCGTCGTCCGACGTGTCCATGTGGGCGATAAGGCCCAGGGGCTTGGCGCTCTCCTGCCCCGGGGTGGCGGGCAGCGTGGCGTAGACATAGCAGTGCTCGTCCACATGGGCATCGGTCAGGCCCAGCTCTTTCAGCTCCTCAACGAGGATCTTCGCCAGGTCAAACTGGCGCAGCGTGCTGGGGTGGGTGCCGCTGTTGGGGTCAGAGGTCGTGTGGACCTTTACATATTTTAAAAGACGTTCGTAGGCGCGCATGGGCGTGTCCTCCTTGTAAAAAGCATTTTGCTGTGATTTCTTAGCTATTATACCACAAAAAGCAGCAATTTCCAACCCTGTGCCCTTTTCAAACAGCGATTTTTGTGCTAAAATGAATAAGATTATAAAGGATCACTGTGCCTTTTGCGCAGCCTATTATAAGGAGGATATTATGGCAGACAGCATTTTTAAGGATAAGACTCTTCTCATCACCGGCGGCACGGGCAGCTTCGGGCATACGGTGCTCAAGCATTTCCTGTCCACCGACATCGGCGAGATCCGCATCTTCTCCCGCGATGAGAAGAAGCAGGACGACATGCGCCACGAGCTGCAGGCCAACCACCCGCAGTATGCCGGCAAGGTCAAGTTCTACATCGGCGACGTGCGCAACCCGCAGTCCATCCGGGATGCCATGCCCGGCGTCAACTACATCTTCCACGCGGCAGCGCTGAAACAGGTGCCCTCCTGCGAGTTCTTCCCGATGCAGGCCGTGCAGACGAACATCATCGGCACGGACAATGTCCTGCACGCCGCTATTGACGCGGGCGTGGAGCGCGTCGTCTGCCTGTCCACCGACAAGGCCGCTTACCCCATCAACGCCATGGGCATCTCCAAGGCGATGATGGAGCACGTCATCTTTGCCAACGCCCGCGTGGCCGCTGAGCGCGGCGGCACGACGATCTGCTGCACCCGCTACGGCAACGTCATGTGCAGCCGCGGCAGCGTCATTCCGCTGTTCATTGACCAGATCCGCGCCGGCAACCCCATCACGATCACCGACCCCAATATGACCCGCTTCCTGATGAACCTGGACGAAGCCGTTGACCTGGTCATGTTCGCGTTTGAGCATGCAAACCCGGGCGATTTGTTCATCCAGAAGTCCGACGCCTCCACCATCGGCGACCTGGCCAAGGCCGTGCAGCAGCTGTTCGGCGACACCGGCACGAACATCATCGGCACCCGCCACGGCGAGAAGCTGTTCGAGACCCTGATGACCCGCGAGGAGCGCCTGCGCAGTGAGGACATGGGCGGTTACTACCGCGTGGCCGCCGACAACCGCGACCTGAACTACGACAAGTTCGTCGTCAAGGGTGAGGTCCACACGATGGCCGACGACTCCTACACAAGCCACAACACGCACCGTCTGGACGTGGAGGGCACGGTCAGGAAGATCCTGACCACCGACTACGTCCAAAACGCGCTGAAAGAGATGGAGGCCGAGAAGGCATGAAGATCCTTGTGACCGGCGCTAAGGGCTTTGTGGGGCGCAATCTCTGCGAGAACCTGAAGGCTGTCCGCGACGGCAAGAACCGTACCCGCCCCGCCTTGCAGATCGAGGACGTGTTTGAGTATGACCTCGACACGCCCCCCGCAGAGCTGGACCACTTTTGTGCGGAAGCCGATTTTGTGTTCAATTTAGCGGGTGTCAACCGTCCCAAAAATAACGACGAGTTCATGCAGGGCAACTTCGGCTTCGCCTCTACCCTGCTGGACACGCTCAAATCTCACGCCAACCGCTGCCCGGTCATGCTGTCCAGCTCGATCCAGGCGACGCTGATCGGCCGCTACGGCGAGAGCGACTACGGAAAGAGCAAGCTGGCCGGTGAGGAGCTGTTCTTCACCTACGGGCAGGAGACCGGCGCACCGGTGCTGGTCTACCGCTTTCCGAATCTGTTCGGCAAGTGGTGCCGCCCCAACTACAACAGCGCCGTGGCGACCTTCTGCAATAACACCGCCAACGACCTGCCCATCACGGTCAATGACCGCGCCACCGAGCTGGAGCTTTTGTACATTGACGACCTGGTGGAGGAAATGCTCGACGCGCTGGAGGATAAGCCTCACCGCTGCGATTACGACGGTCTGACGCCGGTTTTCCATGACAGTGGGCGCTACTGTGCCGCGCCGGTGACCCACAAAGTCACGCTGGGCGAAATTGCGGACCTGCTGGAAAGGTTCAAGGCTCAGCCCGCAACGCTCGTACTGCCGGAGATTCCGGCGGGCAGCTTTGCAAAAAAGCTGTACTCGACGTATCTGTCCTATCTGCCCAAAGAGAAGGTCATCTTTGACCTGAAAAAGAACGAGGACGCCCGCGGCAGCTTTACCGAGCTGCTCAAAACCGAGAGCTGCGGCCAGTTCAGCGTCAATGTCTCGAAGCCCGGCATCACAAAGGGTCAGCACTGGCACAACACGAAGTGGGAGTTTTTCATCGTGGTTTCGGGCCACGGGCTGATTCAGGAGCGCCGCGTCGGCAGCGGCGAGGTGCTGGAATTTGAGGTGACCGGCGACAAGCCCCAGGCCATCCACATGCTGCCGGGGTACACCCACAACATCATCAATTTGAGCGAGACCGAGAACCTCGTCACCCTGATGTGGGCGAACGAGCAGTTCGACCCGGCCCACCCGGATACATTCTTTGAGAAGGTGTAAAACGGGCGCATTGTAGGGGCGAGCAGTGCTCGCCCGTGCCCGTGTGCGGCAGCGGCAAAGTTCCCGGGCGGATATGGAATCCGCCCCTGCGATGTAGGGGTCGATGCTCGTCATCGACCCGGAAGTTTGCCCCGGTCGTAACGTTTCTGCGGGCGAACGATGTTCGCCCCTACATCCCCTGCACATATTAGCTACTAAGGAGAAAAGTATGTCTGACTACAGCAGCATTTCCTTTAAAAACAACGGCAAGCTGAAATTACTCATCATCGTCGGCACCCGCCCGGAGATCATCCGTCTGGCCGCCGTCATCAACAAGACTCGCAAATATTTTGATGTTATCCTGGCCCACACCGGCCAGAACTACGACTACAACCTGAACGGCGTGTTCTTCCACGACCTGCAGCTGGCCGACCCCGAGGTCTACATGAACGCCGTCGGCGCGGATCTGGGCGAGACGATGGGCAACATCATCTCGGAGAGCTACAAGCTCATGGCCGCCATCCAGCCCGACGCCGTGCTGGTGCTGGGCGACACAAACAGCTGCCTGTCCGTCATCGGTGCGAAGCGGCTGCACATCCCCATCTTCCACATGGAGGCCGGCAACCGCTGCAAGGACGAGTGCCTGCCCGAGGAGACGAACCGCCGCATCGTGGACATCATCTCCGATGTGAACATGGCCTACTCCGAGCATGCCCGCCGTTATCTGGCCGACACCGGCCTGCCGAAGGAGCGCACCTACGTGACCGGTTCCCCGATGGCCGAGGTGCTGCACCAGAACCTGGAAAAAATCGAGGCATCCGACATCCACCAGCGTCTGGGTCTCGAGAAGGGCAAGTACATTCTGCTGTCTGCCCACCGCGAGGAGAATATCGACACTGAGAAGAACTTTACCTCGCTGTTCACCGCCATCAACAAGATGGCGGAAAAGTACGATATGCCGATCCTCTACTCCTGCCATCCGCGCAGCCGCAAGCGTCTGGAGCAGAGCGGCTTTAAGCTCGACAAGCGCGTCATTCAGCATGAGCCTCTGGGCTTCCATGACTACAACTGCCTGCAGATGAACGCCTTCTGTGTCGTGTCCGACTCCGGCACGCTGCCCGAGGAAAGCAGCTTCTTCACGAGCGTCGGCCATCCGTTCCCGGCGGTCTGCATCCGCACCTCCACCGAGCGCCCCGAGGCGCTGGACAAGGCCTGCTTCATTCTGGCGGGCATCGACGGCGACCACCTGCTGCAGGCCGTGGACGTGGCTGTGGAGATGAACCGGAACGGCGACCTCGGTCTGCCCGTGCCCAACTACGTGGACGAGAATGTCTCCGACAAGGTCGTCAAGATCATCCAGAGCTACACCGGTGTTGTCAACAAGATGGTGTGGCGCAAATACTAAGCGACAGGAACACGATATATTATGCGCATACTGGTAGTGACCCAGCATTTCTGGCCGGAAAATTTCCGCATCAACGATATTGTCGAAGGCTTCGTGCAGGACGGTCTCTCCGTGGACGTGCTCTGCGGTCTGCCCAACTACCCGAAGGGCGAATGGTTCGACGGGTACAGCGCCGACTGCTCGTTTGAGGAAGTCTACAAGGGTGCGCGGGTGTTCCGTGCACGGGAGATCCCCCGCAAGGGCAACACCGGCAAGACGATTTTTCTGAACTACGTCAGCTGGCCGCTCTACGCGGCGGGGGCGTTAAAGCGTCTGCCCGGCGGGTACGATGCGGTGTTCTGCTTCAACACCAGCCCCGTGCTGATGTGCTGGCCTGCCATCCGGTATGCAAAAAAGCACCATATACCGTTTACAAATTACGTCCTTGACCTCTGGCCGGAGAATCTGTACAGCGTGCTGCCGGTCAAAAACAGGTTTATGCGCTGGGTCGCGCAGTCGGTCAGCGACAGCCTGTACAAGCGCTGTGACCGGCTGATCGCCATGAGCGGGCCGCTGCAAGAGCGGCTGTGCGCCCGCACCGGCAAGAGCACGGCGGACGTGGCGGTCATTCCGCAGTACTGCGAGGATTTCTATGCCGTGCCGCAGCATGACGCGGCGCTGAAGGCACAGTTTGCGGGGCGGTTCAACGTAGTGTTCACCGGCACGTTCACCCCGGCGCAGAGCCTGGACATGGTGATCCGTGCCGTGCTGGACGCCCGCGCCGCCGGGGCGGAGCACCTGCATCTTCTTCTGGTCGGCGACGGCATGAGCCGCGAGGCTTTGCAGAAACAGGCTGCCGACCTGCACGCCGGGGACGCCGTGACGTTTTACGGCAGTGTGCCCGCCGCTGATGTGCCCCGGTTTACGGCGCTGGCCGACGCACTGCTGATCTCGCTTTCCGACTCACCCGATCTGGGACTGACCGTTCCCGGCAAGCTGGCCAGCTACATGGCCGCGGCCAAGCCGGTGCTGGCCTCGATGAACGGCGCGGGCTATGCGGCAGTCCTGGAGAGCGGCGGCGGGCTTGTCAGCCCGGCCTGCGACCAAAAGGCGCTGGCGGACAATATGCTGGCGCTGTACCGCATGACCGACGCCGAGCGGGCCGCACTGGGCGCGAAGGCAAAGGCGTATTACACCGCCCACTACCGCCGTGCCGAGCTGCTGAAGCGGCTGGAGGAGTTTACGGTCAAAGGCGTTTGAGCGGAACCGCGTTGCAGGGGCGAGCATTGCTCGCCCAGCCGTGTGCAGCAGCGGCAGGTTCCCCGGGCGGATATGGAATCCGCCCCTACGTTTCCTTTTGCAAATCGCTCTGCGGTTTTCTCCCTGCCTCCCTTTGGGGAGGGAGGTGGCCCCGCAGGGCCGGAGGGAGAGAACCTTGCCACGGCCCGAAATGTTTCGGATAACCGCAAGGTTCTCTCCCCCACCGCCTGCGGGCGGAGCCCTTCGGGCCCGAGCCCCTCTGTCGCTACGCGACATCTCCCCACGCAGTGGGGAGTCACCCTCGCAGAGGGGGCCAAGAGATGTGACAACTATCCGATTGAGAGGTACACCCCTTTGGATAAAAAAGTTCTTGTTATCATCCCGTGCTACAATGAGGAGGATAACATCGTCAATACGGTGGAAAATCTGCGCGCGGAATGCCCGGAGGTGGATTTTCTCGTCGTGAACGACTGCTCTACCGACAGCAGCGCCGAGCTGCTTCGCAAGCATCATTACCCGTTCCTGGACCTGCCGGTCAATCTGGGCATCGGCGGCAACGTGCAGTGCGGCTACCTGTACGCCGTGCGCAACGGCTACGATGTGGCCGTGCAGATGGACGGCGACGGCCAGCACGACCCCGCCTACCTGATGGAGATCGTGCAGCCTGTGCTGGACGGCGAATGCGATATGTGCATCGGCAGCCGCTTTGTCAAAAAAGAGGGCTTCCAGACCAGCTTTATGCGCCGGGTCGGCATCCGGTTCTTGAGCGGGCTGATTTTCCTGCTGTCCGGGCATAGGGTGCTGGACGTGACCAGCGGCTTCCGCGCGACCAATGCGCGGATGACCGCCTATTTTGCCCGGCACTACGCCATTGACTACCCGGAGCCGGAGGCCGCGCTGGCCGCGATTTTGGCGGACTTCAAGGTGGCCGAGGCCCCCGTCATCATGCGGGAGCGGCAGGGCGGCGTGTCCAGCATCCACAGCTTCAAGAGCGTCTACTACATGATCAAGGTCTCGCTGGCGCTCATCATTGACCGTCTGTCCATCCGCAAAAGTAAGGGAGGCCGCGCATGACCGCACAATTACAGCTGTTTATGATTCTGGGCGCGGTGGTGCTGCTGCTCATCATCTTTGCGTTTTTGAAGCGCGGGCTGATGAGCGTCAAGTACAGTCTGCTCTGGCTTGCGCTGGCCGTCGGGCTGGTCATTGCGGCGGCGTTCCCCTACGTGGTCTACGTGCTGCGCGACCTGTTGGACATTGAGATGCCGGTCAATCTGGTGTTTTTGTTAATGTTCTGCTTTGTGCTGGTGGTACTGCTCTCGCTGAGCATTGCCATCAGCCAGCTGGCCGACAAGTGCAAGCGGCTGACCCAGGCCAACGCCATGCTGGAAAAACGCGTGCGCGACCTGGAAGAAAAGAAATAATTGCGGAGAATAGGAATCATGACGATAACTTGGGAGCAGGTCCTCGCCTTCCTGTGCGAGGATCAGACCATGGCAATTACCTCGCTGTTGTTCCTCGCCTTTTTTGCGGCAGTGGCGCTCATCAACTATGCCCTGCCCCGTGTGCTGCGGCCCTACTTTCTGCTGGCCGCCAGCTACGGCTTCTTCTGCTATGACCCCGTCAACCGCCCGCTGGTCTGGGTGATCGCCGCCGCCACGGTGCTGACCTGGCTGTGCGGCCTGATCATCGGCAAGGTCAGGGCCAAGCCCGTGCGGGTGCTGGCACTGGCTGCGTCGGTGGGGTTCGGCATCGGCATCCTTGTCTACTACAAATACTGGAACCTGCTGGCAGACACGGTGGGCGGCAGCATCCTCTCCCACCGGGAGAATCTGCTGGCCCCGCTGGGGTTGAGCTACTTCACGTTTGCGGCGATGAGCTACACCATCGACGTCTACAAGCGCCGCTGCCGGGTCGAGACAAACCTGCTGCACTACGCGCTGTTTGTCAGCTTCTTCCCCACCCTCATCAACGGGCCCATTGAGCGCTACCCCCAGATGCGCCCGCAGATCCAGAAAAGCCGCCGGTTCAGCTATGGCCGCTGCGCGGGCGGCGCGTTCCGTATGCTGTGGGGCTACACCAAAAAGATGGTCATTGCCGACAACCTGAGCCACTATGTCTCGCTGGTCTACGGCGATGTCGGCAGCATGAGCGGCCCGAACCTCGTGGCCGCCACGGTGCTGTTTTCCGTGCAGCTGTACATGGACTTTTCCGGTTGCTGCGACATTGCCCTGGGCGCGGCGCGCATTCTGGGCTATGACCTGATCGAGAACTTCCAGTCCCCGTTTGAGGCGCGGACCTTCAACGATTTCTGGCGGCGGTGGCATATCTCGATGACGAGCTGGTTCCGCGACTACGTCTATTTCAGCCTCGGCGGCAGCCGCTGCGCCCCGTGGCGGCACTACTTAAACATCGTCATCGTCTTTGTCTGCTCCGGCCTGTGGCACGGCGCGGACTGGCGGTATCTGGCGTGGGGCCTTTTCACGGGTCTGCTGGCCGCCTTCGGTGTCATGACCGCCAGGGCGCGGCAGAGAATCAACCGCTATAACCCGCTCTACCGCATGGGCTGGTTCAAGGTATTCTGGCAGTGTCTTTTCACCAATGCGCTGTTCTGCCTGACGCTCGTGTTCTTCGCGTCGGCTATCTACAACACCGACCCGTTTGCCGTGTACGGCTCGCTTTTACAGGGCTGGGACGGTCTGACAGGGTCGTGGGCGCAGGTGTCGAATCTCCTCTACAGCAGCGGCATTGATGGCCGTTTGCCCGTCGTGCTGCTGTTTGGCTGCTTCGTTGTCTTTGCGGCGGAGCACAAGGGCCGCAGCGTTGCCCGCTGGATCCGCCAGCAGGTCTGGCCGCTGCGCTGGACGCTCTACTACGGCATGGCTGCAGCGATTCTGTTCTTCGCCGCCTTCGGCCAGTCGGCGTTCATCTACCAGCAGTATTGAGAAAGGCGGTGTATCATGGCGAAATCCCCTACCCCGATTCCCGCACCGCCGGTCAAGATCCACCGCGGTGCCCCCGGCAGCGCACCCGCCCGGCAGCGCCGCCGCAGAAAGAAGGTCAACCCGTTCGTGCTGTTCCTGCGCGGGCTGGCGCGGCGGCTCTACTTCGGCATCAAGACGGCGTTCAAGTTCCTGCTGTTTGTGCCGGTGCTGGTGTTCATGGTGGCGTTCAGCTACAATGTGGACCGCAGCGGCCTGTTCCAGGGCGCGCTGGCACCCCGCCGCATCGTCGACTTGATGCTCCAGGGCTACGACGTTACAAACTTCGAGCAGATGGACGAGCGCGAGGTGGTACAGTTATTTGCACAGGATGTGCCCGAGACGCCCGAGGCCATCGGCATCGGCTCAAGCCGTGTTCTGCAGTTCAACCGCGAGAACACCGGCGTCGAGAGCTTCTTCAACATGGGCGTCACCGGCGCGGACGTGCGCGACAACATGACAAGCTACTACAAGATGGTCACCTACGGCAAGGCCCCGAAGGTTCTTTTGTGGAGCATAGACCCGTGGGTGTTCTACGGCAGCGAGGCCGCGTTTGACGCGCGCGCCGACGCCGACCTGTACAACGAGTTCCTGACGAAGGTCCTGAACGTGCCCACCGATTACGAAGAGCCTGACAAGGTCGAGCTGTGGAAGGCGCTGGCCGACCCGGCGTACTTTCAGGGCAACGTAGACTACTACATAAAGAACCGCGGGCAGGCCACCGTCACCGACGACGAGGGCAACACGATAGAGTTTAACCCCGTCGAGGGTGACCCCTACAACCAGACCACGTCGATCAAGCGGTCCGACGGCAGCGTTTTGTACGATGTAGCGTTCCGCAATCAGACCGAGGACCAGATCCGCACGCTGGCCGCCGAAGCCTGTATGAGCTTTAACAGCGTACACATGGAGGGCTTTGACGAGCTGAGCCAGACCCAGATCCAGGCGTTCGACTCCTTCGTCAGGTACGCCCAGTCGCAGGGCACAACGGTCATTCTTGTGCTGTCGCCGTGGCACCCGTATCTGTACGGCTACCTGCTGACCGAGCCGGAGAACCACAAGGGCTTCTTCCAGGTGGAAAACTGGCTGCGGCAGTACTGCGCCGACAACAACGTGCCGATTTACGGCAGCTACGACCCCGCGTGCATTGAAGGCTTGCAGGAGACAGACTTCTTTGACGGTCTGCACTGCGGTGGCACCGGCATTGCCCGGTTCTTCCCCGGCATCCCCCAGGCCCTGAGCGACCTGCAGAACGGCACACTGGCCAATCCGCTGGACGTACACCCCCGTACCAGCCTGGAGGACCCCAACGCACAGCCCGCCGAGGGCGAGACCCCCGACGGTGAAGTAACCCAACAGGAGGGATAACTATGGCATTCATTGAGATCGGTTTCAACACAAAGCGCCCGTTGATCCTGGGCCGCGGCGGCTTTGGCACCCAGCTGAACGACTGGCTGATGGACGAGGGCTGGGGCAGCGCGGACTTTCTGGACGACAACGCCCCCGACGCCGTGGGCGGCCTGCGGGATTACGTTGACCCCGCAATTTTGAAGCGCGGACGCCCCGCCTTTGTGGCGCTGGGCGACAACAAGCTGCGCGTCGAGCTGCTGCAAAAGCTGGCAGCAGCGGGCTACAGCACGCCGGTTTTTATCAGTGACGCCGCGTCTGTCAGCCCCAGCGCCGTGCTGGAGCCGGGCTGCATCATCCTGCCGCAGGCGTATGTCGGTGCGGACGCCCATCTGGGCGTGGGCTGCATCGTCAACGCGGGAGCCATCGTGGACCACAACGCCCATCTGGGCCGCGGCGTGCATGTAGCTCCGGGCGGCATCGTCAAGGCCAGCGCAGAGGTCGCCGAGTTCGGCAAGGTCGATTCCGGCGAGATCGTGCGCTCCCCGTGGGAGAACCAATAATGCCTCAGCGCCGCGATTATATTGACGAGCTGAAGGGCCTTGGCATCCTGCTGGTTGTGCTCGGCCATTTTATCGAGCAGTACCGCATGGGGTATTCCTTCGTCAGTGCGTCGTTTTTCTGCATCTATGCGTTCCACATGGCACTGTTCTGCATCTGCAGCGGGCTGGTGGCGCGGTTCAACCCGCGCAAGCTGGTCACACAGCAGCTGTGGCTGTACCTTGTGGGGCAGACGCTGATGCTGGCGTTCCGTGCCGCCGTTCTGCGGGAAAATTTTGCCGAGACGGGCGGCCTGCTGGCCGCGTGGCTGCTGCCGTGGCGGCATATATGGTATCTGTACGCGCTGATCTTCTGGCATCTGACACTGCCAGTTCTGTGCCGGCTGCGGGACAGGCTGGGGCTGGCTGGTTCCTGCCTTGGCATGGCGCTGGCCGTGGGGCTGGCGCTGGCTGCCGGGCTGGTGGACTGGCCCTTCACGCTGGTGCGGGTATTTGCATTCTACCCGTTTTATGCGTGCGGGGTGCTGCTCCGCCCGCAGCTGGACAGGCTGGCCGCGTTTGCGGCGGAGCACCGCCCGGTGCGGCTTGTGGCTGCGGCGGGGCTGGTGCTTGCCTATGGAGCGTATTTTCTCTGGGTGCTGCGGGCTGACCCGATCATGGACCACAGCGCGGAGCTGTTCCACGATGTGAGCTATGCGGGCGGCGACAGGGTGCAGTACCGGGTCGTGTTCTACCTCGTCGGCATCGCGACCACGGCGGCGCTGACTGTGCTGGCCAGCCGTCGGCATCTGCTGGCCGGGCTGGGGCGGCACACGCTGGCGATCTATCTGCTGCATCTGCCGGTACAGGCGCTGCTGGTCGAGCTGGGTCTGTACGACCTTATGCGCGGGAAGGCGACGATTGTCGTTGTGCTTTGGTCCGTGCTGCTGGCTGCGGTGACGCTGGCCGTGCTGAACCTTAGCCCGGTGCAACGGGCGTGTGACGCGGTGGCGAATTGCTGGTACAAACGAAAATAACCTCTGCTGGCGGCAGTCTCTTGAAAAAGGGACTGCCGCTTTTGTCTATTCTACACAAAAATGCGGGTGGGATTTCTGCTTGACATCCCCACTACTTTGCAATACAATATAGCCAGAGAACATGGTAATGCAAGGTAGTCAAAGGAGGTGAGCCGGTGTTTGACCAGGCACAGCTGCGCAAGGGCACGCTGGAAGGCTGCATTTTAAAGATCATTGACCGGGAACCGACCTACGGCTATGCCATTGCCACCACCCTGCGGGACAGCGGCTTTGCCGACCTGACCGAGGGCACACTCTATCCCCTGCTGCTGCGGCTCGAGCGCAAGGGGCTGATCGCCGCCGGAACCCGCGCG
>OGND01001082.1_pt1 | contig 11780 bp, 12 predicted proteins | sample 1573381 | NCBI WGS metagenome assembly OGND01 (sample SAMEA2581989, study PRJEB24529) | metagenome | biome: Human gut stool | place: China | collected 2011
AAAAAGCCACAAAACGAGCTTTGACAGCGGCTGCTTTAAGCTGGATTTTACCGGGAAGCAGGCAAGCAGCATGCCGGGAATCACCACGCCGAGTTCCAGAATTGGACGCAGCAGCTCCATTATACCATCCGCCCCCTTTGAAGCAGGAACTCCATAAATGCCTGCCGGGCTGCCTTTAAAAGCTCCTGACTGACATAGATGCGGCTGCCGTCCGTCATACAGAAGGCGGCATCCTGAAAATCGGCAGCATTCTCCATATTGATGATCGTACCGCGGCCACAAACAAAAAAGCGCGGATCTTTTTTGAGCGGCTCGGTGAACGCTTTGAAACTCTGGCGCATGGCAAGCGTTTTGCCGGCAGTGGTGCGGATATTGATGATGTGGGCGAAATGCTCGGCGGATATGATATCCCGGTAGCACAAACGGATGTCACTGCCATCGACCTTCACCGTCAGAATCGGCTCGGGGCGCGGAAGTTTTGAGAGCATCTCATCCAGCAGGGCAGAAAGCTCGGCTTCGGAAAAGGGCTTGACCAGATAATGAAGCGCCCGCACCTGAAAGCCCTCCAGCGCATGGTCGGTCGAGGTCGTGGTAAAAACCAGAAGGCAGTCTGCATCGGTTTTTCGCAGCTCCTTTGCCGCCTCCATGCCGCTTAAGCCTTCCATGTAAATGTCCAAAAATGCGGCGGAAAAACGCTGCTCGTTTTCTGCCGCCAGAAAAGCCTCTCCGCTGTCAAATTCCAGAAGCTCCGCCTCTGTGCCGCGCGCGCGCAGCTGCCGCACCAGGCGCTCCTTCAGTTGCGCGCGCTCCGTATCGAGGTCATCGACAATTGCAATTCTCATGCTATACCGGAAAGCTGCTTACAAACAGCTTCCAACCTCCTTTATAAAATCTTTCATCCTGATTATAGCACAGTTGCCCGGTTCTGTCGCAGCAGAAACCGGGATTTCGTGCCGGAAACCGGGCTTTCGTGCCAAATGCCTTGAAAAGGCTGCGCCTGCCCGTATACTGAAGACAGAAAAAAACCCAACGACGGCAGAAGGAAAGGAGGGGTGTTGTGCATCGAATCGCCGTGCTGACAAACAGCATGGCGCAGGAAGCCTTTTTAGCAGAGCAGCTCCTACGGTTCTGCGCCGAGCATTGTTTGTTTCCCCAAATGGATTGTTACCGCGATCAGGAAAGCTTTTTTGAAGCCGCACACAACGAGCCGCTGACCAATGCCTTGATCGCCCTGCCGGGTGTCGATGGCTTGAACGCGGTAGAGCATCTGCGCACACTTTGTCCCCAAACGCGCATCATCTGGTGCAGTGACCTGAATTTTTCGCTCCACGCCTTCCGGCTGCGCGCAGACTACTTTCTGCTCGAGCCGGTGACCGAAGACGCTTTACGGCAGGGCTTTTGCAGCTGGCTGGACAAGAAAGCGCCGCTCCGGTCTGACCGCAACGAACACAACAAGGAGAACGGTTTATGAAAAAGAGAAATATCATCCATTCTGCGTTAAGCCTGTCCCTGACAGCTGCCCTGTGCCTTTCCATGGCTGCCTGCGGCGGAACGCAGCCCCCTGCGGACAGCAGCGCCGTTTCGGCAGCTCCCGCACAGCCTGCTGCGGTACAGCCCGCGGCGGAGGAACCCACCTCTACGGCACTGCCCGTGAAAGCCCTGCACCCCAAGCAGGTAGATGAGAACCCCTACATGGCAAAGAGCGATGCCAACATCCACCATGACGGCTACAATACTGACTCGACGGATGAGATCCTGCCGCTGGGCATCTACCCCGAGATCAACGTTTCCTACGAGAAAACGAACGCAAACGCTTCTCCCGCCATCTACTTTGACAGCTACGGTCATGCCGTTGTGCCGCTGCTTGGCGGCATCGCCATCCGGGATCTGAACGCCGAAGAAACAAAGACGCTCGGCTATTTCTCCCCGAAGAAGCATGACGGCGGCGGTTACGTCATCCAAAGCTCCTATACGTTCCTGGACTCGGAAAACCGCATCGTCTGCCCCACCAGCAACAACCATGTGCTGATGCTGCGCGCAACGGACGAAAACGGCAATGTGCTGCCGGAGTTTGAAAAGGTACTGGACATTGACATCAAGGCGGCAGCCGAGGCTGCGCTCGGCAAGGAGCTGACGCAGAATCTTCTTTCCGTGGTCTTTGACTACGACGGCAACCTCTGGTTTGCAACCGGCGGCTTCCGCATCTATCCCGAGCGTGAGCAGCAGGGCGTGCTCGGCTACATCGCCCACTCGGCGATCGAGGCGATCCTGAACGGAGAGCAGGCCGACCTTTCGAAGGCCGTCTTCGTCTACGGGCTGGCGCTCGGTGAGGGCGCGGAGAACGGCATTGCCGCCTCCAAGGACGGCGCGGTCATCCTGACAAACCAGAACTGCTATCTGCTGCGTGCCAATAACGGTGTCGAGGCTGTCTGGTGCACACCGTATGAGAGCGTCGGTGCGAAGGTCAGCGGCGAAAACGACAAGACCACCGGCGGCGGTCTTGCCTGGGGCGGCGGCTGCTCCCCGTCGCTGACGCCGGATCTTGTGATGTTCACCGACAACGCGGATCCAGTCAAGCTGCTGGCGCTCGATATGAAGACCGGTGAGATCGTTGCAAGCATGCCGGTGCTGGATGATCTGCCCGAGGGCTATCAGGTGGCGGTTGAAAACTCTGCCATCGTCTATGACGACAGTGAGGGCACCGTCAGCACGATTGTCTGCAACTGGTTCGGCGCAGGCAGCGCAGGCCTTGCCGATCCCGACAGCGATTCCTCCATCCAGAGCTACGCCAACATCTATGACATGAACTGGCTGACAAAGGGCAACTGCATGATCGCGCCCGGCGTCGAGCGCGTGGACACCGTGAAAACCGATAGCGGCTATGAGATGAAGAGCATTTGGTCTCGAAATGACCTGAGCGATACATCGATTCTCAAGCTCTCCACCGCGACGGGCTATATCTACGGCTATGTGCAGGATCTGGAAAGCGGCATGTGGCAGTACATCATTCTGGACTTTGCCACCGGCGAGACGGTATTCACCATGGACGTCTCCAACAAATATGGCTACAATAACATGGCTATCGGTATGTATGCCGGAAACAGCGGCAACGCGCTCTACTGCCCGACCGGCTATCTGGAGCTGCTGCGCCTGCAGGACCGCTTTGTTTATCTGCCCGAAATGCCCTACCGCAAGGTCGATCTTGACAAGGCTGCACGGAACGTGCTGACGCAGGCACAGTTTGAGCAGGCCGGCGGCGAAGGCACTGTTGCAAGCTGGCGCAATACCGCGACAGTCGAAAACGTCCACCCCAACACCACCATCGCCTTCCGCATGAACGACCTGTCCGGAAGCACCTCCGCGCTGACCCTCTACGCCTACGGCGCAGACGGCAAGCTGGCAAAGGTCGAGCCTGCGCTGTGGTCGATCACGGACGAGGACGGCAAGACCGTAACAGAGCTTACCGCCGGCACGCTGTACGAGCTGCGCGTGACCGTTGCCGACGGCGGTGCGTTCGACCTGAGCGAGGCGGAAAAGGAGATCAAAATTTCCGTTGTACTAGCGAAGTAAGACTCAAGGAAGGCTCCGGTGCCAAAAGCGCCGGAGCCTTCTTCAGCCTGTCAAAAACCACAAAGTCACCTCCCCGTTTCTGATATAATGAAAGAAACAGGGGTGTAAAGCATGCCTTAAATGATTTGCGCCCGTGCCAGCATAAATGCTGATACGGGCGCTTCTCTGTTCCATTCACAGCATATCGGACTGCCCGGTGGCAGTCCGATATGCTGTGATGTGCTGATAGTTCCTTGCATGAGAACTGCCGACCGTTTGCGTCCTATTTTTCAAACAGGTACAGCAGGTATCCGTAGCCCTCGGTCTCCATTTTTTCATAGGGGACGAAGCGCAGGGCCGCACTGTTGATGCAGTAGCGCACGCCATTGGGGGACTCCGGATCGCCGGTGAACACATGACCAAGGTGAGAATCTCCGGCACGGCTTCTGACCTCTGTACGGCGCATGCCGTGGCTCAGGTCCTCCAGTTCCACCACGGCAGGGTCCTCGATGGGCTTTGTGAAAGCCGGCCAGCCGCAGCCGCTTTCGTACTTATCCGTGGAGGAAAAGAGCGGCTCGCCGGTGACGACATCCACATAGATGCCCTTTTCAAACTTATCCCAGAACTCGCCTGTGAAAGGGCGCTCCGTGCCGCTCTCCTGCGTAACACGGTACTGCTCCGCCGTCAGCTTGTCCCGGATGGATTCCGCCGCGGGCTTCTGATAGTCGCCCGGGTCGATGCGCAGCCGGGAAAAAAGCTCCATCTCCGCGTGCGGGATGTGGCAGTAGCCGCCCGGATTCTTTTCGAGGTAGTTCTGATGGTATTCCTCGGCGGGATAGTAGTTCTTGAGCGGGCCGATCTCCACAAAGAATTTCTCGCTGCGTCCCCGCTCGATCTCCGCGATGCGCTTCACCGTTTCTCTCGCGCTTTCATTGGTGAAGTAAACGCCGGTCTGGTACTGGCTGCCCCGGTCGTTGCTCTGCCGATTTTGTACCGTGGGGTCGATGACATAGAAGTACGCCATCAGCAGCGCGTCGAGGCTCACCTGCTCGGGGTCGTATTCCACCCGTACGGTCTCCCGAAAGCCGGTCTCTCCCTTGCAGACGGTCTTGTAATCGGCGTCCGCCTCGCAGGTGCCGTTGGCGTAGCCGCTCTCGGCGTCGATAACGCCGGGGATGGACTGCATCAGCTGTTCCATGCCCCAGAAGCAGCCGCCCGCCAGATAGATGACATTGTCTGTAGTATCCATATAGGTGATCTCCTCGTCGGACCGGTCAAAAGCCGCTCCGTCCATGTTTGTTTCCTGTCCGCTCTTTTCCTTCGGCACAGTCTGCTTCCCGGCGGCGCAGCCGCCCAGCAGCACTGCGGCGAAAAGCAGGGCCAATACACTTCGATACATCGCGTTTCCTCCTTCAGGGGAATCAGGACTCACTCCGACCCTTCCTTGTCCTGTTCTTCGCTGCGGTCGGGCCGCAGGACAGTATACAGCAGCGATCCAAGGATGCATCCAATGCCTGCAAAGAGCCACGGACCCGAGGTGATGGCGCAGGTATCGGCGGCGCAGCCTGCATAGCGGCGGTACAGCCATGCTCCGGCAGTGCCTACCAGAGGTAGCGAAATGGCGCGCAGAATATCTGTCGGCTTACAACGCTTTTTCTTCATCATAGGCACTTTTTAAATCTCGGGTCAGCCCACATCGGCGGCGAGCGCCTGCTCGATGAGCTTTTGCAGCGTCTCCGCCTGCTTCTTTTCCGTGATGGCGCCTACGATGGGTTCACCCACGATATTGCCGCTGCGGTCGACCACATAGGTGGTGGGATAGGCAAAGATGTTGGTGGTAAACTTTCCCGCCTCACCATCTGAGTCAAAATACACATTCTGATAGGTGGCGCCCTTCTTGGCAAGCACCTCCTTCGCCTCGGAAATTGCCGTTTCGTCGCCGTCCAGCGTGAAGGTGTTGACGCCGATGAGGGAGCCGCCCTTCTCCGCCAGTTCCTTGTTCAGCGCATCCAGCTCGGAAAGCTCACCCACGCAGGGATTGCAGGTGGTGAACCAGAAATTCACCACGGTGACGGCGTTGGCGGAGAACAGCTCGTCGCTCTTCACCGTGTTGCCGTCCAGATCTTTCCCTTCAAAGGCGGGGAACTTCTGCATACTGCCGTCGTCGGGAGGGTTGCTCGTGTCGCTGCCCGCAGGCATGCTCATATCGCCGTCCATGGATTTCTGCATGATCTCGGGATACTTCTCTTCCAACTCGGTCAGCCTGTTTTCAATATTGCTGATCTCCGTGGCTGACTCCTTCAGCCACTCATACTCCTTGTCGGTGAACTGCTCTTTAGCGGCCTCGACGGTATCCAGCAGGAAGTCGCCGTAGTTTTTGCCGTCCTCCTGCATGGTCATGCCCTTGTCGGCGGACATGAACACCTTCTCCCAAAGGGACTGGTTTTCCATCAGAATGGCATTCTCCTGGTCCATCAGGGCCTTGTACATAGCGGCCGCCTCCTGGGCGTTCTTGGGCTCAGCGTCGGGCTTTGTCATGTCGTCGTTGCCCTTTGTGCCGCAGGCTGCCAGAGAGAGCACCATCAGTGCAGTAAGCAGCAGCGCCAGAATTCTGCCGGCAGTATTCGTCCTATTCATTTTCATTTGTTTGTTTCCTCCTTGATATTGTTGTTTGTCTGCAGCGTTTCTGCTGCTTTTGTCTTATCTTTACCGTCTCCGAAGCCGTAGCGGAAGCACACGGCGTTCGTCGGACAGGCGCGGATGCACATTCCGCAGCGGATGCACTCGGTATGGTTGGGCGTTTTCGTCACATCCACATCCATCTTGCAGGCTCTGGCGCATTTCCCGCAGGAAACGCACTTATTCTTATCCACCTTCATCTGGAAGAGGGACACCCGGTTGAACAGCGCGTAGAACGCGCCCAGCGGGCAGAGCCACTTGCAGAACGGTCGGTAGAACAGTACGCTCAGCACGATCACCGACAGCAGGATGCTGAATTTCCATGTAAACAGCTTGCCCAGCGCCGCCCGGATGCCGGAATTGGCAAGGGACAGCGGGATGGCTCCCTCCAGCACGCCTTGGGGGCAGAGGTATTTGCAGAAGAACGGGTCTCCCATGCCAACATCGTTCACAAGGAACGCCGGCAGCAGGAAAACCATCACCAGCAGGACAGCGTATTTCAGGTATGTCAGCGGCTTCAGCCTTTTTGTGGAAAGCTTCTTCGTGGGGATTTTGTGCAGCAGCTCCTGAAACCAGCCGAAGGGACAGAGGAAGCCGCAGATAAAGCGCCCCAGCAGGACTCCCAGCAAAATGAGAAAGCCTGTGATATAATAGGAGAAGCTGAACTTGGACGAGCCCACCACCGCCTGAAACGCCCCGATGGGGCAGGCTCCGGAGGCCGCCGGACAGGAGTAGCAGTTCAGCCCCGGCACGCAGACGGTCTTCCCCGCCCCCTGATACAGTCCGCCCTTGAGGAAGTTCGGCAGATGCAGGTTGGTCAGCAGCGTCGCCCCCGCCTGAATCCAGCCCCGGAAGCGGGACATGGTCTGTGAAACGCCTGAAAACTTTTTACCCAATGCCCACACACTCCAGACATAATTTGATTGCTTTGCTCAGCACTGTCGCCGCCTCGCCCCGCCAGACACCGAAGCACAGCATGGCGGCTCCGGCCATCAGCAGCACGATCTGCGCCGCGGCCTTTTTCCCGCAGCTCATTTTTCATCACCCTTTCCGATTTTCTGCCCCCATCATAGCGCGGGAGAGTTAAAGTCTCTGTTAAGAACGAAAACTTAACGCAAACCTTATCTGTTTTTGCTATAATGAAAGCAACACAAAAACGAAGAAATAAAAAGGAGGGCTCTCATGCACCTTTTAGTAATTGAAGATGAACGCGCCCTGTGTGAGACCATCGTCCGCAGTCTGCGGCGGCTGGCCTACAGCGTGGACTACTGTTATGACGGGGAAAAGGCGCTGGCGCTTCTGGGCGTGGAACGATACGATCTGGTGCTTCTTGATCTGAATCTGCCGAAAAAGGACGGCATGACGGTGCTGCGCACCCTGCGGCAGACCGACCGGGAGACGCGGGTGCTGATCCTCTCCGCCCGCAGCGAGGTGGAGGACAAGGTGCAGGGGCTGGACGCCGGCGCCAACGACTATCTGGCAAAGCCCTTCCACCTGGCGGAGCTGGAGGCCCGCATCCGCAGCCTGACATTGCGGCAGTTCACCCAGCAGGATGTGCTGCTAAGCTGCGGAGGCCTGACCTTTGACACCCGCTCCCGTACCGCCGCCGTCAACGGGCAGACGCTGACGCTGACCCGGAAGGAAACAGGAATCCTGGAATACCTGATGGTGCATCAGGGGCGGCCCGTGAGTCAGGAGGAGCTGATGGATCACGTTTGGGACAACAGCGTGGACAGCTTCAGCAATTCCATTCGCGTCCACATCTCCGCCCTGCGCAAAAAGCTCCGCGCCGTGCTGGGCTATGACCCCATCCGCAACCGCATCGGCGAGGGCTATCTGATGGGAGGCGAGGAAGCATGAAGCGTCTTTCTTTGCAGTGGCGCATCACGCTGATGACCGTCCTGCTCATCGGCATCACCTGCGTGGCCATGAATTTGCTGCTGTGCTCCTCCGGTGTGTACTATATGGACACCATTGCGGACAGCTTACAGGGCGGCGGCACGGTGATCCTGAATGATGGCGGAGCGGCGAGCTTTGACCCGCAGCTCATAGCGCCCAACGAGGAGTTGACCATCGTCGTCGATGGGGTGCAGGGGCGCTTCCGCACCACCAACTGGTACATCACGGCGGCGGTAACGCTGCTCAGCGGCATCCTCGCCTATTTCGTCAGCGGACGCGCTCTCAAGCCCCTGCGCAGCTTTACCTCGCAGGTGGAGCAGGTGCAGCTGAACAATCTTGCCGATATGAGGATCGATGAAGACGCTATTTCGGAGTTCCGGCAGCTGAGCCGCTCGTTCAACCAGATGCTGGAGCGGCTGAACAACGCCTTTTCCGCCCAGCGGCAGTTCACCGGCAACGCCGCCCACGAGCTGCGCACGCCGCTGGCGCTGATGCAGGCGCAGTTGGAGCTGTTTTCCGCGGAGCATCCTGATGTGCGGCCGGAGACGGCGGAGTTCCTCACTCTTTTGCGCGAGCAGACGGAGCGGCTGACACAGATGACCAAGACGCTGCTGGAGATGAGCAATCTGCGGCAGGTGGCGCGGAACGAGCGGATCCAGCTCGCTCCCATGATCGAGGAGATCTTCACAGATCTTGCGCCGCTCTCAGATAAGCTCGGTGTCACGCTGACGGCGGAGGGCGACGGCATTATGACCGGCAGCGATGCACTGATCTACCGGTTGATCTTCAACCTGACGGAGAATGCTGTCAAGTACAACCGGCCGGGCGGCTCGGTACGGGTTTCTGTCACTCAGGAGTTGGAAAAGCTCCTGCTCCGCGTCTCCGACACCGGCTGCGGCATCCCGGAGGAGTATCAGCGCAGTATCTTCCAGCCCTTCTTCCGGGTGGACAAGTCTCGCAGCCGGGAATACGGTGGCGCAGGACTGGGGCTCTCACTGGTATGGGAGATCGCCGACCTCCACGGCGGCTCCGTTTGGGTGGAGAAAAGTTCGGAGAAGGGCACTACCATTGCGGTGGAGCTGCCGGCAGGGGCGAAAAACGATTCCTCCGGCGCGGATATCCCATAATAGTCCTCGGCGGTTTCATGATGATCATTTTTCAACCTCCACAATGTTATCGCAGCAGCTCTCGATCAGCTCCCTGTCGTGGGTGATCACGAGAATGGTTCTGCCGTTCTGCGCTTCGCTTCTCAGCCTTTCTGCAATTAGGCGCATATTCTGCCCGTCAAGGCCGCTGGTGGGCTCGTCAAGAATCAGTATCCCGCGGCCGGAAAAGATGGCGCAGGCAATGGCAAGGCGCTGCTTCTGTCCGCCGGACAGGGCAGACGGGTGCGCATCCCTGTACTCGTAAAGCCCAAATTCTTTCAGCAAATGTCTGGCACGGTCTTTGTATTCTTCCGTCAATCTGGTATTCAGCAGCAGTTCCTCCGCCACACTTGCCGGGAAGAACTGCGTTGACATGTCGTTGCCGCAGTAATAGATCTCCCTGCGCCGGACTGCCGCTCTCGCTTTTCCCCGTCTATCAGGATATGTCCCCTTGTCTGCTTCGCCAGCCCGCAGAGGATCTGCGCAAGGGTGGTTTTCCCCGCGCCGTTTTGCCCCGTTATGGCGGTCACTTTGCCCTCTGGAACGGACAGCGAAATATCCTCAAAAATAACTTCTTTGCGTATTCTTTTCGAGAGCCCTGCTGTCTTCAAGACGGCAGGGCTTTCGTCTAATACGGAGGGAGCGGGAAGGCACTTTCCTTCGTGCGGAGAGCGCAGACCCATGCCTAAGATGTCTGCTTCCGGCAGAAGGAGCAAATCCTCCGGTGTATACTCGGCCGCTATTCTACCGTCCCGCAGATATAAAAAACGGTCTGCGATCCCCATCAGCCAGTCGATCCGATGCTCCGCGATGAGCAGGGTAAAGCCCTGCTCCTTGAGCTGCCGGAGGGTCTGCGCAAGCTGCCTCGTCCCGGCGGCATCGAGGTTGGCCGTCGGCTCGTCGCACACAAAGGCCTTTGGCTTCATGGCGTATACGGACGCAATGGCCGCCCGCTGCTTTTCTCCGCTTGAGAGGACGTCAACTGCCCTGTCTTTCAAATGGGACAGCTTCAACGCCTCTATGGCGGCATCCGTCCTCTCCCGTATCTCCTGAGTGGATAAGCCGTAATTCTCGCAGGGAAACGCCACCTCACCGGCAAGCTCGGAGGAAAAGAACTGGCTTTTTGGGTCTTGAAAAACGCTTCCCACCAAACGCCCGATCTCCCACGTGGAAAGCCTTGATATGTCCTTGCCGTCAATCCTCACGCTCCCGCTGAAAACTCCGGGGTAATAGGACGGCGCAAGCCCGTTGACAAGCCTTGTCACGGTGGTCTTGCCGCAGCCGGAAAGCCCCGTCAGCACGACGCATTCGCCGCTTTTTACCGAAAGGGAAATGTCCTGCACGCCTCTGTCCGAGTTTTCGTATTGAAAAGAAGCGCGTGTAAGCTCGATCATGCCATGCTCCTTTCCAAAACCAAATAGGAAGCCGTGACTATCGCACACGCGGCTGCCGCGATATAATCCCGCGCCCCGGCCCTTTTCTCATAATAGCTGCCTCGCACGCCCGGACGCTCCGCGCCTCTTGCAACGGCGGAAACGGAAAGCTGATCGGCAAGCTGCAACACCCGAAGGAGAAACGGAACCAGCACATACTCCATGCTCTGCACGGGATGCGCGAGCAGCTGCCCCGCCGTGGTAAGCCCTCGGTTTTTCATCGACCTGCCTACGCCTTTCAGCTCCGTCCGCATGGTGGGGAAGAAGCGAAAGACCACAAGCAGCCCGAGAATAAACGGGATGGGCATACGGAGGCGGGATAAAAACGCGGAGAGCATTCCCGGCGGCGTGGTGATCAGATCCCATGACACCAGAAAGATTGGTGACAGATTCCAGAACATCAGAACATAAAACTCCGAAAAGACCGGCATATGCAGCCCGTGAAAGCGGATGCCGTAGAGCAGCAGCGCCAGCAGCAGATAAAAGCAGCCATAGGACGCGGCAAGGCGGAAGTTCCGCTGTAAGACGAGATAAAGAAGCGCCACGCCGGTCAGGATGCAGGTGAGCAGCACATTCCAGCCGATGGTTACTCCGGCAAAGACGCACAGCAGCGCCCACAGCTTGACCGGCACCGCAAAGGATGCGTCCGCCCTCATAGAACGCCGGCCTTCTGAAAATGCCTGCGGATCAGCCGACTGCCCACCATGCAGCCTAAAAAGCCCATCAGCGTCGTAAACAGCAGAATAAAGGCCAGCCAGCCGGGAGAAGTGTAGTAACGCACATAAGAATCAATGTAGCTCTGCTCCATGCCGCTTGCCAGCGCAAAATCGTAGTAGGTGTCCCAGAAGAACCAGATGGGCAGCAGATTGACCCCGTTGTATAAAAGGCTCGCCGCCGTCCAGGCGGCAGTCAGCTGTTTCGGCTTTTGGCAGGAGCCTTCCTTCCAGAGAATCGCCTCGCAGAGGATTCCCACGAGAACATAATAAGGAAGCAAAAACCAGTTGCCCATCAGCAGGAAAATCACACCGAGGATCGTCATATAGATCAGCGTCACAAACCGCTTGCCGATCCGGCT
>OGND01001086.1_pt1 | contig 11745 bp, 8 predicted proteins | sample 1573381 | NCBI WGS metagenome assembly OGND01 (sample SAMEA2581989, study PRJEB24529) | metagenome | biome: Human gut stool | place: China | collected 2011
TTTATCTGCAATCAGGCGCAACGGAACGTTGGGAAGAGAGAGGTGTAGATCATCTGTATCATTTTGCATCAATTGAACGACTCCTTTCAGCAATTCTCCGGCATTATAAAGTTTCAATAAAGGGTGGGGCAGATGCGATACTTCCCGGTAACTATTCATAAATCGTACCAGACCGTTCCCTCTGCGACCGATGGTTTGCAGCATCTGTCTGATTTCCATTTTGGTTTCTTCGTCACCTTCCAGACTGTCGGCGTGCTTGGCAAGAAGTTCTGTAAGCGAAATGATGGGAGTAATGGAATTCATAATCTCATGCGTCAGTACACGGATTAGCTTTTGCCAAGCTTCCGTCTCACGGTTATCCAGGGCAGAATGGATATTCTTCATTCCGGCAATCAAAAGTTTCCTGCCTTGAATGATAAACTCCATACCGGAAAGAGCGAATTGCACAGTCTCTTCTTCCTGTTTGATTTGCCATACGGACAAATCGCCTGCTTTCAGTGTATGCAGCTTGGCCGGGAGATCGGGGTGAAAGTCGACCAGATCATTTATCGTATGCGGACAATCGATATGTATCAGACGTTTGGCTGCATCATTGACCCATTCCATTTGCCCGTCGGGCGTATAAACAAGAATAGCCATGTCTATATGATTGGCAAGTGCCTGAAAATACTGCAATTTGCTTTCTTTCTTTTGCAGGTTGTTCCGGTAATGTTCAAGGGCATCCTGCATTTCAGTCAGCAGTTCTTCGGGAAGAGGCTGAGTGGCATTGGGATTGGAAGTGGGAGAAGAAAGAAATTCAGAGTAGCGCACAGACCAGATAAACTGGGCCATGGCACGGGCAGAACGTAAGATATACCTATATATGGTATAAGCAACAAACGCCGTGAGGCAGAGCGCCACGAACAAGCTAAAATAAAAGCCATGTACAGCCAACCAAGCCGAAACGAGGCAACATATCAATAATGCAATTGTGAGCCAAAGAGGTGTTTTTACCCAAGTTTGTCTTTTCATAATCCGAACTTTTCAATCCTTCTATAAAGTGAAGTCCTTGTGATTCCCAGCATTTCTGCTGCCAATGTAATGTTACCGCCACACATTCTCATTACCTCATTGATCGCATCCTTTTCCATTCGTTCCAGATTATACTTATCTTTTTCAGATACAGTATTGGAAGATCGGGGACTGCGTAACATGAAATCATCCGGAGTTAGCATGGTTCCTGTAGAGAGGATGACGGCACGTTCGATGGCATGCTCCAGTTCACGTACATTGCCCGGCCAACGGTAAAGTTGTAGCGTCTTTCGTGCTTCTTTGGAAATTCCCCGAAGCTCTTTCTTATATTTCTTCCGATAGCGTTGGAGAAAGAAATCGGCTAACAGGAACAGGTCGTTTCCCCGTTCCCGCAAAGGCGGAATACGAATTTCAATCGTATTGATGCGGTACAGTAAATCCTGGCGGAATTGTCCGTCGTCGATGGCACTGTATAAATCCGTATTTGTGGCACAAATCAACCTTACATCTACAGGGTAGGAGGTGGTAGAGCCGAGCCGTGAACTCTTTCTTTGTTCTATGACCGAAAGTAACTTCGCTTGAAGCGGAAGACTCAGATTGCCGATTTCGTTCAGGAACAACGTTCCGCCTGAAGCCACTTCCACACGTCCCGGCTTATTCTTGCGGGCGTCGGTAAATGCACCCTTTTCATATCCGAACAATTCGCTTTCGAACAATGTGTCCGGAATACTTCCTAAATCGATAGGTACGTATATCTCATTCTTGCGGGGGGACTGTTCGTAAACATAGCGGGCAATCAAATCTTTTCCCGTTCCGTTTTCTCCCAGGAGTAAAAGGTTCGCATCTGTTTCGGAGAACTTTCTTATCGTCTGGAAAATAGCTTGCATGGCGGCAGATTCACCGATGACACGCGTTGGCTCAGGGGGAAGAGTCAAAGCTTCTGTTTGTTCTTTTAAAGTCTCCTTCTGTTGTTTCAGGGATTCTACTTCCGTCCGGCTGAAACTGAGTTGCAGTGCGGAGGAGACGGTGGCTATCAGTTTCTCGTTTTGCCAGGGTTTGGGAATGAAATCTGTGGCACCTTGTTTAATGGCTTGCACAGCCTTCTCTGTATCTGCATAGGCTGTGATAAAGATAACGACCGCTTTGGCATCCAGTTTCAGTATCTCTTCCAGCCAATGAAAGCCTTCTTTGCCACTGACAGCATCCTGACGAAAATTCATGTCGAGCAATATAACATCGAAACGGGTACGTGAGATGACAGGTAACAATTCTCTTGGGTCATTTAGAGTCGTTATGCTTTCTGCAATAGGGCGCAGCAGCATTTTCAGAGTGAAGAGGATGTCTTCATTATCATCTACGATTAGGATTTTACCTCGTTTCATCATAATTCGAAAAGATTGGTTTGATTTATTGGTGAAGATTGGTACGCGTACCCATTGCAAAGATATAGAAAGTTTTCGAGATAGTAGTGTACGGAAGCGTGCATTCGGTGTACGATATCGTGCAATTTTGTGCAGATAGCATTTAGATAAATCTTTGTATATTAGCTATCTAGCCATTTGGTATGGTTGTTGCCATCTATTTTAAAGTAAACGAATAAGAAAAACATATGCTACACAAAAAACTGATTTATATTGTATTAATTGTTTCTTTTATAGCTTGTCGCTCTAAGAATCCGGGTATGAGTAAGGATGAAATTGTCCGGACTTTGGATGAGCAAGCCATGCAACATGAAACCGCCGTGAAGGCGGCTTCTGCTGCAATGCCGGAAGTTACGGAAGATTATACACCTCCTGCCGGAATAAAATATCGAGCTAAAATAAAATCAAGGGCCTTTTCCGCTTTTTTGCCGGAAGAAGCCGCTTTTGCAGGCATTGCGCACCGCCGGAAGGGGTTTGGGAGGGCTGAGAAACGGCTTTTGAAACGAGAAACTGCCGGAGTGAAAACCCTTAATGTACAGGTTGCGTTGAAGAATGTACGTTCTATGAAAGTTAGCGAACTCGGTACACTTCGTATCCACCGTACAGGAGCATTGGTACCAATAGGCGGTAGTTTGATGTCAGTGGAAGAGGGTTACTTATTGAATAGTTACCAGGGTATCTACTTATTGGATAAAGGCTTTAAACTTATCAAGCAGCTATTTAAAAATGATATTGTTTTTCAACGAGACGGAAAAAGGGGCTTTTTCCAATTACGCACCCTACTGCAGAGTGTCTATTATGATGATGCTCATAAACAAATTCAAGGGGCGTATGCGGTACGTGGTCATGAAAAAAATAAATCCCGGACTTTTCTGGCTTTTCTTCCTTGGGATGTTTTAACAGCTGCCACAGAACCTTTGATGGAAAAAGATATAGCAGACAGTATCCCTCTGCAGGGTAATCTGGGTTATAGAGTTTTGTTTAAGTTTATACCGGAAGGTTTTATACGTGGCATACCTTACTCCAGTCGCTTTTACACCAATGAGCTAAAGGGAGATACCCTGTGTTATTTCGAGCCGACTCACTCACCGGATTATCCCCCTTCAGGAAGTGGCGGTTCTGTACGGAGCGGAGAGCCATGGCACATTTATGATTATCAAGGTAAAACGCATATATGTTTAGCCTATGATAATACGCTTTACCAACTGGAAAATGCTTCTACGCTGAAAGCTATTTATCGATTGGATTTTGGCTCTTTACAGCGTGCTGATGGGCAGAAGGTTATAGGTGGCAGCAATGTGGATGATTCTTATTTTGTGGATCGGTGGCTGGAGACAGACCGCCACCTGTTTATCAAGATAACGAAAGGGTATGACTCACCCAATGCCCGGAAAGCTAAATCCGTTTCTCTTTATTCACTTATATATGATAAACGATCCGGAGACTTCTTTGCACTTCCTCCTGAAAACAATAGTGAAAAACCCGAATTTCCGTATCTTACTGCCGATGGCGAACCAAATATGTCGTTTTATCCCGATGGAGTAGTTGGAAATATCCCTTATACTTGTCTTGATGCAATGAAGATGAAAGAAAAACATCCGGATGTTCTGAAAGGACAGGATATACCGGATGATGAATTAATAGTGTTAACCATAGAATAATTAAAATAGGAGAATAACAGATGATAAAGCATTATGTGAAAGTTGCGCTTCGGCTTATAAAGCGGAGTTTCTTGTTTTCTTCCATCAATATGCTGGGTTTTGTATTCGGCATGGCGGCGGCGTTCCTCATCTACCTTTGGGTAGTAGACGAACTGACGTATGATGACTGCTTTCCCGAAGTGAATCGTATTTACCGGACTATTGAGGTGAACCGGGAGCCGAGTGGGGAAATAAAGGAGTCTCCTTCGACGGTACGTTCGCTTACTAAAGTCTTTCGTGAAGAATTTCCACAAGTAGAGGAAGCTTCAGCTATTAAGTATGGAGAGTTGCATACATTTGAGACGGAAGGTCACAAGAAGATCAGCGGACATGGGGTATATGTTGATTCTGCATTCTTTCGAATATTTCCTTTTCCGGTGTTGGAAGGAAATCCGGAGTATATAAGTAATAATCCTGATAATGTCGTTTTGTCGGAATCGACGGCACAGAAAATGTTTGGTAAGAAACCGGCAGTAGGACAGAAATTAACTTATAGCGGGTATGGAAGAGAAAGAATCTATAATGTAGTTGCAGTGGTGAAGATACCTTCAAAGAGCCATATCCGGTTTGATATTGTTTATCCGATGGAGGCTTATGGCATGGGGATGATGGGTCATAATTGGGATCATTTTCGTGAGAGTATCCATGTATATGTAAAGATGAAGGCTGGTGACGAAGGAAAAATGTATCAGCAGGAATTGAAAAGCATGAGTCGGGCGCTTAGTAAGTTTGGGGAAAAGCGAACTTTGTTGCGTTTTCAATCAGTCAAAGATATTCATCTGAATACTACTTTTCCCGATCCTTGCGTAAAGAATCATGGCAACATGGCCACTATTTAGCTGTTTACAGCTCTGGCTATATTAGTTATCTTTATGGGAGCCTTCAACTTTACAACACTTTCTACGGCACGGGCTTCTATGCGTTATAAAGAAATAGGCGTACGCAAAATAACGGGCGCCAAGCGGAAAACTCTGATCTCACAGTTTCTTTCGGAAAGTCTGGTGCAGGCATTCATCTCTTTGATACTGGCATTAGCTTTGACAGAATTGATGTTGCCGTTATTCAATAAGTTCATGGATACGGAAATTTCACTGCGGCTGAGTTGGACTGTCTTCTTTTATATATTGTTCGGTATAGTAGGAATCGGTTGTTTGGCAGGAAGTTATCCGGCTTTTTATCTTTCTTCCATCAATCCATTACTTGCTTTTAAAGGTGGACAGAAAACTGGTAAGAAGGGAGGACTTATTAAAGGATTGGTATGCATACAGTTTATTATAGCTCTTACACTGATGTTGTTGACTGCTATCGTCTTTAAGCAGCTCCACTATATGCAAAACAAAGATTTGGGACTTGATAAGGAAAATGTGGTATCTGTCTATACCAGTTTATGGTATAATGTAGCTGGATTCAAACAGGAATTATTGAGAAATCCAAATGTGAAAAGTATATCTATGGGAGCACCTATCGAGAATCTTGGAGAAGGTGAAGCCCATGGAGACGGTAGCCTATTCCGTTGGACAAATATAGACGGACAGGAAGATTCGCTAAAAATGGTAATAGTATTTGCCGATGGGGATTTCAGTAAGACATTTGGTTTAGAGCTGATAAAAGGGAAATTGCTGGAATCTGATTTTGGCAAATATTGGGGAGACAGGAATCCCGGTATTGTGATTAACGAGGCTGCCTGGAAGGGTATGAAGGTAGCTGATCCTATCGGTATGGAGTTACAAATGAGTACTTGGGGTAAGATGCATATTGTAGGAGTGGTGAAAGATTTCAATTTCCAGTCTCTGCGCGAAAAGATAAAGCCTGCTATTCTTTATTATTCTCCGGAAGCATTATCGTATATGCATATAAAAATAGCTCCCGAACATCGGCAGGAGACTCTGAAGTTCATTCAGAGAAAATACGAAGAGATGGCTGTACAGGATGATTTGTTCGTAAAGGATTTCAGTTACCAGTTCTTTTCCGATGCATTGAATAAGAACTATGCCAAGGAACATCAACAAAGCCGTATGTTGCTATTCTTCACAGTATTAGCCATCGTTATTGCTATGCTGGGTGTATTTGGCCTGGTTGCCCTCTCCACGGAACAGCGAACGAAAGAAATCGGTGTCCGTAAAGTGAACGGTGCCCATTCCGACCGGATCGTAAAGATGTTCTGTATGGAATACCTCAAATGGGTGGGAATTGCTTTTGTTGTGGCATCTCCCATTGGATATTACCTTATGTACCGTTGGCTGAGCGAATTTGCTTATCAGACTGCCATAAGTTGGTGGTTGTTCATACTGGCAGGAGCAGTCATTGCAGGGATTACTTTGCTTACGGTAATCGGGCAAACTTGGCGAAAGGCTTCTCAAAATCCGGTAGTGTCCTTGAGATATGAATAAATAAATGTTTAAGATAATAACAATACAATATACGATTATGATTAAAACAGTTAACCTCACCAAAATATTTCGTACGGAAAGCGTACAGACCACTGCATTGAATGAAGTAAGTTTAGAAATCAATCAGGGAGAGTTTGTTGCCATTATGGGACCTTCCGGTTGTGGAAAGTCTACCTTGCTGAATATGATAGGTTTGCTTGACAATCCCACTTCCGGTGAACTTTGGTTTCTGGATCAGGAAGTTTCCCACTACTCCGAGAATGACCGTACGGATTTGCGTAACGGAAATCTTGGTTTTGTATTCCAAAGTTTCAACCTGATAGATGAACTTACAGTCTTTGAAAACGTGGAACTTCCTTTGCTCTATGCCGGAGTATCTACGCGTGAGCGTGTGAAACGTGTCAATGAGGCTTTGGAGCGCATGCAAATAGCTCACCGCACCGAGCATTATCCGCAACAACTTTCCGGTGGACAGCAGCAGCGTGTGGCCATAGCGCGTGCCATTGTTACCAATCCCCGTATTATCCTCGCCGATGAACCTACAGGTAATCTGGATTCTACGAACGGTAATGAAGTGATGAGCCTCTTGAAAGAACTGAATCGCGATGGGGCCACTGTTGTTATGGTTACCCACTCTGAAGAGAATGCCCGCGAAGCAGAAAGAATCATACGGATGATGGACGGATATATATTGACTGAAAGTAAAAACACTCGATAGGAAATGCTTAATACTAAAGAAAACAGGCTGTTACGAAATAATCGTAATTTTGTTTGCTGATCTCGAAGAAATCATATAGTTTTGTGCGTAGATATATAATTTTATAACTAAACAGCACGTATATGAAAAAAGAAATTGTAACGCTGTTCTTAATGACAAGTATTTGGGCTGCACAAGCTCAAGGGACTTTTACAATAGAAGGGCAAGTAAAGAATGTGGAAGACGGAGCTTTAGTCACCTTGTTTCGTTTAGATGGAAATGTGGGTAACAGTATCGGTGTTGATACGATTCGTAACGGACATTTTCGTTTTCAGGCAGAAACATTGGGGAACGAAACAGAAATAGTGGATATGATGGGAAGAAGTGACAAGTTTCCTTCCATGAGTTTAAGGCTTTGGGTTCGTCCGGGAGATAATATACGGATAAGCGGTGAAAACACACTGATACGAACTTGGAATGTGGAAAGCACTGTTCCGGAACAAGTGGCTAATCAGGCCTTTATAAACGACTCACGCGAATTGTGGAATGAATATCAGCGCAATTCTTTGTTGCAGCGTGCATATCGCCGGAAGTATGCAGGAAGTGCGGTGGACGAAGAAAGACAGGCGATACGTGCACAAGCTGATAGTTTACGGAAGCTGGAAGATGAAATTACGAGCCGTATTGATGCCAACACTATAAAACGTATGAAGCAGATTCCTGTTGACGATATTTGGCTGGAGCAATTGGAGAAGTTGGCAATGTCAGCAAAGTATACTGAAAATTATCCTTATAAAGAAGAAGTGATTACTCTCTATGAAGGACTGACCGATGAAGAAAAACAGACCGATTTGGCAATGAATACATATACATATCTCTTTCCTCCCCAAGTAGTGGAAGTGGGTGATGAAATGGCAGATGCTGATTTGTACGACCTGGAGGGAAATGTACACCGCCTGGCTGATTTTAAAGGCAAATATATCATGTTGGATTTCTGGAGTCGTGGTTGCGGTCCGTGCCTTATGGCTCTACCCGAAATGAAGGAAGTGGCTGAGATGTACAAAGATCGCCTGACAATAGTAAGTCTGAGCATCGATACCAAGAAAGGTTGGGAAACTGCCTCTAAAACCCATGAAATGACTTGGCAGAATTTGAATGAATTGAAAGGAAGTAATGGATTATTTGCCAAATATGGAGTACGTGGAATTCCAAATTATGTCCTTATTTCACCTGAAGGACGTATTGTAGAAAAATGGTTCGGATATAGTGCACACAGCTTGAAACGAAAACTTCGTCGCCTGCTGAATGCAAACGAATATGTGATGAGCTTAGGGGAAGAGAATGGACATAAAGTGGTGAACTTCCCGACTGTGAAGAAAAGCAATAACGATATTCCTGAAATCCGCCAGGTAGTGTTGACGGATACTGCTACGATCCTGCGGATTCGTGCCTATTATATACCTAAATACTGGATACAAATTATGAAGAATATCCAGTTGGTAGCGGATAATGGAACAGTGTGTCCCGTTCTTCGTTCGGAAGGTATTCCTTTAGGGGAGAAATTCTATATGCCGGAAAGTGGAGAAGCTGATTATACTCTTTATTTCGCTCCATTGCCGGCCGGAACACGTTCTTTCGATATGGTCGAGCCGGAAGGTTCAAACCCGGATCGTGTAGAAGGTATCGCTTTGACACTTGAATAAGATAGCAGAGGCTTTCTTATTCTAAAATCTTGCTATCTGCACTCTTTTTCGTACATTTGTAGCTTTCAAAAAGAAAGTTGTTATTTTAAAAAATACTCTGTATGAAATCAGACATTGAAATAGCTCGCAGCATAGAGCTGAAGAAAATTAAGCAGGTGGCCGAAGGTGTGGGTATTCCGCGCGAAGAAGTAGAAAACTACGGACGGTATATCGCTAAAATTCCAACGAATTTGATTGATGAAGAGAAAGTGAAGAAAAGTAACCTGATACTGGTTACCGCCATTACTGCCACCAAAGCAGGTATTGGTAAAACAACAGTTTCTATCGGTCTGGCTTTGGGATTGAATAAAATTGGTAAAAAGGCGATTGTTGCTTTGCGTGAACCTTCATTAGGACCTTGTTTCGGAATGAAGGGTGGGGCAGCAGGTGGCGGTTATGCCCAAGTGCTTCCCATGGAGAAGATAAATCTGCATTTTACGGGGGATTTTCATGCCATCACTTCGGCTCATAATATGATATCGGCTTTGCTCGATAATTATCTGTATCAGCATCAGGCAGACGGCTTCGGACTGAAAGAAATCATCTGGCGGCGCGTACTTGATGTGAATGACCGTTCCTTGCGGAGCATTGTCACCGGATTGGGACCGAGCACCAACGGCATTACCGAGGAGTCGGGCTTCGATATTACCCCGGCTTCCGAAATTATGGCTATTCTCTGTCTGGCAACGGACCTCGACGACCTTCGTCGCCGTATCGAAAATATTATTCTGGGATTCCGTTTCGATGGTACTCCTTTCACAGTGAAGGAGTTAGGAGTAGCCGGTGCCATTACCGTACTGTTGAAAGATGCTATCAACCCCAACTTGGTACAGACTACCGAAGGCTCTGCTGCTTTTGTTCATGGAGGACCGTTCGCAAATATTGCCCATGGTTGCAACTCCATTCTTGCCACAAAAATGGCCATGACATTCGGCGATTATGTAGTGACGGAAGCCGGTTTCGGAGCTGACCTGGGTGCGGAGAAGTTCTACAACATCAAGTGCCGCAAGAGCGGCCTACAGCCCAAGCTGACGATAATCGTTGCTACCGCACAAGGACTGAAGATGCATGGCGGTGTCAGTCTGGACCGCATCAAGGAACCCAATATGGAAGGACTGAAAGAGGGCTTCGGCAATCTGGACAAGCATGTACGCAATTTGCGTTCATTCGGCCAGCAGGTCATCGTGGCATTCAACCGTTTTGCCAGTGATACGGACGAGGAGGTGGAAGCTATCCGCCGCCATTGCGAAGAAAAGCTTGAGGTAGGTTTTGCCGTGAACAACGCCTTTGCCAAAGGAGGAGAGGGAGCCGTTGACCTTGCCAATCTGGTAGTAGATACTATCGAGAACAAACCATCCGAACCGCTGACCTTCACCTACGAAGAGAGCGATTGCGTGGAACGTAAAATAGAAAAGGTAGCCTGCAACCTCTACGGGGCAAGCGTAGTGACTTACAGTCTCCACTCCCGCAAGGTTATCAAACTGATAGAGCAGATGGGTATCAGCCATTACCCCGTCTGTATTGCCAAGACGCAGTACTCCTTCTCTGCCGACCCGAAGATATACGGTGCAGTCAACAACTTTGAGTTCCACATCAAGGATATTGTGGTCAATAACGGTGCGGAAATGATTGTAGCCATCGCCGGTGAAATTCTCCGTATGCCGGGATTACCCAAGAAACCACAAGCCGAACACATTGATATTGTGGACGGAAATATAGAAGGGCTGAGCTAAACGCGCGGAGCGCGTTTAGAATTAAAAATTAAAGGCTGCGCAATGTTCGCTTTGAACTGCGCAGCCTTTAATTTTTAATTCTTAATTTTTAATTCTGTTTGCTTATTAATAAGCAAACAGCGGGTATTCTTTCATCTTCGCATTGACGCGTGCACGTACCTCTGCGATGACTTGTTCGTTGTCTACGTTGGACAGAACGGTTTCAATCATCTCGGCAATTTCGAGCATCAGGTCTTCCTTGGCACCACGGGTTGTGATGGCAGGAGTACCCAGACGGATACCGGAAGTCTGGAAAGCCGAGCGGCTGTCAAACGGAACCATGTTCTTGTTTACGGTGATGTCGGCAGATACCAACGCCTTCTCGGCAACCTTACCGGTCAAATCGGGATATTTGCTGCGCAGGTCTACCAGCATGGAGTGGTTGTCCGTACCGCCGGAAACGATGGTGAAGCCACGGTCTATCAAGGCTTGTGCCAGGACAGCGGCGTTTTTCTTCACCTGTTTGGCATATTCTTTCCACCACCTTGGATACCGGGGAATACGGCTGAATCCAGCAACTGGGACATCATCTTGATTTCTCCCTTCGGAGTTTTCTTGCCCCAGGGATTGGGGAAGTCCTTACCCATCATGATAACGCCACCGCGAGGACCACGCAGAGTCTTGTGGGTAGTGGAGGTCACGATGTGGGCATATTTCACGGGGTTATCCAGTTCACCGGCTGCAATCAGTCCGGCAGGATGAGCCATGTCAATCATTAGGATGGCACCTATCTTGTCCGCGATTTCGCGCATGCGCTTGTAGTCCCATTCGCGGGAATAAGCAGAACCGCCGCCGATAATCATTTTGGGTTTCTCGCGCAGGGCAACTTCTTCCATCTGGTCATAGTCCACACGTCCGGTTTCCTGGTTCAGATTGTATTCGCAGGGAGTATAGATAATACCGGAAGTGTTGACCAGTGAGCCATGGGAGAGGTGACCGCCGTGTGCAAGGTTCAGTCCCATGAATTTGTCGCCCGGATTGAGCACGGCGAGGAATACGGCTGCATTGGCTT
>OGND01001103.1_pt1 | contig 11518 bp, 10 predicted proteins | sample 1573381 | NCBI WGS metagenome assembly OGND01 (sample SAMEA2581989, study PRJEB24529) | metagenome | biome: Human gut stool | place: China | collected 2011
CGCCGCCCTGCCAATAGCCGTTTTGCTTTTCAGCGGCCCCGATCACGGCGGCGATGCTGCGGGCTACACTGGGCTTTTCGGCAATCACCAGCTGAAAACTCATGTTTCGTCCTCCTGTCCGTCCTCTGAATGAATTTCGATTTCAGTTGCTTCCTCGTCTGCATCCTCATCCTCGCCAAAATCGTATTCGTCCAGATCATCGTGGCCGGTGGTATCGGCCTTGGGCTTGCGGAACTTGAAATAATAGAGTGCCGCGCCGCCGCCAGCCAGAGCCAGCACCAGCAGGATTATCAGACTGCCCATGTTGGACTTGGGCTTTTCCTGCGGCGTTTCGGTGTCGGTTTTCACCGCTTCCGGGGCCGTGCAGTTGCGCAGGCTCTTTTCACACAAGGGGCAGTTTTCGTTGACGTTCCCGGCCTCACATTTCACCGTGCAGATGCAGAACTCGGTGTCCTGCGGTTCTTCGTCCAGCAGAGCCAGCAGGTCGGCATCATCCACTTGGTTCAGGAAGTGGACAGTGGTTTCTTTGTCCTCGTTGGCGCGGTCAATTAGAATGTAAAAATAATTCCCGGCCTTGGTGGTCACGGTGATAAGCTGCTTGTCGCCGTAAAAATCATCCACCAGTGTTGCGTTGCCTTTGGGCGTGATGGGCACACCCTCCGGCTCCATGCCGCCCGTAGTGGGTTCTTCTTCGATAATCTCCGGCAGAGGTTCCGGGGCAGGGTCAGTACCGCTTGCGAAAGCGGGCATGGAAAAGGAGCAGAGGCAGAGCAGGATAGCCAGCAGTCCGGCAGCGAAACGGTTCCAGTTGTCAGGTTTCATCGGCGGCATCCTCCTGTTTGTGGTACGGGGTGACGGTGGGTGCAGCATTCAGCGCACCGCTGCGCAGGAAGGCCGCGAACTCGTCCGGCTTCATGTTCATGCTGCGCACCAGCTGAATGATCTGCAAGTTTTCCTGTTCAGTCTTTGCAGCTTCCAGTTCTTTCAACTGCTGCTGGTATTCGCTGATTTTTTCTTTGAGCCGTTCAATATCGCGCTCAATGCGGGAAAGTCTTTTTGCCATATAAAATCCTTTCTGGCGTCACGGTAAACGCCCATAGCTGTAAAAATGTTCCTGCCAATATTTTGAGTTGAGGTTTGTGTAAGAGATAGGGTCGCCGCAGTGCAGCATGATGGAATTGCCCACATAGATACCGCAATGGCTCACGCCGGGGGTATCGTAGGTTCCCTTGAAAAACACAAGGTCGCCCGGTTTGACCTGCGCCGTCGAAACAGGAGTACAGAGGTTGTAAAGGCCCTGTGCGGTCTGGCGGCCCACGTTCCAGCCGGAGTGATTCAGCACCCACGAAATGTAGCCGCTGCAATCAAAGCTGGTGCTGGGCGAACTGCCGCCCCACACATACGGGTAGCCGATGTACTTCGTGGCTTCCTCCATCATGGCGGCAAACCTATCATCCTTTAGTGCTTCCGGGGGAATATCGTAGTAGGTGGGCTGCTTGATGGTGGACGCATTGGGGTATTGCGCTTTGCCAAACAAATCCGGCCGGTTGCCCAGCGTGCGCATATAGAGCGAATAGGCACTAAGCTGTTCTTCGGTCAGCACTTCCACGGGCAGATGGGACAAATCCTTGTTCTTCAGCTTGACCGTGCAGATGTAGTATTCATACGGTTCTTGGTAGGTGATAACTTGCGGCACACCATACGGGCCAATAATGACCATCATTTTTGTACGGTAGCGTATCTGCATGGTCACGGTCTCGGTCAGGATGTATTGCTTTTCAAAGAGCATTTCAAGTTCGCCCTGCACCTCGGCCAGTGTGAACACGCCGTCATGCAGCGCGGACAAAATCGAGATCAGCACATAGGGGTCATGCTCGATTTCATCCAGATAAAAATGATACTCGTCATAGTTGTGGGTGGCCTCGTAGGTGTCGAGATACCGTTGCAGCTTTTGTTCCAGCTTGGCATAAGCCTTCTCTGCACCCAGCATATCCTTGTCCTTGGAAAAATAAGAAGATGCCGTCACGCCGGTCCCAGCGGTGCCCGCCATCACGGTGCAGGACTGCAACCCCGTTATCAAGAGCAGAGCCAGCAGACCGAACACCGCCACGATCAGAATGGTTTTCCAGTTCCGGGCCGCAAATTCGGCTACCCGTTCGCCGCCCTCGGCCGCCAGCTTCGTTACCCGGAAACCGTTCTCTGCGGTGGCGGCTGCACCCTGCGCGGCGGCTTGTCCGGCCTGCCGTGCAGCTTTGGCATACTGCTGTTTGATACGCCGTTTCTGCCACATCCGGGAAATGGGGTTGCTGGCCGCCTGTGCAATTTGCGGATTGTCCCGCAAGGATTTCTGGTAAAAGTATTCTGCATTGGCAGACATGAGCTGACGCTCTGCCTTTTCCACGGCCTTGTAGGGCTTCATCTTGTGGTGCCGGATGCCGCTGCGGATGACCTTGGCGGTCTGATGCTCCACCAGTTCTTCACCCTTGTGGCCACCCTCCACACCCACATTTTCGTGTTCGACTTCATGGATTTTTCCGTGAGCGAACAGCAACGCTTCCGACAGTGGGCGGCTGGCCGGGTTTGGTTTCAGGCTGGGCGGGCCTTTGTCCTGCTGCTCAAAACGCAGGGTGGATTTTGCCTTGCCGCTGGCTGCATCGTAAACTTTTTCCTTGACCGGGACACGCTTCTTCGGCAGAGCGGCGCGGGCCGCATCCAGCTTGTCGGCTTTCGCTTCCGCCTTTTGGATGTACGGCTGCAACGCCGGGTCTGCCCGTTCTTCCTCGGTCAATTCCAAACGGGCAGCGGAACGGTGCAGGCCATCTTCGCTTTCGGCGGTGGCCGCTGTTTCTGCTGCCTTTTTCGCTTTCTTTTTATTTTTATGCCCGTCCTTGATGTCCTCGGCCCGTTCCAGAATTTTTTCGGCCTTGCCCTCGGCATCCGTGGAGTAGTCCTGTTCCGCTTCCCGACTGGAAACATTCTCTACAGTGCCGTCCGCTTGATTTTCCACCACCAGACCGTCACGGGTCATGGTCTGGGTGACTTTGGCTTTTGCCTGCAATTCTTTCAAAGTTCTTCACCTCCCATCGGACAGCGGCCCGTTTCAATGTCCGCAATGTATTTGAGAATCGGGAACACCTGCGGCGGCGAAACCGCATTGCCCAGCGTTTTCATCCGCTTGCTGCGGTTCGGCACATCTTCGGTCAGGCGCGAGATGTCGGCGGGTTCTTCGGCCCAAAGGGAATGTCCGTCCATTTGCGCGGGAAACCCATCAGCCACTCTACCCAGTCCGGGTTGAGGTAGGGCTTTTCCAGCGTGGTGGGGGTCATCCGGTAGACCACATGGGAAAGCCGCGCCGTCCACGCCTTGCCGTCCTTGTTCATCTTGCGGTAACTGCCATTCGCAGAGATTTGGATGTCCAGCCCCTTGCCCACATCCCCGGTATCGCTGGCAAGAGGTGTTGGCAGAAGAACCGATGATGAATACCCGTTTCCGTTCGTGCCACGCGCCAACGGCAGCAGCAGGTAATACGAAAACCCGAACATCGTAACCTGCCTGCTCCAAGTCAATGAGCGTTTTGTCGAGCCCCATACGGAGGAAGCCAGCAACATTTTCTCCAAGCACCCAACGGGGCTGCAATTCCCGGATGACCCGCAGCATTTCGGGCCACAGGTAGCGTTCATCGTGGAAGCCGCGCTGCCGCCCTGCGGTGGAGAACGGCTGGCACGGGAAGCCGCCTGAAATGAGGGTGACGGTGCGAAGTCCTGTTTTTTCAAAGAAAGCCTCCTTTGTTACGGTGGTGATGTCCTGAAAACGGGGCACCTCCGGCCAGTGGCTTGCCAGCACAGCGGCGGGAAAGGCCGCCCACTCGCATTGACAGACCGAAGTAAAACCCGCTGCTTCTGCGGCAAGGTCGATGCCGCCGATGCCGGAAAACAAGCTGAAATGTGTTAAGCTCATAGCTCCACCACCTCGCTGAGCCGGGTGGTCATGATCTTATAGAGCTGTGTGTTTTTCGGGATGGGGTTGGAAAACGGAAGCACCACGTTTTCAAAAATCAGCAGTCCTTCGCCCGGTTCCGAATTGTCGATGTACTTCTGCTGGTCTGCGGAGAGGTTCAGCCGTTCCGAAAGGATTTTGCGGTCGCCGGATGCCTGATTCAGCAGCGTGATGAAGTCGCTGTTTTCCAGAATGTTCTCGATCTCCGGCGAAGAAAGAAGGTCCTTCACATTCTGGGTGGCGCCCGTGGGCACACCGCCCCATTTGCGGAAGCGCTTCCAAATCTCGGCACTGTACGCGGCGGTCTGTTCCTCTTTCAGCAAAAGGTGGAACTCGTCTGCAAAATACCATGTGGCCCGGCCTTGGCTGCGGTTCTGGGTGACGCGGCCCCATATCTGGTCTTGGATAATGAGCATCCCCAATTTTTTTAACTGTTTTCCTAACTCTTTGATGTCAAAGGCCACAAGCCGGTTGTGGATGTCCACATTCGTTTTGTGGTTAAACACGTTCAGCGAGCCGGACACATACAGGTCCAATGCCTGCGCTACCCGGTCCGCCTCCGGCAAGTGCTGGTCGAGCAGGGCTTGGTGGAGGTCAGACAAAATCGGCATATTCTCCGGGCAGGGGTTTGCCAGATAGGGGCGATAGATAGCTTTCACGGCACGGTCTATCACGGTGCGCTCAATCGCTTCCAGACCTGTTTTGCCGCCCATGACCAGTTCACAGAACGACAGCACAAAATCCGATTTTAGGGCCAAAGGGCTGTCATCTTCGGAATAATTCAGGTTGATGTCCAGAGGATTCACATAGTCCTTGCTGGTGGGCGAAAGTTTGATGACCTGCCCATGCAGCCGCTTGACCAGCGGATAATACTCGGCCTCTGGGTCTGAAATAAAAATATCGTCAGCAGTCGTTAAAAACACACTGACGATTTCGGACTTGCAGCTCATGGATTTGCCGCTGCCGGGCGTGCCCAGCTTTAGGCCGTTGGGACACCGGGCCTGCTTGCGGTCCAGCATGATCATGTTGTGGGATTTTGCGTTGATGCCGTAGTACATGGCCGCGCCGCTCTGGAAAAGCTCCTGCGTCACAAAGGGCACGAACACCGCCACGTTGGAGGTGGTAAGGCTGCGCTGAATCTTTATCTGGTTGATGCCCAGCGGCAGGCTGGACACAAGGCCCTGTTCCTGCTGGTAGTCCAGCCGGACAAGCGAGCAGTTATACTTCTGTGCCACACCTGCGGCTTGGAACACATCGTTGCCCAGCTTTTGCTTGGTGTCGGCCACATTCAGCACAAGAAAGGTCAGCATGAAAAGCCGTTCGTTCCGGGTCTGCAATTTGTTCAGCAGCTTTTTGGCGTCCTCGCCGTAAGTGGCAAGGTCGCTGGGCAGGATGTCCATGTCGTACCCGGAACGGACAGCCTTTTTCTGCTCCTGAATCTTCATGGCGTCAAGGTCTGTGATCTTCCGCTTGATGGTTTTGATGGCCTCGGTCTGGTCGATGGCCTGCACATGGAGATTGACGAGAATGCCGCTTTCCGTTTTGAGAAAGTCGGCCAGCATTTCGTCCGAAAGTTCCGGCGCAAGGATTTGTAAAAAGCTCACAGCTCCATACTTGCCGCCCAAACCAAAGGTTTTGGCCGTGCCGAAGCAGAGGGAGGACGGAGCCACAAAATCTTTGGTGGACAGGCCGGAGGGTGCCAGCCAGTCCCAGTCAAAGCGGAACGGTTCGCCGTCCGGGTGGAAAATGCCGTGCAGAACTTCCAAACGCTCCTGCCCGTCCATGACGTGCGCCACGCAGCCCATAGTCTTGAAGTAGCCCAGCAGGTCAAGGCCAATGCGTGTCAGCCGTGACCGTGCTGTTTTCAGGCTGTCGGCATCGATGGTGAAGGTCAGGTACTTGGTTTTGACAATGCCGTTGTTTCCGCTGGCAAGCTGCTTTTGCAGGATGGCGGTGTACTCGGCGCGGATGTCGTCGAAATCATCTCCCTGCGGTGCGATCTCAAAACTTTTTGCGTACTGCACCGAGTCAACTTTGCGATTCAAAAACGAAAGCTGCACATGGATGGAAGCATCCACATAGTTGTAGAGGTCGCACAGGTGTTCAAAGATGGCGGTGCGGGTCTCTGGCTGAGCCAGCTGATAACTGATGTCCTCAAAGGCAATGCACTTGGAGAATGTGCGTCGGTCAATGCGGCACACACCGTCCGGGTAGATGGCCTCATACGGGATGGTGGCCTGTGCCGTGCGGGGCTTGCCGTCACCCTTGTACTTGCGGATAACGGCATCAATTTCTTTTTTCTGGGCGCGGGTGAGCTTTTTGGGCTTTTCGGTTTCGCGGGGTATCGTTTTTCTGGACAATGGCCTTTACCTCCTGTTCCATTTGGTATTGCCGCACAAGGGCGGCGTAAGCATTGTTGGTCTGATAGGGCCTTTCCTTGGGACGAATAAAGCAGCACTGAATCATTTGCTGAATCACCACTTCAAGGGGCTGGCCGTGCCGCTCGAACAGAGCGAACAGCAGCCCCGGCAGCATGGCAAAAATCATCAGCAGGGCCGCTGCACTGTTGGAAAGATAGTTCCGGGCCAAAAAATAAAGCGGTCCGCCCGTTAAAAGCGCACCGCCGAAGCAGACCAGCTGCCGCTTGGTCAGCCCGAATAAGACTTTGGATTTTACATGGGTCAAATCTTTGGGAACGGTCACATACGCCATACGTTTTTCCTTTCTCGGCCTTAGTGGGCACCAAACACCGACTTGCTGATGCTGCCGGTCTTGAACAGACAGAAACAGAGTAGCACGGTGTAGCCCATGCAGCCCCAGATGGCCCCGGCAATGTCCGCTGCACCTGAAATGTTGCGTATCAGCACCGCATAGATGCCCACGACAATCATAATCAGGAACGCTTGGAAACCCAGCGCCAGCAAAGACTTCAAATAGTTCTGCCCGGTGCTGCGCCACTCGCTGCTGCCCATGGTCGCCAGCGGGATAGGCCCCAGTGCGGTCACAACGTAAATCTCAATCATGCGGCCGTAGGTCACAAGGAAGATGCAGATGGAAAGGATGTTCATGGTCAGGCCCACCACAAGGGTCTGGAACCACAGACTAAGCAGACTGCCAATGGTCATGCTTTCCAGCTGAAATTCCAGTCCGGGTATCAGGCGGTCAAAGTGGATGGATGTTTCACCGATGATAACGCCGGAACTTTGGTTGACAACGCTCTGGGTGGCATCGAACACACCCATAACGATATTCCATGTGTTGCTGACAATGAGGATGGCAAAAGCAGACTTGAAAATCCAGCGGAAGAACATGGAGGTGTCAAAGTCGTGCATATTGTTCTTTTCGGTAATCATCTGGATAAGCTCATGGCACATCACAAGGGCAAGGATAGCCGCTGCAATGGGCAGCACCACCGTTTCGGAAAGACTACGCAGCATATTGAAAATGCCGCTGTTCCATGCCTGCGGGGTAGAACCAACGTCCGAAGCGATTTCGCCCACCTTGGCGTTCACGTTATCGAACAGGCCGGAGAGGTTGCCCGTGATGCCATCTATCAAAATGCCTTTTATCCATTTCTCGATGATCTCACTAATCAAGCAAAGATACCTCCTTTCCCGCGCCCTCCCATGTGAGAGGGAGAGCGCGGAGTAGGATTTTAAGTGTTAGTTGTTCGGAAAATTGTGGGCAGCGATGCAGGGCTTAGCCCAGCAGCCCGGACAGCAGCGGGACAAGGGTCACGCCGATCAGGGCAACGCCGCCGCCCGCGACCAGCTGCTTCACGCCCTGGCTCTTGCTGCCGGGGTTATCCTGTCCATAACCCTCCAACAGGTTGATGCCGCCCCAGACACACAGGGCACCGCCCAGACCGACCACGATCGTCTGCAAAGTATCGACTGCGCTGTTGAAAAATTCCATAAGGTCCTCACTTTCTGCCGCTTGTTCTGCGGCACTCAAAAATAAAATTATTCGGCTGCATTTTCATCCGACAGGTCAATTTCATACAGGTCAAAACTTTCGTCCTGTGCGACTACCTGCTGCCGCTTCCGGCGCAGGGTGGATAAGAACCTGTCCACATCAAAGGTATTCTTTTTGTCCGCATCTGCAAGGTACTTGTAGTGCGGGTGTTTGGTAATGTCGAACTTCTCCGAGAAGAACGGCCTCACACCCCGCAACTGCAAAATACATCTGCCGCCGTCCATGATTGCGATTTCGTCCTCTGACATCAACGCCTTTCCTAATTTTTGATAGTTCAGTCCGTGGGAGGTTTGAGAACCCCGGTTTTCGCTGGTGTTGAAACTGTCGATGGTCTCTTTCCCCAGCGCATCGGAGATCTCTTTGGCATTCTTGCCCCGCCCACTCAAAAAGAGAACAGAATCGCAGTTGTCCGAAATGATTTCGGCCGCATCCTTGTAGATGGCTTTCAGCTGCGACTGGCTCTGCAAAATGATGGATGCCGAGATTTCCCGGCTGCGGATGGTGGCGATCAGCTTGTCGAAGTTGGGAATCTGCCCGATGTTGGCGAACTCGTCCAGAATCAGCCGCACATGGACAGGCAGCCGACCGCCGTATTTATCATCCGCACGGTCACACAGCAGGTTGATAAGCTGGCTTTGGAGCATGGCAAGAATGAAGTTGAAGGTGGTGTCCGTGTCGCTCATAATCAAAAACAGCACGGTCTTTTCATCCCCGATGGTGTCCAGCTCCATTTCATCGTCCTCCATCAGCTCCCGCACCTCCCGGATGTCAAATGGGGCTAAACGGGCACCACAGCTTATCAGGATGGAGGAACGGGTCTTGCCGGCCGACAGCAAAAACTTTTTGTACTGCCGGACGGCGAAGTGGTCCGGGTCTTTCTGTTCCAGCCGCTCAAACATGAGGTCCACCGGACTTTGAAAGTCCGGGTCATCCTCGCGGGCTTCACTGGCGTTTATCATTTCCAGCAGGGTGGTGAAGTTCATTTCCTCTGCCGGGGCCTCATACCAGATGTAGCCGATAAGCGCGGTGTAGAACAGCCGTTCCGACTTCACCCAAAAATCTTCTGCTGATTTTTCACCCTCGCCCTTGGTGTTAGCGATAAGGGCATTCACCAGCTTCAGCACGTCCTTTTCCGAGTGGATGTAAACAAAGGGGTTGTACTTCATGGACTTGGAAAAGTTTATCGTGTTCAGGATTTTCACCCGGTAGCCTGCCCGCTGGAACATTTGGCCCGTTTCCAGAACCAGTGTGCCTTTCGGGTCTGTGACCACGAATGAGGTGGGATAGTCGGAAGTGGGGAAACATTGCATGAGGTTGGGCTTCACATAGAAGCGGGTCTTGCCGCTGCCGGAGCCGCCGATCACCAGCACATTCTTGTTCCGGGCCGTCTTGGGGTCTTTGGGCCGCCCGGTCATGGTCAGGCGTTCGGTCTGGGTCAGCAGGATGTTGTTTTCAAACTTGGGGTCGATGTAGGGGGCAATATCCTTGGCGGTGCCCCACCGGGCAGAGCCGTATTCTTCACCCTTGCGGTACTTCTTGGCGTTCTTGCCCTTGCTGTACACAATGAGACGGACAGCCACCGCCCCAACAACGCCCACACACAGGTCAAACGGGTGCAGGCTGGGCAGCGGGCTTGCAAAGGCGGCGGAGATGCCGCTCGTCAGGTGCAGCAGCTTGGCCGAAGCATCCGCGCCCGCAGCCAGACGGTACGCCTGCCCGCATTTGGCGAACAGGTACACGAACAGCAGATACGGCAGATTCAGCACCAGCAGCTTTTTCAGTTCAGGCTTCATCGTTCCAGCCCCCTTTGCTTGATTTTTTCCTTCGCACGTTTCGGCTGCTGGGCGGCTTTCTGCTTGGCTGCGGTCAGCACTTTACGGATGGATGGCCGCTGCTCTTTGGAAAGCGTTTTGGCCGTGAACTCCCGGAACGCCTGTTCCAGATTGTCCGCATCCTTGGCCTTGAAGATCACGATGTAGTGGGGCGGCTGGGTGGTCTTGTCCTTGCGTAAGGTGAAGTCCACGCCGTACTTCTTGGCGCAGGGCTTGAACGCCCCGATGTTCGCTTCCGTGACTTCAATGTTGGTCAGGGCCGCGCCGTGGGCTTTCAGCTGTTTCAGGCTTTGCTTGCCGTGGTGCAGCTTTGGCCCCTTGGCCCGGTGCTGCAAGTATTTTTTCAGCGCAGCTTGCAGGGCTTGGGCGGTGAGCTTGCCCGTTTTCATGGACAGGGCAATGGTTTTCTGGGTGACTTCTTCCTGCAATATGAATCCCTCCTTGTTGCAGAAAATTCAGAGCGGCAGCTAGGGTGGAACCACCAGCCGCCGCAGGTAAAGTGTTCTCATGGATGGGTACTCCTTTCGGTCAGGTGTTGGGCGGGCGGCCCCAATCGGGCTGCGCCATATCGTGCGCCACAAGGGACGCATAGTAGCTGTTGATGGTGCTGGGGGCGTTGAACAGCATGGCCCGCAGGTATTGCTTGATGTTGCGGACTTTGGTGGTGTTATCCCGCAGGCAGTCCATGACGAACTCGATGTGATGGCTGTCCAGCTTCAAGAATTTCGCCTTGACCAACTCTGCCGGGTAATCGTCCCCGGCCACCCGGATGGACTTGCGGGAAGTGCAGACCGTTTCCAGCAGGATGTCCACGATCTCGTCCAGCTGTTCCCGGTCTATCCGGGGATTCTGGGTGAGGGTGTCATACTCGATGTTCTCCAAAATCAGGTCCCGGTAGATTTGATAGGCCGCTTCCTTTCGGCTTCCTGTCCGTTCCGGCGGCGGTGCCGCTGCCTCGTCCTCGTCCAAAGGCAAGGGGTTTGGGGAATGGATAGGAATGGAATCGGTATTTAATCCCTCTTTCTTTTGTTTTTCTGTAATTAGTTTATCTTTATTTAATTGCATTGGATTTTCCAACGTAGGGTTTTCCTGCGTGGGATTCTCCAACGTTGGATTTTCCAATGTAGGTGAAACCGATGCAGGAACGGGCTGCGGCAGCTCGAAAATCACATAGTCTGCACCACGCAGCCGCCCTTTCTCGTCCCGTTCTCTGGAACGCTGGATGTAGCCCGCCTGTTCCAGTTCCCGGATGGCCTGCCGTATCGCGTCAATGCTTTCCCGGTTGATACGGGCCAGCCCTTGCAGGGTGTAGTCCCAATCTTCCGGCAGGGAGAGCATTTGGGAGAGTAAGCCTTTGGCTTTCAGGGACAAGGCCCGGTTCCGCAGGTGGTGGTTTGACATGACCGTGTAGCCGCTGTTCTTTTCTACCCGAAATACTGCCATTTCACGGATGCCTCCTTTCGTTGCAAACAAAAAAAGCAGCGTCCATTTGCTCCCGGTGATGGGAGAAGTGAACGCTGCGCGTACTTGATAATTTTTAGGTTGTGTGGTATATAAAAGGCAACTGTTTTTTCAATACAGCCGCCCATCGGGGTGCGATACAAGCAAGTTGCTATCCGATGACCTCAAAAACAAATTGTACTACGATGGTTTTCAAAAAATGCTGTATCACTACTCGCACCAAACCATGAAAATCCGAACCTTTTCTCGATAGG
>OGND01001110.1_pt1 | contig 11472 bp, 7 predicted proteins | sample 1573381 | NCBI WGS metagenome assembly OGND01 (sample SAMEA2581989, study PRJEB24529) | metagenome | biome: Human gut stool | place: China | collected 2011
GATTTACTGCTGGGTCTCCCTAACACCATTATCGGACATACGATGATGAGTCCTAAATATAAGGTAAGGCTTGCAGGGTTCTCTACCCGTTTCCTGCAACGTATCCTCAAGGTAGAAAAGGACACGTGGGATACCGCCATTCATATCCACAACAATCCGATAAAATCTATTAGCAGAGAGAATGATAGCAGTATTTTTAAATACTACGGAGAGCTAATTATGGCAAAAATTAATGATGAGCCTCATTGTTACCACAAAGCAGTAGTACAACATCTGTTTTCTGCTCTTTTCTGCGAGATGCTGGGTTATCTCAACAAGGAAATTGCCGACTCAGAGAAAGCGTTTTCGAAAGAAGGCATCAAGCAGGCTGACCATATTCTACGGAAATTCATGGAATTACTGTCGAAAGATAATGGTATGCATCGTTCTGTGACTTACTTTGCCGATGCACTTTGCTATACGCCCAAGCATTTTTCAAAGGTCATTAAGCAAGCGTGCGGCAGGGCTCCACTGGACCTGATAAATGAGACTGCCATAGAGCACATCAAATACCGGCTGAAACATTCGGATAAATCCATCAAAGAAATTGCAGAAGAATTCAACTTCCCGAATCAATCTTTTTTCGGGAAGTATGTGAAGGGGCATTTGGGAACATCACCGATACGGTATAGGAGTGAGAGGGAAGGGTGAGATTCCTATATAAATCCATTTGCCTACTTTATTTGTTACTTATCTGAACGATTAGTAACAAATCACCAATTATGAAATATAAATCTTTGTCTTTATTGATAATTGCCCTGCTTTCTGCCTGTACGCTCGGAGCGCAGAACCGCAAAAAAGTAGGAGTAGTACTGAGTGGCGGTGGTGCCAAAGGCGTGGCGCACATCGGAGCACTGAAAGTGATAGAAGAAGCCGGAATTCCGATAGATTATGTAGTAGGTACCAGTATGGGAGCCCTCGTCGGCGGACTATACTCTATCGGCTACACCCCACAGCAATTGGACAGCATTGTCAATGCACAAAACTGGAAGTTTCTGCTGTCTGATACCCCCGATCCGGAAACTACATTGCTGAGCGAAAAGCTAAAGGAAGAACAGTACTTGCTCTCTGTTCCGATTGCTGGAAAATCAGCGCATGTATCCGATGCAGGGATTATAAAAGGAAGGAACATATCACGGTTGCTTTCCGAATTGACAGTGGGTTATCATGACTCTATCTCTTTCAACCGGCTCCCTATCCCATTCGCTTGCGTATCAGACAACATAGTAAATGGCAGCAAGGTCGTTTTCCACAACGGTATACTGGCCACTGCAATGCGTGCCAGCATGTCTATTCCGGGGGTATTTGCCCCGGTTTATCTCAATGGCAAAGTGCTGGTAGACGGCGGACTGATAGATAATTACCCCGTAGATATAGCCCGGCAAATGGGAGCGGAAATTATTATCGGAGTCGATGTACAGAATCCATTAATGAAAGCGGATGAGCTGACAAGCCTCTCGAGCGTGCTGGGACAAATCATAAACCTGGTGGGGGAAGAAAGCTACAGAAAAAATGTAAAAGACAGTAATATCCACATACAAGTAGATGTGGATGGATACTCGGCAGCAAGCTTCAACCATGAAGCATTGGACACACTGATGCGCAGGGGCAAAGAGGCCGCCATGAAAGATTGGGAAAAACTGATTGCACTGAAAAAAGAAATAGGTATCGGCACGGAGTATCGCGCAGAATATCCCGGTCCTTTCAAAATACCAACGCGCACCATGCTGGATACGATCCCCTCCGTAGCACAAATTACTCCGCATGAAAAGCCGATGAACACTATAAATATAGGAGGCAGATTTGATAATGAAGAGTTAGCCGTATTGTTACTGAATGCAAGGGCATATCTCGGAAAACAGAAGAAATCGCAACTAAGCGCCACTACCCGTCTGGGCAAGCGGACTTTCGGACAACTGGAATACATGTACTCACTACGCAATAATTGGGACCTCAGTACAGGATATCAGATAGGATATAATGACTTCAATCTTTATAAAGAAGGTGACCGGCTGATGAATCTGACTTATGTGCATCACATGGCTTGGATAGGATTTACGAAAAGCTGGTGCAAGTTGCTCGTCAAGGCAGGTATTCATTTTGAGAAGTATAATTATCACGACTGGCCGTCGGGGCCGGATATCTCTATCACCAAATCAAGTGACAAGGCTTTGCTCAGTTATCAGGCCAGCATCATGTACAATAGTCTGAATAACCAGCGGTTCTCTACGCAAGGAATGGAATGGGAAGCATCGTACAGGCTCTATACGGATAACATGATAGCTTACGGTTCGGGGAGTCCCGTATCGGTATTTCAAACGCATTGGAGTGGATATTTCTCACCGAACCGGGTATTTACCATCATGCCGTCGGTATATGGCAGGGTAGTCGGGAAAAATACGCAATCGCTGGCGATATCGAACTTTGTAGGTGGAAATGTGCCGGGAAGATACATGGAACAACAAATTCCTTTCACGGGTATCAATCACATCGAAATAAGTCCGGATGCTATGCTGACGGGAATGCTGGGAGTCAGAGCACGTACTTACAAGAACCAGTACATCGTAGTGCGGGGCAGTTACGGACGGACAGCCAACAAAATAGAAAATCTGTTTGGTGAAACAAATACCCATGGATTGGCGGGAGGCAGCATAGGATATTGCTATAACAGCATTATAGGACCCATCGAAGCGGAACTTAACTATTCGAATCAATCCAAGAAGCTGGGATACTATATTGGAGTGGGATTTACTTTTTAGTTGCTTTGGATTTATTACAATATACGCACGATCTTGCTTTGGATTTATTACAAGAAAATTCATTTCATGCTTTGGATTTATTACAAATAGAATTATATTTGCATCAAAAGCAACCAATTAACAAGGAAGTTATGATATACAGATATGCATTATCTTACTTGGAAGCCTGGAAGAAGAATCCTATGAGAAAACCATTGATTCTGCGTGGAGCGCGCCAAGTAGGTAAAACAACTTTAGTAGAAAACTTTGCAACGGAATTTGACTGTTTCCTACGACTCAACCTGGACGAGGAAGAAGACCGGAACTTATTTACCCAATACAAGGAAATACATAAGCTGATAGAAGCTATCTTTTTTTATTTACGTAAAAGTCCCAATCAAGGAACAGTTTTACTCTTCATTGATGAAATACAGAATTCTCCCGAGGCTGTAGCTATGCTTCGGTACTTTTATGAAAAGCGTCCAGACATTTACGTCATAGCCGCAGGCTCACTACTGGAGAATGTAATAGATCATAAAATTTCCTTCCCCGTAGGCAGAATAGAGTATATGACTCTGCACCCATGTTCTTTTTTGGAATACCTGAATGGAATAGGTGAAGATTTTGACCAACAAGCCATAGAAGAATTAAAGGCCGACGCAATCCATGAAAGATTAATGTATGAGTTTCGAAAATATTGCATAGTAGGTGGTATGCCGGAAGCCATCAAAGTGTATGCCCAAACAAAAGATTTACTTTCATTGGATACCATTTATGATGCCTTGATCGCTTCATATAGTGATGATATTGAAAAATATTCGCCTAATGAAACACAAACTAAAGTAATGAGGCATATCCTGGAAACCGGATGGCAAAAAGGAGGAGAAACGAGAAGTGGGAGAAGCATTTCGCACCATACAAAAAGCCATGCTTTTAGAATTAGTGTATCCAACATTAAACAATCGTTTGCCTTTAGAGGCACAATTGAGCCGTCGCCCCAAGTTAATTTGGCTGGATACCGGATTAATGAATTACAAAGCCGAAGTTCGAGAAGAAGTCTTTTCTGTATCTGACATATCCGATGCATATAGAGGGCATATAGCGGAACAAGTAGTCGCCCAAGAACTATTAGCACACACTACAAAAGTCTCTGAACGAAGATATTACTGGATTGGTGGTAAGCGAAACTCTACAGCAGAAGTCGATTTCGTATGGAAACGTCAGCCGTACGTATTACCCATTGAAGTAAAATCAGGTATAAATGCACATCTTCGCTCCCTTCACCTATTCATGTCCAACGCTCCGCACGATTTAGCCATCAGGGTATGGAGTAACCGGATGAGTATAGACGAGGTGAAAGAACCCGGTACCGGAAAAATGTTCAGGTTGCTTAACCTTCCTTATTATTATGTAGGAGTACTGGATAAAGTGATTGATAGCATAATGAAATAATGAACTATTCTTTAGCCTCCTCCTGTGGAATACGGATAGCAGTGTATAGTTCAAGTATGGCGGCAACCGTCAGGCACACAATCCACTCATTTCCGTGAGTGAAAAACATGAATGCGCCGGTGAGCACCAACAGCAACGCACCGAAAATCTGTTGGCGGCGGAGGCGTTTTACATTGGCCCTGCTACTCTTGGAAGGAGAATTGATCTGGGCCAATGCCACCATAGTAGCACCGATTGTATAAACATAGGGAGCAACCTCCCAGCCGGTGATGTAGACGGCAGCACCAAACAGTACCATCAAAGCGCCTACAGTAAACAAAGCAGGTATCAGGGATTTCATTTTTCGATGTCTTCTTCAAATACGTAAATATCCTCATTCGGTTTCTTCATCAGGTACTTCTCACGCGCAATACGCTCGATGGCACCGGAATCTACAGCCAGCTCGTTCAGCCGTTCTGTATTCTCTTCATATTCTGCCCGGTATTTCTCAATCTCAGAATTCAGGCGACTGATTTCATTCGCATAACCCATACGGCGCACGATGCTGTTTTCATCCAGAAAACCCACAACCACTACAAATGCAGCAAACGTAATCAAGTATTTACGCCTGCGGACAAAAGCCCAAAGTGTCGCTAATTTATCCATTGATAAACAAATTAATAATTAAAGAATTAATAATTAAAAAGAAACCGGGAGGGGATTCTTCGCCTACAAAGATAAGAGGAATAACTGAGAAATTCCTTTTTTTTATGTACATTTGCACAAATTGTAATGGACAAGAATATCCCAAATCATGGAAAATTATATCGTATCGGCACGAAAATATCGCCCTACGACCTTTGAGTCGGTAGTGGGACAACGTGCCCTGACCACTACGCTGAAAAATGCCATCGCTACCGGCAAACTGGCACATGCCTACCTGTTCTGCGGTCCGCGCGGTGTGGGAAAGACTACTTGCGCCCGCATCTTCGCCAAGACCATCAACTGTATGAGTCCTACTGCAGAAGGCGAAGCGTGCAACCAATGTGAATCGTGTACAGAGTTCAACGATCAGCGGTCATACAACATCCATGAACTGGATGCCGCATCCAACAACTCCGTTGACGATATCCGCCAACTGGTGGAACAGGTGCGTATTCCGCCCCAGATAGGAAAATATAAAGTATATATCATCGATGAGGTACACATGTTGTCCGCTTCTGCTTTCAACGCTTTCCTGAAAACACTGGAAGAACCACCCCGTCATGCCATCTTTATCCTGGCAACTACAGAAAAGCACAAGATTCTGCCTACTATCTTGTCTCGTTGCCAGATATATGACTTTAACCGCATCAATGTGGATGATACGGTTGCCCATCTGGCATATGTTGCTTCAAAAGAAGGAATTACTGCCGAACCGGAAGCCTTGAATGTCATTGCACTGAAAGCTGATGGCGGTATGCGTGATGCTTTGTCTATTTTCGACCAGGTAGTCAGCTTCACCGGTGGGCACATCAGTTACAAAAGTGTAATTGAGAACCTGAATGTACTGGACTACGAATATTATTTTCGCTTGACGGATCATTTTCTGGCAAACCAGATCAGCGATGCATTGCTGTTACTGAATGATGTGCTGAATAAAGGTTTCGATGCCAGCCATTTCGTAACAGGATTGTCATCCCACTTCCGTGATTTACTTGTGAGCAAAGATCCCGCCACCCTGTCACTACTTGAAGTGGGTGCCAGCATCCGAGAGCGCTACCAGGCACAGGCACAGAAATGTCCGCTGCCTTTCCTGTATCGCGCTATGAAGCTTTGTAATGATTGCGATTTAAATTACCGCGCCAGTAAAAATAAGCGGTTACTGGTGGAACTGACTCTGATACAGATTGCCCAGCTTACCGCCGAGGGGGACGACGTCAGTGGTGGGCGTGGCCCTAAACAATCTATCAAACCCATATTCTCACAGCCTGCCGCCGCTCAGCAGCCACAGGCCGCACATGCTATGCCCCAACCGCAAGCAACAACTGCCGCTCCGGCACAACCCCAGCCGGTGCAACAAGCTCCTGCAGCCCAGGCTGCCCCTGCATCTCCGCAAGTCCAACAGCCTTTTGGTTCGCAAACAGCTGCCATGCGCCCCACTCCTACTGCCGTATTAATGGCACAAGGAAAAGAGGAAAAGAAAATCCCTGTTATGAAGATGTCCGGTTTAGGAGTCTCAATCAAGCATCCACGGGGTGAAGAAGAAGAAAAAAAACAAGCTGCAGCATCAGCAGCACAGCAAAATGCACAGCCTGAAGAAGATTTTATCTTCAATGAAAAGGATGTCAACTACTATTGGCAGGAGTACGCCGGACGCTTGCCCCAAGAGCAAACCGCCCTTGCCAAGCGTATGCAGGTTATTCGCCTGACCATGCTGAATGCAACTACATTTGAGGCCGTAGTGGAAAATGATATTGCAGCCAAAGAATTCACAGACTTGATCCCTACCCTGCAAGGCTACTTACGCAAACGGCTGAAAAACAGCAAAGCAACGATGACTGTCCGCGTCAGTGCCCCTACTGAAAAAGTGCGTGCATACAGCCGTGTGGAGAAATTCCAGTTGATGGCACAAAAGAATAATGCCTTAATGCAATTGAAAGAAGAATTCGGTTTAGAGCTTTATTGATGATTATAATTAAGTAATTGCAGTTTTTATCCAACAAATACTTTTGTTTTTTTAGTTTTATCATTACATTTGCGGATGAACTAACAAAAACATATCTTTTACTTTGAGAAAAATTGCGATAATATCAGCAGTAACAGGCTTTTTGCTCTTCTCTTTTGCAGCAGGAACATACGCCATCAGTACAGACAAAGAACGTCTGGCTGCTTTGCAATCTCTCATAGCCAAAGAGGTACCTTATGATGCCAACATACCGATAGACAGCATTATATCATGGACCGATGAACTGGCTCCCACACTGAAATCTCCCAAAACAGAAGAAGCTTACTTCACTTTAGTTCTGTGGGAAGTGAATGCATATATCATGCGGGGAGACCTCAGCCTGGCAATAGACCGGGCACGATTAATGTACGAATATGCTAAAGATATAAAATCCAATTTCGGTATCGCTCTTTCCAACCAGGCTGTCGGACAGGCTTATTCGGCCTCCAACATACAGGATAAAGCTTTGATTTCTTATATGGATGCACTGCGTTACCTGCCTGAAAACAACCCGCAAACCTACCGGTTATTGGTGAAAATCTCCACGCAACTACAACAAATGAATCGCCTGGAAGAGGCCATGGAATATGTAAAGAAGCTGAATCCGCTTCTTGAACAGAATCCGGAACATCCGCTTGCCATCCCCATACTTATAGAAAATGCAACTTATTACATCTCATCGGGAGATCAGGATACTGCACTCCAGTATCTGCACCGGGCAGACTCGATTTACAAAAACCATACTCATGAAATAGCCCATGAGTTTTCCATCAACTATTACACTGCTGCCTGTTATCGCGCATTGGCCGCCGATTACCACGACAAGGAAAAGGCTGATGAAGCCTTGGCACTTTATAACCAGCTTCTAGAAGTGGTATCCAATAATAAACGCTCGCTGGAGTACCGCTGGATTTGTGCGGAAAAGATCTATTTATATAAACTGCTGGGGCGCTTTGATGAAGCCTGCCAGATTTATAAGGAACTATACAGTGTTACTGATACCCTTGCATCGAAAAGCTATATCCGGCAGATTAATGCACTGAAAGCTACTTATCAGGTTGATGAGATAGAACTGGAAAACAAGGCACAGCAGAACAAGATGGTTGTTGTTCTTATCTTCATCGGATTAGGATTACTGACTTTCATCTCTATGCTTGCCATCTGGCTTAGAAGACAGAAGAAAGTAGTAGTAATGTCTACGGAAACTCTGGAACAATTGCGTCATAATGCTGAAAATGCAACACGTGCCAAGAGTATATTCTTATCAAATATGAGTCACGAGATACGAACTCCTCTCAATGCTCTGTCCGGCTTTTCTGCATTACTGACGGAAGAGGGCTTAGATGACTCTACCCGGAGACAATGTACCGACATCATCCAACAGAACTCCGAACTTCTGCTGAAATTGATTAATGATGTGATCGACTTGTCGAGTCTGGAATTTGGAAAAATGCAATTCAGTTTAGCGGAGCATGATGCTGTGGCAACTTGCCGGAATGTGACCGACACCGTAGGTAAAGTAAAACAAACTCAAGCAGAATTATTGTTTGAAACATCACTGGAAGAATTATACATTGAAACAGATGACTCTCGTCTGCAGCAAGTGCTGATAAATCTGCTGATCAATGCAACCAAATTTACCCCTGACGGTAGTATCACGCTAAAATTGGAAAAGCAATCGGAAGAGATGGCTTTGTTTTCTGTAACGGATACCGGTTGCGGTATTCCGAAAGAAAAACAGGCAAGCATATTCCGGCGTTTTGAAAAACTGGATGAAAATGCGCAAGGAAGTGGACTTGGCTTATCTATCTGTCAGTTAATTATTGAGCATATCGGTGGCAAAATATGGATTGATCCGGATTATACAGGAGGCTCCCGTTTCGTTTTCACACATCCAATACACCAGACACGCAATAACTCAAAGAAGGAGGATTAATCATGATGAAGCGGTGGATTATACTATGCCTAGCTTTTAGTTCCGGCTTATTATCAGCCAATGCTGGAAGTACTGTTGTAAAAGACAGCCTGTTGCGCATTTATGTCTCTGCTCCACACGATTCTACCCGGTTGGACGTGCTGCATGATATTGCCCGGTTAGACCAGCAGACACCGGTATTCCTTTATTATGAAAACAAATTATTGCAAGAAGCTACCGCGCAGAACAATCTGCGATATCAGAGTCTTGCCACCTACGAACATATCATCTACTTCTTCAACAAACTGGACTTGGTGCGCGTCACGCAATGGATGGGCAAAATGGAAAATCTGGCAGAGAAGCATAACTATTACAATGACTACTTCAAAGCCAAGAAGTTGCAGATAGAAATGTACACGATCAACCAGCAGATAGAATTTGCAATCTATGAAGCAAAGATCATGTACGAGAAAGCTAAGAAGCTAAACGACCGAAATGGTATGCGGGAAGCATGCCTCTGTCTGATGACCAGTTACATAGCTACACTACGCTATGAAGAAGGAATACAAGCATTAGAGGAAGCTTTCCAACTGATGAGTCCGCAAGATAGTCCGATGGACAAGATAAGTTTGCTGTCCAAAGCTATTCTGGTTTATTCGTTCCTGCACGAAAATGACAAAATGTTCTCTTCTCTGGAACAGATGCAAACAGCCATAAACGAACTGATAACTGCTAATCCTGCACTACAAAACGCATATTTCGCATTATACATGGGGATAGAAACCCAATATGCCCTTTACTATATCCGCACAAAGGATATGGAGAAAGCATGGGAACACTTGCAGAAAGTGGATGAGTATTATACTCCCAACACTTTCCTGCCCTATCAGATCTCCCGCTTGCAAGCCTATGCAGAATATCACCGTTCGCTAAAAGATTACAAGAAATCCCTGGAATATCTGGATGATGCGATTCGCTTGGTAAAGCAAATGTCTTTCCCGGATGTTATTTTATACACTGCCATGAAGGCAGATATATTGGTAGATATGGGACGGGCAAACGAATCTCTTGACATCTATAAAAAAGTGATGCGCGACAAGGACTCACTCTACAGAAATCTGTCGCACACACAAATGGAACAGATACAAAGTTTGTATGACATGGACAAACTTCTGTTACAGAGGGAGCGATGGCATGCAAAAGTCCATATTATCTTTCTGGCTGTAATAGGAACAGCGCTACTGGCTCTTATCACTTTTGTAGTCAACATGTATCTCAGTCGGAAACGATTACAAAGAGATGCCAAAGAAGCCGCCCGGTTGAATCAGGTTGCAGAAGAAGCCAATGAGGTAAAAAGCCGCTTCCTTGCGAATATGAGTTATAACATCCGTATTCCGCTAAACAATGTCGTGGGATTTTCTCAACTGCTCTCTACGGATATGGGACTGGATGAAAAGGAAAAACAGGAGTATTCCGAAATTATCCAGACCAATTCTACCGAACTGATTCAGTTGGTAAACGATGTACTCGATCTCTCACGTCTGGAAGCCAAAATGATGAAGTTCCAGATACAGGAATGCGAGATACGGGAAATGTGTAGCGACCTGGTAGGTATGGCCCGGATGAATAGTGACGGACATATCCACGCCCAATTGGAAACAGATGTGGAAAGCCAGATACTCAGAATGGATGCCAATCGCTTCAATCAGGCAGTGATAAATATGTTACTCTATCCTGTGCCCAATGATACCGACCGCGAAGTAAAGATGAGACTGGAAAGAGATGAAAGAAATGAATTGCTGATTTTCCATATTATCAATAGTCCGTTAGCAGATCCTGCATTTTCATCTCAACAGGTCTCCATACGACTTAAGATAAATCAGCTGCTATTCGAGCACTTTGGTGGGAGTTTCATAATAAGCGAAGAAGAAGGTACCCCTATTACATTTACCATTTCCTATAAGGAATAGCGTCTACTCAAAGTAGAAAGTGAGCACTATCATACGTGAAGTGACTTTATCAACAGATTGTGTAAACTTCAATAACGATTGATCTGTAAGGTCCTTACGTTCTTTCTTAATCAGATTTGCCAGACCGAAACAAAATTTCAGCTCGGGTATTAACTTGAAATAGGGTAAGTAAAAATCGCATCCCAAACCCACTTCCACATAGCAATCAAAAGGCTTTACCAATAAGGCTCCCTGTTTCTTCACACTGAAGTCGTAAGTAGGAGCAATACCTGCCACCACATAGGGCCGGTAGTTATTGAAACGCTCAGCAGCAAATTTTAAATCTATCGGAACCGAAAGGTAGGCAGACTTCATGGATTGGGAATACTCTTCACCGCTGGCTTGTTCGCGGAACACGACCTTCTTATCCCCAAAATGCAGCGTTGGAATAAAACGTAGGGAAAGGAAAGTATTCAGATACAGTTCGCCCAACACTCCCACCGTAAATCCGGGAGAATACTCAGGAACATCTGCAAACCAAGTCTGGCCATCTTCCGTCACATAGCCCGTATTCACCAATTTATAGTCTTGCACATGGATACCCGCTAAAAAGCCATAGTGCCACTTTCGCTGGTCGATATACGGGCGATTTTGCACCTTCCGCTTCTGTGCCGAAGCACCCAAAGCAAGGAG
>OGND01001116.1_pt1 | contig 11430 bp, 9 predicted proteins | sample 1573381 | NCBI WGS metagenome assembly OGND01 (sample SAMEA2581989, study PRJEB24529) | metagenome | biome: Human gut stool | place: China | collected 2011
GAGCATCAGGGAGTCGAACCCTGGCACCGGTCTCCCGGCCTATCGCATTTCGAGTGCGACCTCTTACGACCACTTGAGTAATGCTCCATATTCACAATACAGCTTAGTTATTATAGCAAAATCCCGCCTTTCCGTCAACTGGAAAAACAAAAAGCCCTTCCCCTTGTGCTTGACAGGCAGAACGGGGTGTGCTATATTTATTTCAAATTTGAAGTATATGCTCAAAGGAGAACCTATGGCACAGAATCGACAGGATATGGGCAGCGGGCCAGTCAAGCCCCTGCTTTTGCAGTTGATGATACCCGCCGTGGTGGCGCAGGTGGTCAATCTGCTCTATAACATCGTAGACCGCATTTACATCGGCCACATCGAGGGCATCGGTGCGGCGGCGCTGACGGGCGTGGGCCTGTTTGCGCCGATCCTTATGCTCCTGAACGCCTTCGCCATGCTCATCGGCGCGGGCGGTGCGCCCCGCACGGCCATCGCGCTGGGACAGGGCAATAAAGACGAGGCCGAAAAAATCATCGGCAACAGCTTTACCATGCTGCTGTTTTTCGCTGTGGTGCTGACGGCAGGCTTCTATGCCGGTGCGCCCGCCCTGCTGCGGCTTTTCGGTGCCAGCGACGCCACTCTCCCCTATGCGGTGGCCTATGGCCGCATCTACATCCTCGGCTCGGTGTTCGTGCTGCTGGTCATGGGCATGAATCCCTTCATCACGACCCAGGGCTTTGCGAAGATCAGTATGCTCACGACAGTCATCGGCGCAGTCATCAACATCATCCTCGACCCCATTCTGATTTTTGGTCTTGGCTGGGGCGTCCGGGGTGCGGCAGTGGCGACGGTGCTCAGTCAGGCCGTGGGTGCCTGCTGGATATTGAAGTTCCTCACCGGCCCCAAGACCATCCTCAAGCTGCGGAAAGAAAACCTCAAAGTGGAGCGGAACATCATCCTGCCGGTGATGGGGCTGGGCATCTCCACCTTTGTGATGCTCTCCACCGAGAGCCTGCTCTCCATCAGCTTCAGCTCCAGTCTGGCCCGCTACGGCGGTGATGTGGCGGTGGGTGCCATGACGGTGATCACCAGCGCCTCCCAGCTCTGCACCCTGCCCATTCAGGGCATCTGTCAGGGCGGCCAGCCGGTCATGAGCTTCAACTTCGGCGCAGGCAAAAAGCCCCGCGTCAAGGAGGCGTTCCGCTTCCAGCTCACCCTCTGCTTCGGCTATACCACCCTGTTCTGGCTGCTCATGATGCTAGTCCCCGGCGTGGTGGCGGGCATCTTTACCTCGGATGCCGCCCTCATCGAATACACCACATGGGCCATGCGCATCTACATGGCGGGCATCCTCGCCATGGGCGTTCAGATCGCCTGCCAGCAGAGCTTTATGGCGCTGGGTCAGGCCAAAGTCAGCCTCCTGCTGGCCTGTCTGCGGAAGATCATCCTGCTGATCCCCCTCATCTTCATCCTGCCCCACTTTGTGGCCAACAAATGTTTCGGCGTCTTTCTCGCCGAGCCGGTCAGTGATATTCTGGCAGCGACCATTACAGCCATCACCTTCTTTTCCCGCTTCGACAAGATACTGGACAAGGGTGCCGGGAAGGTATGATTTCACAGGAAATAGAAACAGCCCGCAGGCGGACGAATGCCCAGCCTGCGGGCTGTTTCTGCGTTTAACGATAGTCTATCTCGGAGAGGGTGATGCGGGGCATTTCGGTGTCGGTTTTTTCACACATCTGGTCGATCTGCTCCTGAAGGTAAGGTACCCGGGTGCTGACGTCCGGGAATTTCGGCCCCAAGATGACTTCATCCAGCTGGAGCGGGAAAGGTGTTTGTACAAAGAGCCACGGCTTATCCTCGGGATTCTTCGGTTCGGTATGAAGGATATTTTCCTTGGTCTGATAAATGACCCGCAGTTCCTGCTCGTAGCTGTAGCTGCTGTCTTTGAAGAGGTAGAGGACCTTACCTAGAACATCATCAAGATAATGGCGGTCTTCTTCGGCAATTCCTTCGGCGACCTTGTGAAGCTCTTGAAGCTGTGAATTTATAGTGCGGCAGGATTTCGAAAGTTTTTCGTTATCTTCCTTTAGAACAATATAGGAATTCCCTTGCTTTCGAAGATAGCAAACACGGTAAAGAATAGGCTCTGATTCATCCTCCATCCACTTTGACATCTCCCAGTCGATAACAAGGCAGCAACCTCGGGCATGGTCGCCGTACATTTCCCACATAGGCAGATAGTCGATGCGGGGACTAAAGCATTTTACGAATACAAAGGGGACGTCCAGCGGCTTGCGGCCTTTTTGAAGAGCTCCATACGATGGACCATAAATCGCCTTTTGCAGAGTTTTTCCCTCGTTGGGGTCGTTCATGTAGGAGAGATGCATCACGGTCAGTTTCCCCAGACGGTCGTCTTTCTTATCCTCCTCCTTGCACTTTTCGGGGAGCATGTAAGAGAAGACATCTGCTGATGTGTAGTATGCGATTTCTTCATTATCATCTTCGGCATTAAGTTCGTCCAGAAGAAGTTCCGAAAGGTGTGCGGCCTTGGCCAGACCCAAATAAGAGTCGAAATACCGCTTCCCCGATTTCCATGTCATATGTGCTGCATAGCGGGAAAGAATGGAATAGTTTGTACCCTTGAGCAGGAGGGATTTTTCTGTTATTTCAACTTCCCAGCGCTCTTTGTCAGGGTCATCGTAAAGACGGGCCAATTCAGGGATAAGATGTCTTTTGGTGATAACAAAGAACATCAGCAGGGCGAGTCGGGCACGATGGAGTTTCCGAAGAGTGGGGGCATCTAGCACTTCTTGAATAGATGAAACAAAACTGCTCAGATTTCTAGAAAGGGAGGACGACGAAATTTCAGTATGGATAATACGGTTATACTGCTGATAAAATGCGGATGACTGCGAGGAAGTGCCGTAAGGATACCTTACACCCCGCGAAATGTGGTCGTAAAGTTCATACTGGCGTATGAAAGAAACAGAATAATCATCAATGTTCTTTTCTGCGGGGGCTTCGGATGGACCGGTCCTCCACGGCAACGCCGCAAGCGCGTAAAATTTCAGCGCTTCTTCGGTGTTGTTGTCCAGAAAGAGAAACCGGTCGGCTTGTCGGATATAAAGTCTGTCAAAGTTAAAAAATGTCGATTTGGAAGAGTTTTTGTCTTCTTTTACAGCGTCGTTCCATTCGGTGACTTCTTCCCATACGGTATCTTCACAGCCATAATAGAGCAAAGTTTCCGTCAGTGCATATAAGTCGGCTTTGTTTCCCATTCCGTGTTTGAGACAGGCGCAGTAATTCTGGAAATCATTCTCCAAATCAGCTAAAAATGATAAGAGGCTGGACCATTTTGTGCGTGAGCCTTTTTTGGTTCGTACAGGTCGATCCCTTTCTTCCGAAGGGGATAGCCAATGTTTATGAAGTTTCAGCAAGACGCCTGCTGCGTGGCCGAGAGCATTTTTATCATCACCCGGAAGTCGTCCGAAGTCGTCATGCTCGTAATCTTCCGTCACGATGCTGACCCTATCCATAAAACCCGGATGCGGATTCAGCGTCAAAAGCTCCTCATAAGGTTTTTTATCATATTTGAATTCCAGCAGTGGATATTTCATCTTTTCGTCCGACATGGAGCATCCTCCTTTTTACGTCTTTTCAGTGAGCATTCCGCACATGACTTCCACGCACTGTGGGTCGAACGCATGTCCGGCACACTCGCGGAGGGCCGCAGCGATTTGGGCGTCCGTCTCGCCCCGGCGGCGGTGGCGGTCGGTGAAGCCGGCCACAGCGAGGATACGGGACAGCACCGCTATCTCTCCGCTTTCCAGCAGCTCCACCACGGCCTTGACCGCCGCAGGCCCATGACGATAAGGGCCGTGTTTGCGAACATGATCGGATGCTTTTCGTAATGATATGCTTCCTTGAGAAGGGACCAGATGCGGCAAAGCATGAAAACATCGCCTCCGAACAGGCCGCGCGGGCGGCTGGCTGCGTATCTTTATAATATTACGACATTTTTATACAATATTATTATACAATGAAATCCGGACGATGAACAGATGAAATTTCAGAATGACTGTATGCATCAAAAATACATCAGCAAAGAATTTTGAGCACAAGAGCTAAGAATCGAAAGGAAGGCTTGCAGAAGGCTTCAAAAACTAATCAAACGGGTCACTTTGTACAAACATTGCCTGAAAAATTTGTGCTTGAATCTAATTGCGGGATGAGAAAATATGCGCTATCATAATATCCAAAGGCGACCCGTATGCGGAAGGAATGGCGCTGTGAGCAAAGCACGGCGCTGCCATAATACGGATAAACGCAACGTGAATCGGAGGTAACAAGAAATGAAAAAGATCTCTCGTCGTGACTTCCTCGCAGCTTCTGCTGCTGTGGGTGCAGCTGGCGTCCTGACCGCTTGCGGCGGTTCTTCCAGCAGCACTGCCACCTCTACCGCAGCTTCCACTGCTGCCAGCACCGCTGCCGGCGGCAAGTCCACCGACTACCCCACCAAGGGTATTTCCGTCATCTGCCCCTGGTCTGCAGGCGGCGGCACGGACTCCTGCCTGCGCGCATTCTGCGAGGCTATGGGCAAGAACCTGGGCGTCACCCTGACCGTCGATAACCAGACTGGCGGCGGCGGCATCCTGGGCCATCAGGCAATCGCAGATGCCAACACCGACGGCTACACCATCGGTATGATCACCTTCGAGCTGGCTACCTACAAGAAGCTGGGCACCAGTGAACTGACCTGGGAGAATTACGCTCCCCTGTGCCGCGTCAACACCGACGCAGCTGCCATCACCGTCGGCGCAAAGTGGGCTGCTGACAACGGCATCACCGACCTGCCCGGTTTCATTGATTACTGCAAGGCTCACCCCGGTGAGGTGCAGATGGGCGGTTCTTCCAACGCTTCTGTCTGGCACATCGCTGGCGGCTACCTGATGAGCGCTACCGGCATCGACATCCAGATGATCACCTATCAGGAAGGCGCTGCTACCGCTGTCCAGAACGCAGCCGGCGGCTTCATTCAGGGCGTTACCGTCTCTCTGGCCGAAGCTCGCAGCTTCATCGAGTCCGGCGACCTGATCTGCCTGGGCGTCATGGACGAAGAGCGCAACCCCGTCTTCCCCGATGTTCCTACCTGTAAGGAGCAGGGCTACGACATCACCTACTACACCCAGCGCGGTATGGCCGCTCCTCTGGGCGTTGATGATGCCATCATGACCCGTCTGGAAGAGGCCTGCGCCGCTGCCATCGAGGACCCGGACTTCGTGACCTTCATGAACAACAACGGTCAGGCGATCTCCTATCTGGATGCACAGGGCTATGCTGACTATCTGAAGCAGGCTGCTGTCGATGTCGCAGCTGCTATGGACGCTGTCGGCCTCTGATTTGTCTCTCTGAGTATTTGCTGGGGCAGGCAGTTCATGCCTGCCCTTTTTTATGAGAAGATATAGAGAGGAGGAACCCCTTTTGAACAAAGACAAAATGAAAACGATGGCCTTCTCCAATCTGGTAGGGTCCATCATTTTCCTCGCCATCGGCATCTGGGCGTGGTTCCAGACCGATAATTTCCCTGAGGTGGCCAACACCTATGTGCAGGCTTCTACCTTCCCCCGCGTCATGATCGTGGGTATGCTCATCTTCTCGGTGGTCCTGCTCATCCAGTCCATCTTCAAGCTGATGGGTACCATGAAGCCCACCGACCCCGTTGCTGTCGAAGTCGGCACCCTGAATCCCCTCAAGGATAAGGGCGTGGCCGCTGCTTACCTCGTCATGCTCCTCTGTGTGCTGTTCGCTGCTCTGTTCAAGAGCTGCGGCTACATCCTGTGCGCTGTGGTGCTCTCGATGATCATCATGTTCCTCATCGGCAAGCGCAACTGGGTGCAGATGGTCCTTGTGAGCGTTCTGGTGCCGCTGCTGATGTGGCTGGTGTTCTACAAGGTGCTTACCGTCAATATTCCGCTGGGTCCGCTGAACTTCCTGCGCACCCTCGTGGACATGATATAAGGAGGGAGCACAGTTATGGATTTTAGTCTGCTTCTTTCCAGCTATGCGACTGTCTGGTCCAACCCCGAGGTCCTTCTGATGACCTTCATCGGCGCACTGGGCGGCGTTCTGCTGGGCGCTATCCCGGGCATGACCGCCACCATGGGCGTGGCGCTGCTCATCCCCTTCTCCTTCGGCATGGACCTCATCCCGTCCATCGGCCTGCTGCTGGGCATCTACTGCGGCGGTATGTACGGCGGTTCCATTTCCGCTATCCTCATCCACGCCCCCGGCACGCCCGCCGCAGCCGCCACCCTGCTGGACGGCTACCCCATGTGTAAGAAAGGTCAGGCCGGCAAGGCACTGTCCGTTGCCATGTTCTCGTCCTTCTGCGGCGGCGTCATCGGCGCACTGGTCATGACCTTCCTGTCTCCGCTGGTCGCTGATATGGCCATGAACTTCGGCCCCGGCGAGATGTTCATGCTGGCCGTCTTCGGCCTGTCGGTCATCGTCGCAATTTCCGGCAAGTCTGTGGCCAAGGGCCTCATCAGCGCCTTCTTCGGTATGCTGCTCTGCACCGTCGGCCTCGACCCCACCAACGGCATCCCCCGCTTCATCACCACCAAGCAGACCGGCCTGCTGGATGGCTTCCAGTTCATCCCCACTCTGATCGGTCTGTTCGCTGTCTCTGAAGTCATCGCCGGCGTTGAGCGCATCATCCGCGGCGAAGAGCATGAGCAGAAGTCCAACGAGAAGATCACCAACGTGCTGCCTGACTGGAAGACCATCAAGAAGATCTGGCCCAACATCCTCTCCGGCGGCCTCATCGGCACCTTCATCGGCGCCATCCCCGGCGCAGGCGGTGACATCGCCGTCTTCGTCTCCTACGGCGCAAGCAAGTCTGCAAGCAAGCACCCCGAGCTGTACGGCACCGGCATCCCCAACGGCGTTGCTGCTACCGAGTCCGCCAACAACGGCTGCTCCGGCGGTGCCATGATCCCCTTGCTGTCTCTGGGCGTCCCCGGTGACTCCGTCACCGCCATCCTGCTGGGTGCCTTCATCATGAAGGGCATCACCCCCGGCCCCATGATGTACGTCACCGAGCTGCCCACCGTCTACCGCGTCTTTGCGGCTCTGATGCTGGCAAACCTCTGTATGCTGGTCGTCGGCTGCCTGGGCGTCCGCTTCTTTGCAAAGATCGTCTCCGTCGAGAAGAAGATGCTCTACCCCATCATCCTCGTCATCTCCCTGCTGGGTGCTTTCTCCATCAACAAGAATGCCTTTGATGTGGGCGTCTGTGTCGCCTTCGGCATCATCGGCTGGCTGATGAACAAGTACGAGTTCCCGCTTTCTCCCATCCTGCTGGCCCTCATTCTGGGACCCATGTGCGAGAAGAACTTCGTGCGTTACATGAACATCCAGCGCGGCAACTTCTTCGCCATCACCACTTCTCCCATCGCAATGGTCTTTGCAACGGTCGCTATCCTGGTCATCGTCTACTCTGTCTATAACCAGAGCAAGATCAACAAGCGTGCTGCTGCAAACGCCGCGAAGGAGAACGCATAACCCCCCAACATCCAGACAAGCTCTGTCTTTTACATTCCCATGAAGCTGCGGCTGTCCCGTTCCGTCGGGGCGGCCGCGCTTCGCTTTTATAGGATAATGAGAAAGCCCCCGGCATTGCCGGGGGCTTTCGTCGTGCTGTATTTTATTCTTCCGATTTGGGAGCTTCGGGGTGGCGGCACTTGGCCAGCATATCCAGCTCCGGCATCAGCTCGGTGCTGATGACCGAGAGCATCTGCTCCATCTTGTCGCAGTCCTCAGCCGGGAAACGCTTGCGCACACGCTCGATGACCGTGTGCAGGTAAGAATAGCTGATGCTGTAGTAATCGATGTATTTCTGGGTGGGGCGCAGGAAGTATTCGCGGCGGTCGGTGGTGGACTGGATCTTTTCCACATAGCCCTTGCGCACCAGCGAGCCGATCTTATACGCCGCGTTGGGGGTGGAGATCTGCATCATCCGGGAAAACTCCGCAATGGTGGGCTCCCCCATGGCCATAATGCCCTCCATGCAAAAGGATTCCACCGTGGTCAGGGTCGCCTCACGGGTGGCAAAGCGCTGGAACACGTTCTGGTAGAAATGGAGCTTGAACTTGGTATAGACATCGTTGAATGCTTTTTCCAGCATGGTACGGTCTCCCTTCGAACACTCAATTTCCTTTAGTATATCACGCTTTGGTCTTTTTGCCCAGCTTTACGCGCAGAATGTTCAGCACCACCAGCTCCAGCACAATGGCAACGCCCAGCAGGATCAGCGAGGTCCACAGGCTGGCGCTGCTGCCCAGGAACATCTGGGTCAGGCCGGTGATCACATAGCACGCGGCGGAACAGGAAGCGGCGGTAATGGCGTAGGGCAGCTGAGTGGAAACATGGTTCACATGGCTGCAATGCGCACCGGCAGAGGCCATGATGGTGGTGTCGGAAATGGGAGAGCAGTGGTCGCCGCACACAGCGCCGGACAGGCAGGCCGCAATGGAGACCACCAGCATCTCGCCCTGGGGGAAAGCGTGGCAGACAATGGGGATCAGGATGGAGAAGGTGCCCCAGGAGGTGCCGGTGGCAAAGGCCAGGAACACCGCCACCAGGAAGATGATGACCGGCAGCAGGTACTGCAGGGCGGCAGCGGAGCCGCCCAGCAGGTTGGCAACGTAATATTTTGCACCCAGCAGGTTGGTCATGCCGGAAAGCGTCCAGGCCAGGGTCAGGATCAGCATGGGGCTGACCATGGCCTTAAAGCCCTCGGGGATGCAGGCGGCAAAATCCTGGAACGTCATCACGCTGCGGACACGGTAGAACACAAAGGTGAACATCAGGGCAATGCTGCTGCCCAGCACCAGACCGGCGGAGGCGTTGCAGTCGGAGAAGGCGGTGATGAAGTCTACGCCCTCAAAGAAGCCGCCGGTGTAGATCAGGCCAAAGATGCAGGCCGCGATCAGCACCAGCACCGGTGCCACCAGATCAATGACATGGCCGTGGGCATCGTCCTCGGCATCCACATCGTCGCCGTAGGGGCGGTCGGCCGTGGTGAAAAGGTCACCGGCCCGGGCGTTGTCCTCGTGCTGCTTCATGGAGCAGTAGTCCGTGCCCGTGAAGATGAGGAACAGGCTCATCACAATGGTCAGCAGGGCGTAATAGTTGTAGGGAATGGTGCGCAGGAACATGGTAAAGCCGTTGATGCCGGAGCCCTCGGGCACGCTGGAGGTAACGGCGGCGGCCCAGCTGGACACCGGCGCAATGATGCAGATGGGCGCGGCGGTGGAATCAATGAGGTAGGCCAGCTTTGCGCGGGAGACCTTCTGCCGGTCGGTCACGGGGCGCATCACGGAACCCACGGTCAGGCAGTTGAAGTAGTCGTCCACAAAAATCAGCGCACCCAGCAGCGAGGTCGCCACGAGCGTGGCGCGCTTGCTCTTGAGCTTTTTCGCCGCCCACTCACCATAAGCGCGGGTGCCGCCGGACTCCTGCATGAGCATAACGACCATGCCCAGCAGGATCATGAACATCAGAATCGAGAAATCGACGCTGTCGATCATCGTGTTGAACAGTGTGTCAAACGCGACCCAGGGGTGAAACTCTGCCACCAGCAGCGCACCCAGCGCACAGCCGGCGAACAGCGAGAGATAGACTTCCTTTGTGAGCAGCGCCAGCAGAATGGCGATGATCGGCGGCATCAGGGACCACCAAGTTCCTACAAACATTTCTTACACCTTTTCCTTTTCAAAATATTCCTTTGTCAGCTGCGCCACTGTACCGGAAAGCAGCAGCAGCGCAATCAGGTTCGGGATGCTCATCAGACCGTTGAAGGTATCGGCAATGCTCCACATCAGGCCCAGGTCCATCGTAGCACCCAGGATGGAAACGAAGGAGTACACCACGAAGAAGGGGCGCACGACCTTGTCGCTGCGGCAGAGGAATGCGATAAAGCGTGAGCCGTACAGCCCCCAGCCGATGATGGTGGAGAAGGCAAAGCAGCACAGTGCCACCGCCGTAAAGATGGATGCCCAGCCGCCGTAGGTCGTGGTAAAGCCGGAGATCGTCAGCTCCGCGCCCGCAGCAGTGCCGTAGTTGACCGTCGTGCCGCTGCACAGAATGACCATAGCCGTCAGCGTGCAGATGACGATGGTGTCCGCAAAGACCTCAAAGATGCCGAACATACCCTGCTTGACCGGCTTTTTCGTGTCGGCACAGGCGTGGGCGATGGAACCCGTGCCAAGGCCGGCCTCGTTGGAGAAGATACCGCGGGAGACGCCCTTCTGCATACTGATGAACAGGCTGCCGATGGTGCCGCCCGTGAAGGCCGCCGGGTTGAACGCACCTGCAAAGACGGCCTCGATCACCGCCGGGAAGCGCTGAATGTTCAGAATAACGACGCCCACAGCCAGCACGATGTAGAACAGTGCCATGAAGGGCACCAGCCGTTCACTGACGCTGCCGATGCGCTTGATGCCGCCCAGCAGCACCATGGCGACGAGCATCGCCACAACGATGCCGACAACGAGGTTCAGGGTGGAAAGCGCGTTCTGACCGACCACATTGAACTCCGTCAGGGCCGTGTCGATGGCGGCGACGATGGTGTTGACCTGGGTCGCGTTGCCGGTGCCAAAAACCGTCAGCACGCCGAACAGCGAGTAGAGCACGGCCAGGAACTGCCAGTGCTTGCCCAGACCGTTTTTGATGTAGTACATGGGGCCGCCGACCCACTCGCCGGTGGCGCTGCGCTCCCGAAAATGTACGGCGAGCGTGACCTCCGCAAATTTGGTGCACATTCCCAACAGCGCGGAGCACCACATCCAGAACACTGCGCCCGGCCCGCCGATGGCGATAGCGCCCGCAACGCCCGCAATGTTGCCCGTACCCACCGTGCCTGCCAGCGCCGTGCAGACGGCCTGGAACGGCGTCATCGCACCGTCAGAGGCGTCCTTTTTGCGGAACATACGCCCGATGGTGGTTTTGATCGCATACGGGAATTTGCGGATCTGCAAAAAGCCCGTCCGCACACTGAGCAGCAGCCCCACGCCGATGATGCACACCATCGCCGGGATGCCCCACACAAAGTTGTTGACCGCCTGATTGATGGTTGCAATTGCTTCAAGAACCATAAAATCCCATACCTCTTGCCTTTTGATTTTGCCGCAAAAAACAAAAGGCCTGCAATCCCGGCCTTCCTGCCGGTTTTACAAGCCTTTTGTCCGTTCATGACAAGTATGACTTATATCACTGCTATTGTAGTATAGCACGATACCGGGTGCTTTGCAATCCCCCGGGCGGAGTGCTGGCGGCACAGTTTATATTGTCAGTGAAACTTTTTTGCGGTATACTACGGATTATAGGGCAATACCGCATAATTCTAAGTGCCGATACGGCGAGCGAGGTGCGGCA
>OGND01001122.1_pt1 | contig 11366 bp, 12 predicted proteins | sample 1573381 | NCBI WGS metagenome assembly OGND01 (sample SAMEA2581989, study PRJEB24529) | metagenome | biome: Human gut stool | place: China | collected 2011
CGTCCTTGAATATTTGGATGGCAAGTGTCAGTTGCCCGTTCATTTCTTTGTTGATACGTTCCATCAGCATGAGGGAGATATCCTCGTGAGATACGCCCTGTACGATGGTGTCTTCCAGTACATGAGAGAAGGGACCGTGTCCGATGTCATGCATCAGAATGGCTGCCTGTACTGCTTCGGCTTCACTATCAAAAATGAAGTTTCCCTTGCTGGCGAGCTGCTGGACAGCTTCGCTCGTCAAATGGAAAGCCCCCAACGAATGTTGAAAGCGAGTGTGTTGCGCACCGGGATAAACCACAGACGACAAACCCAGTTGCTTGATGCGGTTTAAACGCTGCAAAAGGGGATGCCGCACGATGTCGTACAGCAACCCCTTCGGGATATTGATGAACCCGAACACCGGGTCGTTAATGATCTTTCGTTCGAACACGTTGTTAGTGATTAAGGGTAAGTGATAAGTGATTAGGCGTTAATCACTCCCTTCAACTGTTCTGCCATCTGCTGTTGCACTTCCTTTGCGGCATTGCGTGCAGCTTCTGCAAATTTTTCAGTCTTATCCACATAGATGATGCCACGGCTGGAGTTTACAATCAGTCCGCAAGTGGAGTTCATGCCATACTTACAAACTTCTTCCAGTGAGCCACCCTGTGCACCTACACCCGGCACAAGCAGGAAGTGGTTGGGAACAATCTTGCGGATATCTTCGAAAGCACGGCCTTGTGTGGCACCTACCACATACATCATCTGTCCGTCGTTGCCCCATTCCTGAGACTTGCGCAGTACTTTTTCGAAAAGGCGTTCGCCGTTGGGATCTTCCGTCAACTGGAAGTCGTGGGAGCCTTTGTTGCTTGTCAGTGCCAGGAGGATTACCCACTTGCCTTCATAAGTCAGGAACGGAGTAACACTGTCCTCACCCATGTAAGGGGCTACGGTTACAGAGTCGATGTCCAGTTCGTCGAAGAATGTGCGGGCATACATGGCAGAGGTATTTCCAATGTCACCACGCTTTGCATCGGCAATGATGAATTGGTCGGGATAGTTTTCCTTGATATATTTCACAGTCTTTTCAAAAGCAATCCAGCCTTTCACGCCCATGCTCTCATAGAAAGCGAGGTTCGGTTTGTAGGCAATGCAAAGGTCAGCCGTTGCGTCGATGATGGCTTTATTGAAAGCGAAGATCGGATCTTCTTCTTTCAACAAGTGTTCCGGGATTTTCTTGATGTCTGTATCCAGACCTACGCAGAGGAATGATTTCTTACGCTTGATATTTTCAAAAAGTTGTTGTTTATCCATTACTGAATCTATTTAATCTGTTTATAATTCGTTTGGTTATTTCTTGAATAAGTAGCCTTCTATGCGTAACCTGAGAGCATCTTTCCTTTTCTTATTGTAATCCAGAGAGAAACTTGTTAGCATGAAAAGGCATCTGTCGGAATTACACTTAAATCGGGTAGGGGGCATTTGATTATATTTGTGATTATCAAGTGCCTCCATTGTTTTCAGGTCAATGAAGATCGTATCGTTCTTATTATTAGTCTGAGTGGTAAGGGGAACAGGCAGTATTCCTGTTTCCAGATAGTTGTATGGTATGTGGAAGTATCTGTCCTGTATATCTCCATCCGGTACGACTATGAACTGATAGTATCTGTCCGGTATCTGGATGCTGACTTGATGGGAACTCTTGCCGCTGTATGATACAAAGGAATCGGAATCGTCTGTTGTATCGGTAGTACCGTAATTTTTAGAAAAATAGAATGAGGCATCCTTGTCCACAAGGTCGGCTATACTTTTCCGTCCGAACCAGTTGCGCAGATATCTGAACTTGTCGTTTACTTGCACTGCCGTTTCTGCCGGGAGCGATTCCATCCAGTCATCATATTGTTCACGGGTGAGTGGTAGTTTTAAATTAGTGCGTTTCAGCTCTTTCTCTACGCTGCTGCGCATGATATTCCGGGTAATACTTGCATAATTAACTGGCAGTGCCGAAGTTAGCAGAAAGAGGATGGAGAACGAAATCGGTATCCAACTGATGCGCCGGGCTTTAGTGAAGACGAGTCCGATGCAAACAATGTAGCACCAGATGTTGAGAGTTATAAGGTAAAGGCGATTGATGGTAACGCCGTAATCGTTGAAGCGGCGTATAATGCCGATTGTCATCAGTACCAGCATCGGCAATACCAAAGCGGGTAACCAACGCGCAATCCATTCGTTTATAGGTTTCTTCTCCTGAATACGCACGGGATACAACCCGAATTCAATGGCGATACATCCTGCCATCAGTGCTACCGCGAGCCAGGATACCCAGCCTGTGGGCAGTTCCCAACTGATAAATATGCGGGCTGCATAGACATAAAGCACGAGGAGGTATCCTGCCATGAGCGGGAGAAAGAGAAAATGTATCGTACCGTTCAGAAACTCCGACGGTTGCGGCTCCCGGTTATGTTTTTGTTCATCTTTGGGCAACATGCCAAGGAAGAGCAACATCGGAAGCAATACACTACATATAATAAGGATATATAGATAGCAATTCCAACTTACATCCACGTTGAAGAGTTGGCGAAGCGAGAAAACCAGCAGACTGATTCCACCGCTCATGATAAGCCCCACCACATTGGCCGTGACAAAAGCGCCAACCGTGTATGAAGCGAAGTTCCAGCTTGGAATGTCATTCTTTTCTTTGATGAATGAAAGGAAGAAAGCCGAAAGCCACAGTGCCAGGATGGCGGCTCCGTGGGCTATGCCTATTTCGGTAAGCGACTGTTCCGGTGAAAGGCTGTAGAGGTACACCGCATCGGCAATCAGCAATACGTGCATTACCATATGTACGATCACTCCTTTTATCTTGCTCTTTATCTCTTCGCTCCACAGGTGGAGAGTGAGTGAGAGCAACGTACCGATAGAAAAATAGTAACCCAGAACCATCACCAGCTTCCTGTCATCATCCATATCGGTAGCTACCAGATAGACTAAATAGACAGTAAGTGCAAGGACAAAACATACTGTAGAAGGAAAGCGCCTCAGGCAATTTTGAAACGCTTCCGTCAGGGTATGAAATACTTTATGTAGTAGCTGTCCTTTCATTCGCTCTGCTTCTTAACCTGTTGGTTTACAGTTCGCTTTCTTTCAGACGTTCTGCATTTTCCGCTACAATCAGGTGGTCGATACAGTCCTGAATGTCACCGTCCATAAAGGCGGAGAGGTTATAGATGGTATAGTTGATACGATGGTCGGTGATGCGTCCTTGTGGATAGTTGTAGGTACGGATTTTAGCGGAGCGGTCTCCGGTAGATACCATTGTCTTTCGCTTGGAGGCAATATCGTCCAGATATTTCTGATGTTCCTTGTCGTAAATAAAGGTACGCAGACGTGAGAGGGCACGCTCTTTATTCTTCGGTTGGTCGCGTGTTTCGGTACACTCAATCAGGATTTCTTCGGAAGCACCGGTGTTTGGATTTCTCCATACATAGCGCAGACGTACACCGGACTCAACTTTATTTACATTCTGTCCGCCGGCACCGCCACTTCGGAAAGTATCCCATTTGATTTCGCCTTCATTAATCACTACATCGAACTCTTCTGCTTCGGGCAGCACGGCTACGGATGCGGCGGAAGTATGCACACGCCCCTGAGTTTCAGTAGCCGGAACACGCTGTACGCGGTGTACACCCGATTCGTATTTCAATGTTCCGTACACATTGTCGCCCGTAACGCTGCAAATGATTTCCTTGAATCCACCTGCTGCGCCTTCGTTGACGCTGGATATTTCCATCCTCCAACCTTTTGTTTCGCAATATTTGGTGTACATGCGGAAAAGGTCTCCGGCAAAGATAGCGGCTTCGTCACCGCCTGTACCTCCACGAATTTCGAGGATGGCGTTCTTGCTGTCCTGTGGGTCGGCAGGCACGAGGAGGAGTTTGATATGCTCTTCCAATTCCGGCTGGCGTGCCTGACAGGCATCCAATTCTTCGCGTGCCATTTCCCGCATTTCCGGGTCTGTTTCATTGGAGATGATTTCTTTGGCTTCCTCGATACCGTTCAGTACCTGGATGTATTCTTTGCGGGCATCCATCAAGTCGCCCAGTTCTTTGTACTCTTTGGTGAGTTTTACGTAACGCTTTTGGTCGGCAATCACTGCCGGGTCTGTAATCAGCGTCGATACTTCTTCGAAGCGGGCAACAAGCCCTTCGAGTTTCTCTAATATGGTATTGTTGTCTGCCATTGAATTAGTATTTGAATTCTCCGAACTCACTATTGATAATCAGTTCTTTCTGGTTGCTTTCTTCAATACGTCCAACAATCTGTGCATCGATGCCGAAGCTCTTGCTAATGGCAATAACTTCCTCGGCATGTTCGGGCGACAGATATACTTCAAGACGGTGTCCCATATTGAATACCTTGTACATCTCTGCCCAGTCCGTATTGCTCTGCTCTTTAATCGTTTTGAACAAAGGAGGAACAGGGAACAGATTATCCTTAATCACGCGACAATTGTCACCTATAAAGTGCAACACTTTCGTCTGTGCACCACCCGAGCAGTGTACCATACCGTGAATTTCAGGGCGAAGTGCATCCAGCAACTTCTTCACTACCGGCGCATACGTGCGGGTAGGGGAGAGTACCAATTTGCCAGCATCCAGCGGGCTGTCTTCTACGGCATCCGTCAGTTTCAGACCACCGGAGTAAACCAGTTCTTCGGGCACTGCCTTGTCATAACTTTCGGGATATTTCTCTGCCAGATATTTGGAGAATACATCATGACGGGCGCTGGTCAGTCCGTTGCTGCCCATACCACCGTTATATTCCTTTTCGTAAGTAGCCTGTCCGTAAGAAGCCAAGCCTACAATTACATCGCCCGGACGGATATTGGCATTATCAATCACATCGCTGCGCTTCATGCGGCAAGTTACGGTACTGTCTACGATGATGGTACGTACCAAATCGCCTACATCGGCAGTTTCACCGCCAGTGGCATATACGCCTACACCCATTTCGCGGAGCTCGGCGAGCAATTCGTCCGTACCGTTGATGATGGCGGAGATTACTTCTCCCGGAATGAGGAGTTTGTTGCGTCCGATGGTAGAAGAAACCAGGATATTATCTACTGCACCTACGCAGAGCAGGTCGTCGATATTCATAATCAGTGCATCCTGTGCGATGCCTTTCCAAACAGAAAGATCACCTGTTTCTTTCCAGTACATATAAGCCAATGAGGACTTCGTGCCTGCACCGTCGGCGTGCATAATGTTGCAATACTCCGGGTCACCGCCCAAAATGTCAGGGATAATTTTGCAGAAAGCCTGCGGGAAAATACCTTTGTCGATGTTCTTGATGGCATTGTGCACATCTTCTTTAGAAGCGCTGACACCGCGCATCATGTATCTTTGGTTACTCATGAGTTGATATGTTTTTTCAATTGAATGTGCAAAGATAGTGCAAAATCTCGATTTTATGAGTAAAAAGAGAATTCATTCTCTTTTTCGAATGTGAGAGATTTATTTAAACTGAATGCCCCGGCATTTGCATTTTGCTGAGGTGCAGCCTATCTTCACGTAGCAAAAGTAGCGATTATTTTGCTTATAGCCTTGCCTTTGCATAAGAAATTGGAGTTTGGGGCATCTTCACTTAATCCTTTCATGCTGATAATACTTACCTTTCATCTCTTTCTCTTATACAAGTGATGCAAAAGGTGGCACCTTTTGCTACGAAAGATGCTATCTTTTACAACAAAAGATGCCATCTTTTGCATGATGGTTCAGGGAATTGTGTGAGGGAGGTAGTAATGAAGCAGGAGTAAGGCTTTATTCTTTGTTTCCCAATCCCATAGTCTTCAGTCGTTCCCAAATGGTTTTCTTCTGGGATAATGCTACTAAGGCAACGCCCATCAGGCAACAGGCACAGCGCAATTCTTTAGGGGAAAGCGTATCCAGATTATCTGCAATAGCAGGTAGGGAATAGTTTTCTTCGAAAAAAGAAAATACATCGGCTGAGTTTTCTAAGTCGATTTTCATTTGACAAGAGCAGGTAAAGTCTACATTCATCGTGTTATAAATTTAAAAGTTGTAGTTTGTCCTAAGTTTCTTTATCATGAAAAAAGGGCGTGGGTACTATTGGTATATTATTCTTCCCAAAGGCTCTGGTAAACCCACCAAGAAAATAATAAGCAATAGCCCCACGCCGGAACGTATATAACAAAGTTATATGCAATCCAGACGTGGAGTCTTTCACCTACTATTCGTTCTTGTAAAAATTTACCAGATTTTTTGGAAAACGAATAATAAAATGATCTCCAAATCGTAAAGTCTATTTCTCCACCATTGAAGAAATATGCAACAAAGATACAGGTTTTTTTTATATGGATATATATAATGAGGACAAAAATGAATTTATTACGGAATAGAAAGAGTATAATTTATTATTTTAAACAGCTCATTTGTTTCAATTTATTGATATTGAAAGGGCGTTTTGTAAATAGCTGATTATCAGATATGTTATAATGATGGTATCTCAGTATACGACTGAGGTACCCTAAGTATGGGACTGAGGTACCCTAAGTATACGACTGATCTCACAAATATCTTATTGTGTTAATATTTATCGTTTATGTACAGACGTTTGTCATACAGGATTATCATTTTGTCCATAGCAGTATAGGAAGGAATAAGAGTGATTAGGGTTTAGTGATACCCCGTCCGTAGTATATCCCTCAATTTTCTTTTTTTTCTTTCCTCTGCAACTAATTCCCCAACCGGGCGTCTTATGTATAAAAGACTATCTTAAGATGGAACAGAATGATAAGGAAAAACAGTTCACTTCCCTCATTGAGGAATATAAGCGAGTGATCTATAAAATCTGCTACATGTATGCCACGGATGGAGATAATTTTAAAGATCTCTACCAGGATGTAGTAATAAACCTTTGGAAAGGCTTCGAGGGTTATGAAGGAAAGGGTAAACCTTCTTCGTGGATTTACCGCGTGGGATTGAATACCTGTATCTCCTTCTACCGCCAGCAGCAACGCCGGGGCGAACATACTTCCTTGGATTCCCTCTACGGACTGGAAGCAGAAGATAGTGAAACGACCAAACGCTTGAAAGAGATGTATCGCCTCATTGCGGGACTGGACAAGTTTGAACGTGCCGTCATCTTGCTGTGGCTGGATGAAAATTCTTACGAAGAGATTGCGGAAATTGTTGGCGTGCCGCGCAATACCGTAGCTTCAAAATTGAAACGAATTAAGGATAAACTTACAAAACAAGCGAATAGCTAAAATAAAACAGATTATGGAACTGGAAGAATTAAAACAAAATTGGAATATTATGGAAGAAAGGCTCGGGCGTCTGGAAATGGATCAGCGCCAGCAACTAAATAATAAGGTGGTCAGTAAAGTTAAGAAGGTCCAGGATCGTGTGTTGCGTCGATTTACGATTGTAGTGATCTGTTTACCTTTCTTTTGCTGGTATATTGTTCATAATCAGATGTGTGATTTTAGCATGTCAACGTGGGTGCTGTTGTTTCTGTTTGTAGCTGTGATAATAGCCCGGCAATTCACATGGATGTTGCTGTTAAGGAAGATTGATTGCCTGAAGATGACTGTGCGTGAAGTGTGTCTGGCGGAGAGCCGTTTTCGGATGTCTTTCAAAGTGGGGATAGCTGTGAGTGTGTTGTGTGCCGTACCTTTACTGGCTAGTATGATATGGGATATGTCCCAGATGGGTGATCGCTATATATTGATAGGTGCCTGGACTGGGCTTGTCGTAGGGTTGCTGATCGGAATTCGTTTGTTCCTCAAAGCATGGAGCGGGATAAAAGAATTGAAAGAGGCAATAACGGATTTGCAATAGTCATCTTAAAAAAATGAAAGTACCCCTTCCACTCTGGAAACTCGAATAGATCGGAGTTTCCGATGAGTGGAAGGGGTACTTGTTTTTTATAGAACCGTTTGTTACGGTAGGAATAAACTTATTTAGAACTGTACCTGCGGTGCTGTTTCAGCTCCTTCGGAAGCTTCAAAGTAAGCACGCTTTTCGAAACCGAACAGACTTGCAAGAATGTTCTTCGGGAAGCGGCGGATGGCAGTATTGAAGTTCTTTGCTGCATTGTTGAAGTTGGTACGTGCCACGTTGATACGGTTTTCAGTACCTTCCAATTGAGCTTGCAGTTCCAGGAAATTCTGGTTTGCTTTCAAGTCGGGGTAATTCTCAGTAATGGCAAGCAACTTACCCAATGCAGAAGTTACCGCACCTTGAGCTTTCTGGTATTCAGCCAACTTTTCCGGAGTCAGATCATTAGCATCTACTTTAATTTGAGTAGCCTGGCTGCGAGCCTCTACCACACCTTCCAGAGTTTCTTTTTCATGAGAAGCGTATCCTTTTACCGTACTAACCAGATTCGGAATCAAGTCGGCACGGCGTTGATATTGTGTTTCAACGTTTGACCATTGTCCGCTTACGTTTTCATCCATAGTTACCAGTCCGTTATAACCAGTGACACCCCAAATGACGAGGAGAGCTAAAACAACAAGAATGATAATAGTTGATTTCTTCATACTTTTCTTTTATTAAATGATTATACAATTTATATATTTCTGCGGTGCATCAGAATCGGGAACCGGCACCTCCGCCACCTCCCATACCTCCACCGAAGCTGCCTCCGCTGAAGCCACCGCCTCCTCCGCCGAAGCCTCCGCCACCACCGAAGATGACCGGACCTCCTCCGCCACCTCCGCGATAGTTTTCATCATATGACTGTTTGCGGCGTACTACCTTGTGTCCGCAGTTGCGGCAAGTGTAGGTAACATCTTCCGTTTTTACTCCGTTGATCCGTGAAACCACTTTGCTGCTGGTACGTTGCAATTTATGCTGTCCGCAGTTGGGACATTTACTTGCGGCACGTGCCGCCATCCAGCCGATTCCTCCGGCAACAACAAAGAATCCGATAACTGCTGCCAAAATGCCGAAGAAGGAAATATCTTCTTCATCATCTGTATCATTCACCATGCTACCGTCCAGTCTGCCGCATACGGCACGCACACCGGCAACCATACCCGCATCCCAGTTACCATCTTTCAGATAAGGAATCATGTCGCGCGTCTGAATACGTTTACAGATGGCATCGGGCAGGTCTCCTTCCAGTCCATAACCTGTGTAGAACTGGATGCAGCGCTGGTCGGTCACCAGAAGAATGACCAGACCATTATTCTTTCCTTTCTTTCCTACACCCCATTCATTGAGCAGGCGGTGTGCAAAGTCAAAGCAATCATCATTGCCGATAGACGGAACTACGGCAACTACTGTCTCGATGCCGGTCTGTTGTTCCAATGCATACAGCATACGGTCGATGCTGTCGCAGGCAGCCTGAGAGAGGATGTCGTCCGGATTGCAGACATAGCGCATTTTGTTCTGAAGATGTACTTTGGGGATATTGTCTGTAGTATAGACCTTCTGTGCCTGCATGGATAGCAGCAGGCATAGGAATAAACTTATGGAGATTAATCTTTTCATACTAATGTATTTGTGTGGCGAATATAGGAAAAATCACATCAATAGATGTATTTTCCTACGAAATTCTTCACACGTTCGGTGTATTCCTCCGGGTGATCCTTGTAGGACATGGCGTGTGTGGCACCGGGGGCAAGCCACAATTCTTTGGGTTCCGATTTTGCCTCGTAGAGGGGATATACCATCCAGGTGGGCACGTATGTATCTGCATCGCCATGAATGAAGAACATCGGCAGTTTGCATTTCCTGACCTGATTCAGCGAAGAAGCTTCCTTGAAGTTCCAGCCGTATTTCGCGTTGCACAGCCAACTGGTAGTGTACATCAACGGGAAAGGAGGCAGCCCGAACTGCCCTTTCAACTCGTAGGAGAATTCGTCCCATACGCTGGTATAACCGCAATCTTCCACAAAACATTTCACAAAAGGTTGTTGAGGCTCACCGGATACCATCATAGTGGTGGCGGCACCCATAGAGATGCCATGTACTACCATCTGGGTATTTCCGCCGTAAATATCGTTGGCAATGTTCATCCAGCGCAATACGTCCAGCCGGTCTTTCCAACCCATTTGAATGGCAGGGCCTCCGCTTAGTCCCTGATTTTGCAGGTCGGGCAGCAGAATGTTATATTTTAAATCTTTGTTGTAAAGGTAACCTATCATTAGCATACGGATGCAATCGTCCGTATAGCCATGCACGATGACGGCTGTTTTGTGGGTCGGTTCGGGAGCGGCTGCGTAAATGGCATGCAGTTGCACCCCGTCAGGGTTGATAATAAAGGTATCCCGTAAAGCACCGACAGTTTGCAAACTATCTATCCAAGGCTTGATTTGCGGGTACTCGCTGAGCATATACTCGTAGGAGCCGGGAATATCTTTCCCTTTGTTGTGCTCCGGTCTCAGCGAGTAGCCGAGCATGTAGAAACTCGCACCTGTGAGGGCAATAATGATAACTGCTAACAGTCCGAGCAGACTGTACTTGATACCTTTCTTCATCTTTCCTTCCTTTCACTCTATTTGTTCCATATTTCCCATGCGGCAAATGCTTGCAATAACAGCATTTCCAGTCCGTTTTTAGTAACGGCGCCGTGCGCCTCTCCCTTTTTCATGAAAAGGGTTTCATTGGGATTATATAACAAATCGTAGAGTAAATGGTTGGGAGTTAATTGATCATAAGGAATATCCGGACAGAAATCCACCTTAGGATACATGCCTACGGGTGTACAGTTTACGATAATAGTATATTCCTGCATGATCTCCGGTGTCAGTTCGTCATAAGTGAGGTAAGACGATTCCTTTTTCGTACGCGATACGAATACGCTTTCGATGCCCAGATTGGCCAGTCCGCGATAGACGGCTTTGGATGCACCGCCCGTACCCAGAATCAGCGCCTTCTTGTGATGGGGTTGCAGTAAAGGCTCAATGGACTGTGTAAAACCTATGATATCCGAGTTGTAGCCGACAAGCTTTACTTTTCCCTTCGGCTGGCGGATGATTTTGATGACGTTCACTGCGCCGATCTTTGCGGTATCTTTGTCCAGTTCGTCAAGAAAGGGGATGACCTGCTCCTTGTACGGGATGGTCACATTAAGTCCGCAGAGGTTGGGATTTTCCTCTATGACTTCCATAAAGTCATTGATGTTGGGTATCTCAAAGTTTACATATTCGGCGTCGATATTCTCCGATTTGAACTTTTCATTGAAATATCCGATGGAAAACGAATGTCTCAGCGGATAGCCTATTAAACCGTATTTCTGCATAATTCTCTTAGTGTGCTAACGTTAATAATACTATATATAAGGTGGTAGAGCGGTAATGTGATAGGTGATATCACTTATCACTCTATCACTTTGTCACTTTATCACTCTATTTA
>OGND01001135.1_pt1 | contig 11278 bp, 9 predicted proteins | sample 1573381 | NCBI WGS metagenome assembly OGND01 (sample SAMEA2581989, study PRJEB24529) | metagenome | biome: Human gut stool | place: China | collected 2011
CCTGGACCGCGAATGTTGAAGTAGTAATTCTGATGCGGAATTGTGGAAAATAAGTATAAATGATATGGTAAACCACAAGATATAGTGGTTTGAGGGCAAAAAATGGAGAGAAAAAAGACCAGTTTTTGCCCTATTTTTATACTTATTTTTCATAGATGCATTAGGGAAAAATGGAAGAAAATAGATGCTATACGAAGGTTACTTGTAAATAGCCTTATGATAAAAAAGAGAGAACAGTAGGACTTTCTTACTCTTTTGCAGGTGGCAAAATGTCTGTGCGTATGATAAAATATAACAAATTTGAGGAAAATAGAGGTAAGCCGGATGAATCCGTTAGCATATTTCAAAATATTTAATAATGAAGATTGTCCGTGCGGAAGCGGGAAAAAATTTAAAGAGTGTTGTAAGGGAAAACCGGATCAACAGCCTGTTATAAGCAAAAAGCCTCTTGAAGTTCAGATTATGGAACAGATGAGAAATGCCATGGTTAAATGTTGCATGTACCCGGACCAAAGTAATTGCAAAGGGGAAATAAAAAATGCTCATGCCTTACAAAATAATAAGATCATTTCTTTGTTGGCAGGAGAAGAACGTCATGTATATACTATGGACAAAAAGAGACAGCCTCTCATCATACCAATGGAAGGAGAATGCCCAGAAGTGATGGTTGAATTCTCTAGGATAAGTGCTAATGATGCTACAACAGAAACGTGTTTTTGCGACAGGCACGATAATATCGCTTTTGCAGTTATTGAAAAAGGGGCTCCCGACTTTGACGTAAATAGTGAACCGATGAAATTTGTCTATGCTTATAAAGCGTTTATTTTTGAATATTATAAGCAGGATGTTTCACATAAGATTTTTCAACAATGTTTTAAGAAAAGACCACCTGTTTTTCAATTACCTCAAATGGTAGGATGGTATAGAGTATCTCAGTTGCGATTAAAAGAGTTTGAGCCAGTAAAGAAACATTTTGATTCGGAGATACTGTCTGGTACATACAATGGAATAGAAACGTGTGTAATTACTATTCCCGAAAGAATTAATTTTGCCAGTTATGCATTTATTGCACCCGATTATGATTTGAACGGCAGACGGATAAAGCATACGAGGAAAGGGGTGATGCATCGAATTGCCATAACCACTTTTCCGGAAGATAAAAAGTCATATATACTTTTAAGCTGTTTATCCAATGAAAAGTATATTTTTGAAAAGTTTTTTGAACAGTTAAATAATGCATCCATTGAAAAGATTAAATACTATTTTTCAATGATTTTACCATTATACTCTGAGAATATGGTATTAAGTCCGGTTCTTTGGAATAAATGGGATGATGAAATAAAAACGGCATTTACTTTTTATGCAAATCTAAATGGGAATGCGTTTAAACAGTATAGCATGGCGATAGGAATGGGATTAAGAAATGCTGCAAACAGTAAGACTCCATTTGATTATAGTAAACGAGGGAAAATGGACTTGTTTGTGAAGTAAAATGCTATTATTAAAGAAAATTTATTTACGTTGCTGGATTTCAAATATAGATTCATTGAAGAAAGAGGTAGTAAATGAATTTGTTTGATTCAATAAAAAATGATAGTGAAGAACAATGGCATACAAAATTTAAAATATTGAAAGAGGATCCAGGTGGAGAGGGAGAAAGGTTCATTATTCAACAATGGGTGGAAGGTTTAGTAGATAGGGATCGCAAGATGGTGAAGGAGTTTCAAAAAACTTTTCATGGAAGTTTTTGGGAATTTTATCTTTATGCTTGTTTTAAAGAAGCAGGTTTCATTTTAGACCAGAGTCATAACAGACCTGATTTTATGGTAAAAGCTCCTTATGAATTCAATGTTGAAGCTGTGGTTGCAAATATAAAAAGCCAAGGCAGACCGGAAGCGGACAGAGGGCTGGAAGATTTGATGGATATGTTTGTTCCACCCAAAAATCAGGAGGATTATTTTCAACTTCAATTTGAAGCGATTGTAAGACAATCCAATGCCATCACTTCCAAAATTAAAAAATATAATAATGAGTATTCGAATTGCGAATGGATCAAAAAAGACGTACCTTTTGTAATTGCTATGTCTTCCTATAGTCAGGTAAATTATGGACGTGAATTTATTTATCCGATGATGGCTTTGTTATACGGGATGTTCTATATTCCAGAAGAAGATAGGTATGCTGCAATAGAGGAAATACCAAAGCCCGGAACGGAATCATTAGTACCTGTCGGGATATTTAATTCTGATAAATATAGTGATATTTCAGCAGTTTTATATTCTTGTACAACAACTCTTGGAAAATTAACAGCTTTGGCAAAATCGGCGGGATATTTTTCAATGAATGAAGTGTACGATTTACGCAGAGATTATGAAGATACGGAAATTCCTTATAAATTACAAGTTGTAGGAACAGATTCACCAGAACTGCTAACGGATGGGTTGTTCCTTTTTCACAATCCATTTGCAAGAAATAAATTGGATATCGGTTGCTTTGAGGATACCTCAGTAACGCAGTTTTTCTGGAAAGAAAATAAGCTTTTGCATACGAGTAACACATATCCCATTGTATGCAGACTAAATATTTCGAGAATGTTGCAGCCAGGATTTGAAATGTTAGTAGATGAATATTTACGCCAATACAATAATTTTACGCCAATGGAATATTATAGTTTAGATAAATCAAGAAAAGTAATTGTTGACTTTGATAAAGATTGCTTAGTGTGCATATGGGTTAAATTGGCTGGAAGCGAACTTATAAGAAACATTCATTATGTCAGGTCACAATCTCTATCCGATGAGCATTTAATAGAAGAAGTTAAAAAAATAATTGAACAGAGGACAGAGGAAATAGAGGAGATTGCTCGTGTCGACATAATTAGGAATAGAGATATGATGGAATTAATTAATAACTAAAAAGTCTAAGCTCTTAGTTACGTTGGGAGAATAGAACAATTGGGATCAGGGAGAAAGTTAATAAAACTTCTTATATTATAAGTGTGTAAAAGGCAGGTACTGATATGTTTTTCTGGGATGAGTTTGAAAGATCACAAACTGGACAAGCTGAGAGAAAAAAGAAATTTCGGAAAATAGGAGAAGACGTATTTTCCTTTTTTATGGATAAAGCCACCGATGCTGGCTTTGAAGAAAGAGAAGGACAATGGGAAATGTCCTGTGAAATAGTGGAGGGACTGCGGGACAAAAAACATGTGCTTGTGGAAGCTGGAGTCGGCATTGGAAAATCTTTCGCATATATTGTACCGATTTTATATTATATCAAAACATACCGCAGACCGGTCGTAATTGCTACATCTACGATTGCATTGCAAGAACAGCTGACAGGCGACATAGATAAAATTATGGATATGTTGAATTATGATGTGGAAGTTCTCATAGCAAAAGGGCAGAACCATTTTCTGTGCAAGAATCGGCTGGAGGAATGTTTTACAAGAGAATTTCTTGAAGAAAAAGAAGAACATCAAATAATTTATAATACGGTTCGGAAATTCGGCAAAGAGAAGTCCGATTGGAATATTGCTATCCCAGATGCAATATGGAACCGGATTAATGTAAAGGAATATAAAGCTCAGTTTTGCAGAGACAAATGCAGTTATCGAGATTCCTGCCATTATTATGATCTGCGGCAGAAAATGATGTACACTCATGGGATTATTGTATGTAATCAGGATCTGCTGGCAGTCAACATGCATAAAAGGGCAAGTCTCAGAAGACAGCTTATGAGTGAAGATATTGGTATTATTGTAGTAGACGAGGCTCATAATCTGGAAAGTAAGGTTCGGTCTTCCGTGACTTCTTATATTACACTCAGCAAACTGAAAGATGCAATGCTTGCTGCTGGAAAGGCAGTAAATGCTTATGATAATGAATTTAACAAAGAACTGGAAAATGCAGAGAGTTTAGCAAATAATGTTTTCAAGTCCCTATTAAAACAAATGGATGAGCAGGATAAAGAAGCGGAAAAAAGGGGACAAGATGTTGACAGATATTATGTGAAGATGATTGGAGCGGAGTGCAAAAAACTTACAAGACTGTTGGAAGATATTAGTTTTAAGGCTTCTATGGCATTCGGTGATTTTACGGGTGATCGTCACCGAAAAAACTATGACGAAGAACTGGAACAATTGGAAGATTATGTTCAATTTTTTGAATCACTGAATAAAGAAAATAGTAGTAATGATATTTTCTGGATGGAGAGAGACAGGGGACTACGGGGAGTAAAGTGGATCCGTCTATATAGCTGTCCTAAAGAAGTAGACAGAATCATAGATAAAATTATGTTTGAGGAGTCAGGATTGTCTGTAGTTCTGACTTCAGCAACTATCACAAGCGGTAAAAGTGAAAACTACATAAAAAGCTATGCGTATTTCATGAAGAATACAGGATTCCCGGCAAAACGTGGAATGATATGCGAACCTAAAATATCTCCGTTTAACTACGATGAACACGCAATGATTTATTATACGGAACACATGCCGCATCCGACAAACGAAAGAGATAAATTTATTGAGGAAGGTGTGAAGGAGATAATAAGACTGCTTCAGATCAGCAATGGAAAAGCCTTAATCCTATTTACGGCTAAAACGGATATGAATGCGGTATATGATAAATTGAAGGAAGAAAAATTACCATTCAAGATACTGATGCAGCAGGGAAATTCAAAACAGTCAGAAACTCTGGAAAAATTTAGAAAGGATACAAATTCTGTTCTATTAGGGACTGGAAGCTACTGGGAGGGAATTAACATTGAAGGCTTATCGCTATCCCATGTGATTATTTTTAGATTACCATTCCCGGTGATAGAGCCGATTATAGATTATAAGTATCAGCAATGCAACAATGGTTTAATGGAAGTATCTGTTCCAGAAATGATCATAAAGCTGAAGCAGGGAATCGGCAGACTGATCCGGAGCGAGAACGATAAAGGTATTGTATCTATTATTGATTCTAGAGTTGGAGAGAAATCGAAAGCACCCTATAAGCATATTATATGGGAATCACTGCCAATAAAAAACAGGACGAATAAGATTGAAGAGATTGCAGATTTCTATAAGCGAGTGGTGGAGATAAAAGAAGTGGATTGAAAGTATATGCTTATTTCAATATAATAATACATATAATAAAGGAAAATACAGCATAAATTGTTGTTGTAAAATAACAGGCATGGTATAATAAAAAACAAGAGAAAGAGGTGATTGTATGATAGCAACAAAATCACAGACTGTAGCGGAGACACCAGATACTGCAAAATTGGAATTGTATAGATTGATTGGAGAAGGCTATAAGGCAATGCAGGATGGCAGAACCAGTACAATCGAAGAAGTACGAGAGAAAATAAATAAGAGGAGAGCAGAGCGTGGCTAATGTAGTATTTACAGAACCAGCAGAGTATGATTTGCTGGATATAGAGCATTATATTTTTGTAGAGCTCTGCAATCCTCAAGCATCTGGGAGAATAACAGAGGGCATTTTGCAAGCGGCGGAAAAATTGGCAGACTTTCCAACGGGACATCCGTTATTAAATGATCCGCTTTTAAGCGCTGTCGGCTTAAGAATGACACGCTTTGATAATTACAATATATTTTACTATTATCATCAAGATACAGATGTAGTATACATAATTAGAGTTTTATATAATAAGGCTGATTGGCAAAATATATTGTTGTAATAAAAGAATAAACAATCGAAATTCAGCCTCTAAGTCTACGAAAGATTTGGAGGCATATTACTTCGTAGAATGTCTCTGCATACATATTAAATAATAAATTTGCTTATATATGAGAATAGTATAGAAGGGAAAAGATCAAATGACAAGAAAAGAGTATGAGAGACGGGAGAACGCAGTGCGATATGCTTTTGTAGACAAGAATCAAGACAAGGCATTTGACTTTATATTGCAAATTATGGATATAAATGCTAATGACATAGTATTTAGATTTAGACCACCAAGGGAATACGAGATAGACACATTAAAGGAAAAAAAGATTTTTCTTTGTAGACCTTGGATTTACAAGGATACTGGTGATTGTGGGGTGATATTCGATATGGTTTCGCTATATCGATATTTGATGCTTGAGATGAAACCAGAAAAATATGGTAAATATAAAGGCATGTTGAATAAAGAAATGGATGAGGTCATGCAGCAGGCAATTAAGGCACATCCGAAATACAAAGAAATATGTGACGCAATTCGAAATGAGGCATTGGTAGCGTGTATTTCACAATCATATAGTGAATATATGTGGAAAAATTATGCAGAAGATTCAGAAGGAATTTGCCTAGTCTATAATTTAAGACAATTATTACTTAAAAAACCGGATAAACTTATAATATATCCAGTCCGCTATGTGGATGATAGAAAAAAGTGCAAGGATATTATATTTAATGCCAGTGATTATGGAATGGGTGATGAATGTTACGAAAACGAACATAGAAAATATATATTATCGTGCTTGACAAAAGACAAAATTCCATATAGTCAGGAGGCTGAATGGAGGATTTTTAAAGACTATGACGATTTAACCACTGGGGAAAAAGGAAAGAAGTTTGATTTTGATGTTAAACCAATAGCCATTATCATGGGAAAAAATATAGATAGAAATCCAGCATTTAAACAAAAGGTGATGGATTACTCAAAAGATTGTAATGTAAAATTATTGCAAGAAGGACAGAATAGTTTTGATGCGAATAAGTAAATACTTTGATGAGGAGAAGAATAATTATATGACAAACGGATGGGGGTTAAAATGAAAGGAAATATACAGGAGAGTCATTTATATACATGGTTAAAAGAAAAGAATAGTAAATTTCTAGGTAAATTAGATGAACTTATAGCTTATGCCAATAATGCGCTTCCATTGATTAATAACGTTTTTGCAAGTTATACGGTTCATGGTATAAGGCACTCTATAAATGTAATGGAATATATGTATGAACTTATTGTAGATATAGATAAATTAAGCGAATTAGAGGTGGCTTTGCTGATATATAGCGCATTGTTACATGATATTGGAATGATTGCAAACGAGGACGAAATAAAAAAAATTAAAATGGATCAAACCATATTAGGTGAACGAAAGTATAGCAAAGTACTTGATAAATATGGTGACGAAACGGTGGCTTTACAGGAATGTATAAGACCTGTACATGGCAAGCGGGCAAAAGATTATATTGAAGGACAGATGGATGAAAAGTTTTTTCTGATTCCAGAATCGACAAGTATTTCTTTTAAGTCGGAACTTGCCAAAATATGTATGTCACATAATGAAGATTTTGAATGGATAAAAAAGAACCTACGAAGTGATGAGAAAAAGGGACATTTTGATCTTAATGCACAATACATTTCTGTATTATTAAGAATATCAGACTACTTAGATATTGATGAACAAAGAGCACCGTTATATTTATATAAATATTTGTCGCCCAAGGAATTTAGTGATTTAGAATGGAGACAGCATTTTATTATAGAAAATTATGATAAAATTAGAAAGAACAATAAAACAAATGAATTAGAGATTTTTTTCCAAGGAACAAGTCAGGATCCTTTTGTACATAGAAAGTTACTCAAGTATTTTGATTCTATTAATAGTGAACTGAAAAATGCGGTGGATTTGTGTGAGGGATTTACAGATGAAAAATATTTGCTACCGTTAAAAACAAATATAGTTAACAAAATTCAAACAAGTGGTTTTAGCTTTTCTGATTTAAGGCTGTCATTGGATTACAATGCAGTGACCAACTTGCTTATGGGAGAACATATCTATGGAGATAAGAAATATGGATTAAGAGAACTAATACAAAATTCGATTGATGCTTGTAAAACAATGGAAGAATCTGCAAATAAAATGGAAAAATTTCGATATCAAAGCTATCAACCATATATTTCGGTGATTGTGGACAAGGATCGGAAAAAAGTTATGATCATGGATAACGGTAGTGGTATGTCCATTGACATTTTGAAAAAATATTTTTTGAATGTTGGCGTATCCTACTATGCATCGGATGATTATAAACTACAGGGAAGAGAATATTCGCCAATAGGGCATTATGGTATAGGTTTTTTGGCCTGCTTTATGTTATCGGACAAAGTAGAAGTCAATACCGTTTATTATGATGAGCAGAAAATGAGTCGCATAGCATTTGAAAGAAATAGTGAGTATATATGTCTTACTTATGAGGATGTTGTAAGATCTCAAGGCACAGAAATTATTTTGGATTATGATCAATGCCTGGAAGTATTTAATAATAGTATAGAACAATTAAGAGCATTTATAGAAAATAATTTTCTTGATTGCGGAATCCCTATTAAATTATCGACAATAGAAGAGGGGATATCAACGACATTGGGGTGTGATATTAAAAAGATTGAAACAATAATTACAGAAAATATATGTGTTTCAAAATATTTGAATAATATCGAGGCTTATATTGATTGTGGCTATAAACAAATAAATTTTGCAAAGCATTTAAGTGACTTAAATGGATGTAGAAGTTATTGCTACAATGAAAGGATGTGTTTACTGGAGGAAGAAAAAATAGGAATTAAAGACTGCGCTAGAGGTGGGAAAATTAGATTGTTAAATATTCCAATTATATCAGAAACTGATGAAGAGGATTTTCTTAAAGCCTATGAGGTTTTGGATGACTATGATGAAGCACTTGATAAATTGGGAAATTACGAGTCAATAAATATATGGGGAAATGAAGATATAATTGAAAATTATGAATTTACTGTAGAAGAGTCCTATGACTATATAGTAGGAGAATATACCTTGGAAGAATTTAGAACTCAATTTTATCATGCACATTCAACGCCGGTACAGACGAACGTTGTTGAAATAGGAATTGTTATAGGAGAGACAGAAGAGGTTTTGCCTTATAAAGAAGAATGTGCATTTACAGGAAGGTATAGTTGGGATAAAACAGATGCTTGTTATATGAAAAATGTACGGCTATCTAGACTGAATATCAGAATACCGTTTCTTGCGGATGGAATAATATTAAGAGGAGCTGTTATTAATATTTTTAATCCAGAATTTGTTCCTAATGTTTCAAGAGATAATGTAAGTAGTGCACAACAGCAAATGTTATCTTACGCAATAGGAAAGGCAATTCATTTGTGGATTAGAGACAACGCTGGGCTGCCTGTACAACAGAAAGTATTGTTGGATAAATTTATCGAAACAAAATATAAAGAGACAAATTGTTGTTTACAATAGCAGCTAGCTGAAATCTGGTGTTCTGAAATTGTGATGAAAATAGTAGAAATGTATCTAAATTACCCTACAGTCACAAGTGGAGACGGTGATTTTGATGCAGAAATGTGGAAAATAAGGGAAAATGACAGAGCAAACCACAATATCTTGTGGTTTGAGGGCAAAAATAGGTGTAAAAGAGGTTCATTTTTTTCCCTGCTTTTATATCTGCTTTGAAGGATGCATTAGAGGAAAAAATAAAGCAAAATGTATCTAAATTACCCTACAGTCAAATGTGGAGACTGTTGTCTTGCTTTCCAAGGGAATGGTCGATTGGTCCTTTTTCCTGGGGCAAGGATGCAAAGGAGGCCGTCCACAATGCGGTGGTTCTTGAAGAGGTTGCCAAGATGGCATATCGAATCGAGCTGATTCATCCGCAGGTAGCACCTGCCCCGCAGGAATTACAGGATAAGCATTATTTCTGTAAGCAGGGTGCAAATGCATATTACGGACAGAATTAACAGGATATCGAGATGGTATAAAACAGATGAAGATGAAAACAGCACCTATGGGGTGGAACAGCTGGGATTGTTATGGAGCGGCTGTTACAGAAGATATCGTACGACGGAACGCTGAATTTATGGCTGAGCATCTGAAGGAGTACGGTTGGGAATATATTGTGGTGGATATCCAATGGTATGAGCCTTATGCTGCAACCAATGAGTATCATCCTTTTGCGGATGTAGTAATGGATGAGTATGGAAGACTGCTTCCCGCAGTAAATCGTTTTCCTTCCGCAGCAAACGGTGCGGGCTTTGGACCATTGGCAGAATATGTCCATTCTCTTGGATTGAAGTTCGGCATTCATATTATGAGAGGGATTCCACGACAGGCTGTACATCAGAACACGAAAATCATGAACAGTGACAGACATGCCCGGGAAATTGCCAAAACAAACAGTATCTGTGCCTGGAATACGGATATGTATGGTGTAGATCCTGAGAAAGACGGGGCACGGGAATACTATAACAGTATTTTTGAATTATATGCTTCCTGGGGTGTGGATTTTATTAAATGTGATGATATTGCACGGGAACTGCCACATGAGGAATCCGAACTGATTATGCTGAGCAAAGCATTGCATGGTTGCGGAAGACCCATGGTTTTAAGTCTGTCGCCGGGACCTGCTCTTTTAGAAAAGGCAGAGCTTTATAAGCAGATTTCCAATATGTGGAGAATCACCGATGATTTCTGGGATAAGTGGGAACTGTTATATGATATGTTTTCAAGAGCAGAAAAATGGTGCACCCATGCAGGTGCAGGGCACTGGCCGGATGCCGATATGCTTCCGGTCGGACCGATACGGCAGGGATATGATGTGAATAACTGGACGAATTTCACACAGGATGAGCAGATCACCATGCTGACACTCTGGAGTATCATGCGTTCTCCTTTGATGCTGGGAGGAGAGCTGACAGGGTTTGACGAATTCACTATGAATCTGGTAACCAATTCTGAAATACTTGCCATGCATGCAAATGCACGGCATTCGCATCAGGTGTGGAGACGTGAAATCGATGGTATAGAGCATGCATTGTGGATTGCAGCAGATACAAAGGGTGGATATTATGTCGCGGTATTTAATCTGGGTGATAAAGACAGTGGCATATCCATACCGCTTGCCGATCTGGAGATTTATGATGGAGTAAATGGAACGGAGCTTTGGAGCGGAGAGCACGTAGAAGAGCCAAAGAGCCTTAGTGTGTCATTAAAGAGTCATGGTGCTAGGGCATATCATTTTACGTACAACTAAAAAGCATACTACTGTTAATGTATAGAGATCTTCAATCATGATCTCAGTTTTGAGATTAACCTTATAGTCATTTTCAGCACGTTGGCGATCTTTTTCGATTATAATATTTTACTGTGAGATTTTGATATTAGCAATAGTGAAATGGGGCAGAGAAGAGTTGAAAAGGCAGACGGATAAGAAACAAAGATAAAATAGTAAAAATAGAATAGAACAAAGAAAGAATATGGAGATAAAACAGAAAGGAATAAACAATG
>OGND01001142.1_pt1 | contig 11220 bp, 8 predicted proteins | sample 1573381 | NCBI WGS metagenome assembly OGND01 (sample SAMEA2581989, study PRJEB24529) | metagenome | biome: Human gut stool | place: China | collected 2011
GGCGACCACCGAGATCTACACTCTTTCCCTACACGGCGCGCAGGGGACGCAGATGCTGCCGCTGCTGCGCGCCGTGCCCGGCCCGCAGGACGCCGCCTTTACCGTGCAGGGCCGGCAGGATTTTATCCACGGTATCTATACCCTGACGCCGGACTGTGACCGTATGGCCTGCAAGCTGGCGGGCACGCCGCTGCAAATGCGCCGCGGCGCGGATATTCTCTCCGACGGTATTGTGCCCGGGTCGGTGCAGGTCTCCGCCGACGGGCAGCCCATTGTCATGCTGGCCGACCACCAGACCACGGGCGGCTATGCCAAAATTGCCACGGTGATTTCTGCCGACTTACCCGCGCTGGCGCAGCTCCGCCCCGGGCAGCGGGTATGCTTTACCTTTGTGACGCCGTCCCGGGCCGTGCAGGCTGCCCGGCAGCAGGCGGCCCTGTGGCAGCGGGTAAGAGATCGCTTGTAAAAGAAGGTGCACGTTATGAACTATTCCGCATTTCCCCCGGCTGAGATTCGGGCGTTGATCCGCGCGGGCAAGCTGGATGCCCCGACCACAGGCTGCTGCGACGGCTACGCCCAGGGCAATCTGGTGGTGCTTCCCAAGGCACTGGCGTGGGATTTCCTGCTGTTCTGCCAGCGCAACCCCAAGGCCTGCCCGCTGCTGGAAGTGGCCGATGCCGGGGAGCGCAGCTTCTCCCAATTTGCCCCGGGCAGCGATATTGCGCAGGACATCCCGCGCTACCGCATCTACCGAAACGGCGAATTGACCGAGGAAACCACCGATGTGCTGCGCTATTTCGATGAACGGTCCGATTTGGTCAGCTTCCTCATCGGGTGTAGCTTCTCCTTTGAGTCGGCGCTGCTGGACGCGAACATCCCGGTGCGCCAGATCGAGGAAGGCGTCAATGTGCCGATGTACAACACCAACATCCCCTGCACGCCCGCGGGGGTGTTCAGCGGAAATATGGTCGTCAGTATGCGTCCGATTCCCCACGCGCAGGTGCCTGCGGCGGTGGCCATCACGGCGGGCATGCCCCGCGTGCACGGTGCGCCGGTGCAGATCGGCACTCCGGAGGCCATCGGCATCACTGATCTGGCCCACCCTGATTACGGCGATGCCGTGACGATTCGTCCGGGCGAAACACCGGTTTTCTGGCCCTGCGGGGTCACGCCCCAGGCCGTGGTCATGCACTCGAAGCCGGAGTTCTGCATCACGCATGCGCCGGGGTATATGTTTGTGACCGACGTAAAAAACACACTGCTGAAATACTAAGGGGGATGTTGCAATGCCGTCCATTGATTTAAACTGCGACCTGGGCGAGAGCTTCGGCGCGTACACCATCGGCATGGATGCCGAAATTTTGCCCTATGTGACCAGCGCGAACATTGCCTGCGGGTTCCACGCGGGCGATCCGTCCGTAATGCAAAAGAGCGTTCTGCTGTGCAAAAAGTACGGCGTGCAGGTGGGTGCACACCCGGGACTGCCGGATTTGCAGGGCTTTGGCCGCCGCAGAATGGCAATTTCCCCCGCCGAAGCCGAGGCCGACGTGATGTACCAGATCGGTGCGCTGAAGGCATTCTGCGACGCGGCGGGCGTACCGCTGCACCACGTCAAACCTCACGGTGCGCTGTACAACATGGCCGCTAGGGATCCGGTGCTGGCGGCGGCCATCTGCCGCGCTGTGCAGGCTGCAGCTCCCGGTGCTGTGCTGCTGGCTCTCTCCGGCAGCGAGATGGTCAAGGCCGCAAACGCCATCGGACTGCCCGTTGCCAGCGAGGTATTCGCAGACCGCGGCTACCAGGCCGACGGCAGCCTTGTGCCACGCGGCGCTCCCGGCGCAATGATCGAGGATGAGAATACCGCCATTGCGCGGGTCTTGCAGATGGCAGCGCAGGGTACCGTACAGGCCGACGACGGCAGCACCGTAACCCTGCAGGCCGATTCCGTCTGCGTCCACGGCGACGGCCCCAAAGCCCTCGCCTTCGTGCAAAAAATCTCCGCCGCCCTCCTTGCCGCAGGGACAACAGTTTCAGCATTTTGATCGTCGGCAGAAAGCAAGATGGGGAATGAACCTATCGGAAGAAGGTAAAGCAGCGCTAAGCGGCAGGAACTTTTTGTCAATAAAAATACCGTTGTATCGTGTGATACAACGGTTGAATAATTTGAATGCAGCCTTTATGTGTTTAGGCAGCGGATCCCGCACGGAGGACGAGCCGACACCATAGCACAAAGGCTGTTTTCATTCCGGCAAACGTCCGTACAGTTCCATTTCACTGTACAGCTTTTTGGCCAGCCGCGTGTTAAAGACACCGGGTTCGGCACGCCAGCACCAGTTGCCGCCCAGAGTGGACGGCGTGTTCATGCGGGATTCATGCCCAAGGCCCAGCAGATCCTGTGCCTGCACGACAGCCAGATCGGCAGCACTGGACCAGATGCCGCGCATCATGCCCCAGTGATAGCCCTCTTTCTTCGTCAGATTCAGGTAACGCACGGCGCACGCCACGTCCTCAGGGGCGGCGGTTTCCATCCAGCCGTTCACAGGCTCGTTGTCGTGGGTGCCTACATAGGCAATGCAGTTCTTGGGGTAGCTGTGGGGGCGGTAATCGCCGCCGTCACGGCTGTCAAAGGCAAACTCCAGCACTTTCATGCCGGGATAGCCGCATTGCTTCAGCAGGGCAGTGACATCTTCCGTCAGGAATCCCAAATCCTCGGCGATGATGCGCGGGCTGCCCAGCTTTTTCTTTATGGCAGCAAACAGCGCATAGCCGGGACCTTCGCGCCAGCGGCCGTTCCGGGCGGTTGCTTCCCCGTAGGGGATAGCATAATAGCCCGCAAATCCGCGGAAGTGGTCAATGCGAACCACATCATAGATGCTGCACATGTGTTTGATGCGCCGCACCCACCATGCGTAGCCGGTCTTGGCCATGGAGTCCCAGTCGAACAGCGGGTTGCCCCACAGCTGGCCTGTGGCGGAGAAGCCGTCCGGCGGGCAGCCTGCCACCTCGGTGGGCAGCAGGTTCTCGTCGAGCTGGAACTCCTGCGGGCAGCTCCACACATCGACGCTGTCCAGCGCCACATAGATGGGAAGGTCGCCGATGATGCGGATTTCCTGCTGGTTGGCGTAGTGCTTCAGCGCCTGCCACTGACTGTAGAACATAAACTGTACAGCCTGCCAGAACGCCACATCGTCGGCGTACTGCTGCCGGGCTGCTGCCAGGGCAGCGGGCTCACGGCGCCGCAGCGGTTCTTCCCATTCCAGCCAGCAGGCTCCGTTGTGGGCATCCTTCAGCGCCATGAACAGCGCGTAGTCGGGCAGCCAGAAGTCGTTTTCCTTCACAAAGCGGCGGTAGTCGGCACCGGGCTTTGCCAGCAGACGTTTGGCAGCACAGCGCAGCACTGCGTAGCGCTTTTCGTACATGACGCCGTAGTTGATGCAGTCGGGGGTGCATTCCCAGTCGATGGACGCATATTCCTCCGGCAGCAGCAGTCCCTGCTTTGCCAGATCGTCCAGATCGATAAAATACGGGTTGCCCGCAAAGGTCGAGAACGACTGATAGGGACTGTCGCCGTAGCTTGTGGGGCAGACGGGCAGAATCTGCCAGTATGCCTGCCCGGCCTTGACCAAAAAGTCCACAAAGCTGCGCGCGGCTGCACCCATGGTACCAATACCGTAAGGCGAGGGCAGACTTGAAATGGGCATTAGAATGCCGCTTGCTCTCATCAGAGAACCCCTCTTTCTTTTGATAGTAAGCAGCCGAGATGTCTTTCGTTCACAGTTCGCGCACGCTTTCTCCTTCGGTCAGATCGAAGGAGACGATCTCGTGCACGGCATTGCCGGGTTTTTGGATGTTGTGGAGCAGGATCCGCGCCGAACGCTGCGCCAATTGCCCCATATTCTGCTGGATGGTCGTCAGCCGGGGCACACTGTACTGTCCCAGCGCAATGCCGTCAAAACCTGTGACGGAAATATCCTGCGGCACACACAGCCCGTGATCCCGCAGCGCACGAATTGCGCCGAGCGCCATCAGGTCGGACATGGCAAACACTGCCGTAATGTCGGGACTGTGCTTTAAGAGATACTCCATTGCCTCATACCCGCTGGAAAGCGAGAACCGCGCATACGCATACTGCTTTTCCATGTCAAACGGCAGACCAAGGCGCAGCATAGCACCCTGACAGCCGGCCAGACGGGCGAGACTTGGACGGGAAAGATTGGGCTTGCCGCCGATGATTCCGATGCGGCGGTGCCCCTTTTTGTACAGATATTCGATCATCGTGTCCGATGCAGCCATATCGTCTACGGACACACTGGACAAATTGCGGATGCGCAGGGATGCCGCGCTGTTTGTCAGCAGCAGGCAGGGGATACCCAGTGCCTCCAACTCCGGCGTGAAGTATTCCGGATTTGAGCCGAGAAACAATATACCATGGGGTTTGCGCTCTGTGCAGATGCGCCGGGCCTGCGCAACCTCGTTGGCTTCCTCGTCAATATAGTAGACCGTCGCAACGTAGCCGCTTTCCTCAATGATCTGCTGCAGCGGTTCCAAAATGCCGGCAAACAGCATATTCTGGGTGCCTTTCACAATCAATGCGATCCCATCGTTGGCTTGCTGCTTCAGATGCTTGGCGTTGGCGTTCGGTTCATAATTGTGGCGGTTTACGATTTCCAATATTTTTTGACGGGTTTCTGCACTGACGCCGGGGGCGTTATTTAAGGCTCGTGAGACGGTCCCGACCGCATAGCCGGACTCCCGCGCAATGTCTTTGATGGTCATTTGCCAATCCTCTTTCTTGAAGAAGTGTCAAATTTACCCCTTGACAGCACCGGCGACCACGCCATCGATAATATATTTCTGGCAGATCAGGTACAGCACAATAACAGGCAACACCGTAATCATGATGCAGGCCATCATGGGTGCCATCTCCACCTTGCCGTAGCTGCCGCGGAAATACTGGATAGCCATAGGAATCGTGCGGTAGGTCTTGATGTCCAGCACCAGCGTGGGCAGCAGATAGTCGTTCCAGACCCACATGGTTTCCAAAATGGCGGTAGAGATCATCGTCGGCTTCAAAATCGGGCAAACGACCTTGAAGAAAATCTGGATGGGATTGCAGCCGTCGATCATAGCGGCTTCTTCAATAGCAATCGGCATGGATTTTACAAAGCCGGTGAACATGAACACCGCAAGTCCCGCGCCGAAGCCCAGATAGATGATGCAGATGTTGTAGGGGTTATTCAGCTTTAAGGTATCAGCAGTTTTTGCCAGTGTGAACATGACCATCTGGAAGGGGACAATCATGCTGAATACGCACAGATAGTACATACCTTTGGACAAGGTGTTCTGCACACGGGTGATATACCATGCGCACATGGAGCAGCACAGCAAAATCAGTGCCACAGACGAAACCGTGATAACAAAACTATACCAGAAAGAGGACAAAAAGTCCATTTCCTGAATGCCATAAATGTAGTTTTTCAGGCCGACGAAGGTCTCGGCGTTCGGCAGCTCAAAGGCGTGGCTCGTCGTGATGGCGCGCTCGGTCTTGAGGGAGTTCATCAAAATCATGAACACCGGGTACAGCCAGGCGATGCACAGGATCGTGAACAGAACGGACAATACCGTGTTGATGCGGCGGTCTTTTTTAGTAGCACCCATTATGCCTGCACCTCCTTAGAGCGGGTAAAATGCAGCTGGAGCAGCGAAATAACGACCACAAACAGGAAGAAAACGACGGCCTTGGCCTGACCGATGCCCTTCCACTGGGGTCCGGAGCGTGCGTAGAACGTGTCGTAGATGTTGTAGGCCAGCATCATGGACTGCTTTGCAGGCTCACCGGCTGTCAGCGAGAGGTTCTGGTCGAACAGCTTGAAGGAGTTCGTCAGCGTCAGGAAGGTGCAGATCGTCACGCTGGGCATGACCATCGGGATTTTGATTTTGAACAAAATCTGGCTGCTTGTTGCACCGTCAATGCGTGCGGCCTCCACCAGATCCACAGGCACATTCTGCAAGCCGGCAATATAGATGATCATCATGTAGCCGATCTGCTGCCAGCACATCAGGATGATCAAACCCCAGAAGCCGTAGGTGGCATTCAGCGCAAGCAGCGACTTACCCCAGGAGGACAGCAGACCGTTGAGCAGGATCTGCCAGATATAGCCCAGCACGATGCCGCCGATCAGGTTCGGCAGGAAGAAGATGGTGCGGAAAGCGTTGGTGCCGTGCATACCGCGGGTGAGAAGCAGCGCGATGGCAAAAGCCAGCACGTTGATCAGCAGGGTGGACACGACGGTGAACGCCGCTGTGAACCAGAACGCATGGGTGAAGGTGTTATCCGACCAAATCATTGCGTAGTTGCTTAAGCCCACAAACTGCACATTTTTGACGGTGGTGAACTTGCAGAACGACAGCCCTGCACCCCAGATAAACGGCCAGACAAAGCCAATAATAAAGGCGATGAGGGTCGGCAGTACGAAAACAGGCCAATAACGTCGAATGGCTTTTTCCATAAGTATGCTCCCTTTGTTGTAATTTTTGTTTTCTGCAAAAGAAGGGGGGCGGGCGAAACCGCCCGCCCCGCTAACCGGTAATACTAGGTAAGGAGAAAAAGCTTTCAGTGTAGAGAAAACAATCTTATGTTATGCAGCAGCGTTCAGAGCGGCCTCAGATGCCCAGCCATCGACGAAAGCGGTGACGACATCATCCCAGCTGCCGGTACCGGCGGCGTAAGCGGTCAGAGCAGAACCAACGCCGTTCTTCCAGTTCTCGGAAGGCATGGTGGAGAAGTTCCAAGCCACAGGGGTCTTGCCGGCGGCGGTCATTTCCTTATCGGCCTTGACGAAGACGTTGGGGGACTCAGCAGCATTCTTGAAGGGGATAACGAAGCCCATGTCGTTAGCCATGGCCTTGGTGCCCTCGTCAGAGGAAACACACCAGTAGATGAAGTCGAGCGTTGCGTTGATGTCGTCCTCGCTGGCTTCCTTGTTGACGCACCAGTAGTTCTCAGTGCCGGTGCACAGGCCCTGGTTGGCTTCATCGCCGACGCCAATGTAGATGGGCAGCATGGTCAGATCGTCATCGGTGAAGGGCTTGCCGTCGCCGACGAGGTTGGTGTACTCCCAAGAACCATTCTGGAAGAAGACAGCCTCTTCGTTCAGGAACTCGTTGCGGCTGTCGTCGCCGGTCTTGCCAGCCAGTTCAGTAGGATCGCAGGTGGAGTTGTTGATGTACAGGTCGAAGATATTCTTGTAGTTGTCGAGATAGGTGCCCTTGATGGCGTCGGTGTTGTCGATGCCGTCCTCCTGATACTCGAAGTAGATGGGCAGGTTGGCCAGATGGGTCTTGTAGCGCCAGTCAGAGGAGCCGTCCATACCAGCGGAGCTGAAGGCAGAGAAGCCCAGCTCATCCTTGCGGGCGGTGATGTCCTCGGCCACCTTCTTCAGGTCGTCGAAGCTCTTGATGTCGTCAACGGTGTAGCCGGCCTTTTCCAGCAGGGCCTTATTGGTGATCAGGCCGTAGCTCTCGATAACGTAGCCGATGCCCAGCATCTGGTCGCCGTCTTTCAGGGCGTAGGAGTCGCTGGTCAAATCGCCTGCGATCTTGGTCCCGCTCAGGTCGTAGCAATAGTCCTTCCAGTTGGCCAGGCCGACAGGGCCGTTGACCTGGAACAGGGTAGGTGCATCGCTCTTGGCCATCTCGCTCATCAGGGTGGTCTCATACTGGCCGGAGGCGGCGGTCACGACGGTGACGGGAACACCGGTCTCCTCGGTGTACTTCTTGGCCAGATTCTGCCAGGCTTCGTCCTGCTCGGGCTTGAAGTTCAGGTAGTAGACCTTGCCGGCAGCTGCGGGAGCGGCAGAAGCTGCGGTAGAACTGGCGGTGGAAGCAGCGGTGCTGCTGGAGGAACCACCGCAGGCAGCCAGACCGAGGGCGGCAGCAGAAGCGCCGGCGACCTTCAGGAAATTACGACGAGAGATCATTTTTTTCATAATTGTTCTCCTTCTTCATCATGTGATATACACATTCCGCCTGGCAGCGGAAATGAGACGAAATAAATCAGACAGCCCTTACGCTCTCACCGACCTGCAGCTCAGGCTGGAGGGTGATCTTCTGGGCCGGGGCGCCATGCTCGATCTGCCGCACCAGCAGCTCGATGCTCTGGAGCGCGATCTGCTCGCCGGGCTGGACGATGGTGGTCATCACCGGCACACAGTAGCGGGACATCGAGATGCCGTCGAAGCCGATGACCGATACATCCTCCGGCACCCGGAACCGGGCGCTCACCAGCGCCCGGATGGCACCGAAAGCGATGACATCGCTCATGGCGAACAGGGCGGTGAACTCGGCCCGTCGGGCCAGCAGGCTGTTCATGGCGTGGTAGGCAGACTCGAAATCGTAGTTGGACAGGCCGTAGAGCCGGTCGTCAAAGGTGAGCCCGGCATCCTCCATGGCATCCTGTGCGCCGAGGCGGCGCATCCGACTGGGGTAGCTGGTGGTCGGACCGCCGAGAACTGCGATCTTCCGATGACCCTGCGCGATGAGGTGGGAGACGGCGGTGCGGGCTGCAGCCCGGTCATCCACGCCCACCATCGAGAGGTTCGGGAAATCCAGTTCGTCGGAGACCAGCGTCGTCAGCACCGAGGGGACGGTGATGTTCGCAAAGCCCTGCTGGAAGTTCGCCACGCTGCCGCCGAGGAATATCATGCCTTTGGGCTTTATCTCCCGCAGGATCTTTTGGGCGGCGTCTATCTCGTTGGCATTCTCGTCCAGGTAGGAGACGATGCCGCTGTACCCGTAGAGGGTCGCGGCCCGCTGCAGCTGAACGAGGAAGTCCGAGAAGAAGAGGTTCCGGGTACCCTTGACCACAAAGACGAGGCTGCGGGACTGCTGGATCTTCAGCTGCCGGGCGTTGGTGTTCGGCACGAAGCCCGACTCCCGCATCATCTGAAGCACCTTTTCTTTCGTTTCGGGACGCACATCCGGCCGGTCATTGATGACGCGGGAGATGGTGCTGACGGAACAGCCGCTCAGACGGGCAATGTCTTTGATGGTCATGTTCGGCATTCCGGGAAGCACCTCTCTTTCGGTCGAAGTTCTGGTTTTTACTGAAATCGTGCGGGAACGATGTCGGGAACGGTTTCAGTGACTATAGTATGGCATAATTTGTGGAATAAATCAATAACCCTGAAACACTTTTGGCAGAATTGCATAACAAATCGACCCTCCTTTGTGCAGGTTGATTTGCCCGCAGAGCGAAAAGCAAATTGATTTCCGGTAATTCCCGGTACACGTCAGAATCTCCCGGGACGACCGTACTCTTTTGTAACTTTTAGAGCAAAAAAGCGCGTTCTCATGCAGGATGGATACAAGCTGAACCGACGGGCCGGAGCAAAAATAAGCCGAAAAAATCCCGGTATCCCTGCCGCCGGAGCGGAAAGGATACCGGGAATGAGATCTCTGGGGTTTACTCGGCGCGCAGGGCTTTGACGGGGTTGCACTTGGCTGCGCCGCGGGCCGGGATGATGCCGGCCAGAATGGTGAGCAGGGTAGCCAGTGCCACGAGGAAGAGGGCTGCATCCACGGGCAGGGAGGCAACGAGGGTCGAAGTGCCGGAGACTTTCTGGATGATGATGTTTCCGGGGATGAGCAGTATCTCGCTGAGGACGATGCCCATGACGCCCGAGCAGAGGCCGATGATGAAGGTCTCTGCGTTGAATACCTCGGAGACGTTCCGCTTGGAAGCGCCGATGGCGCGCAGGATGCCGATCTCCTTCCGGCGCTCGAGGACGCTGATATAGGTGATGACGCCGATCATGATGGAGGAGACGACCAGCGAGATGGAGACGAAGGCCACCATCATGCTGCTGATCATGTCCACGATCTCGGTCACGCTGGTCATCAGGGTACCCACGAGGTCGGTGTACTGCACCATCTTTTCGTCTTCACCCTTTGCAGACATCCCGGCGTTGTAGGCATCCAGCTTTTCCAGGATGACGGCCTTGCTGGCGAAATCCTTCGGATAGATCTTGATCTGGCTGGGGACGGCCTCGTCCGCGTAGCCGAAGGCCGTCAGGTTGGCCTCATAGGTGGCGGAAGAGGAGCGGAGGGTGGAGCGCATCAGCTCGGTCAGCTCGGAGGCGGTCATATTGAGCTGGATGGCCTTCTGGAAAGCCGATGCGTCGATCTTGATGGCGCTCTCCATCTGGCTGCTCAGCTTGCCGATGTTCTGCTGGATGGCCGTCTTGAGCTGGGACTGTATCTGGTCCTGGAAGGTGACGATGCCCTTCTGGATGGCAGCGTCCAGCTGGCTTTTCAGCACCTCTGTGATTTGGTCGGAGTAGGTCTCCATTACGGTCCGGATGGTGGTCTGCAGAGCGCTCGAGAGCTGGCCCTGCAGCTTGTCCGGGTCAACGAGGTCTTTCATGGACTCGGCCATCAGCTTCTGAAACCGCTCGGTCTTGAGGTAGGCAGAGAAGCTCCACTTCTTGAAGTTGAGGATGCCGTTGCCGATGATATACTTTTTATAGTCCTTGAAGATCTTCTGTACGAGCTCCTGCAGAGCCTCCGGCGAGACGGAGAGGTCCAGCTCTGCAAAGGCGTCGCTGAGGTCGATGTCGGGCAGCTCGTCGATGTCGAGGGAAAAATCCGAGAAGTCGATGAGGCTGCTCAAATCGAAACTGCCGCTGCTGAGGTCGAAGGCACCGTTCAAATCGAAGTCGAGGGCATCGGCATCAAAAGAGAAGGCATTCTTGAGGGCGTTGGTGTCGATGGAGAAGAGGCTGGTCAAATCGAAGTCACGGAGGCTCTCGGCCTTGCCGAAGCTCTCGCCGGTGAGGACGTTGGTGGCGGGGTCGGCCATCTGCTGCTTCACGATGTCGCTGTCGGCAGCGTCCTTCATGACCTTCTCGGTCAGGGAGGCGGGGTAGGCGATGCCGGAGGTGAGCATGGAAGCGGAGGCGGTGTAGTCCGGCTGGACGATGCCCACGATGGTGATGTCCTCGCCGTTCTCCACCAGCTGCTGCATATAGTCCTTGTCGTCGGCCTTGCTCTTCCAGATGCCGTAGGTGTCGTCGTAGACGTAGGTGTCGGCGCTGTTCACCAGCTTGAACTTCAGGCCCATCAGCTCGTCGTAGCTGTAGGTGCGGAAATCGCTGGGGACATCGACGTTCTGGTTCTGGGCGAACTGCTGGATCATCTTGTCCAGCTCGGCGGAGTCCCGCA
>OGND01001143.1_pt1 | contig 11215 bp, 9 predicted proteins | sample 1573381 | NCBI WGS metagenome assembly OGND01 (sample SAMEA2581989, study PRJEB24529) | metagenome | biome: Human gut stool | place: China | collected 2011
GAGCGGGCCAGCTTTGCTGGCTGGCGGCGCTCGTTGTGCGCCGCCAAGCGGTCTTGACCCCTCCGCGGGGTTTGCGCTGCCGCATACTCCCACGGGCGGATATAGAATCCGCCCCTACGGTGCAGGGCATTGCCCTTTACCGTTTTGCCAACTTCCCGGCTGCCAGCCCGGACAGGCCGTTGATGACCAGCACCAGCACCAGCAGGACCACTGCCGTGCCGTAGGTCTGGCCGATGTACAAGCCCTCGTTCGAGAGCAGGTACATGTGTACGGCCAGGGTGCGGGTGGAGCTGAACACGCCGGACGGGATCTTTGCCACAGAGCTTGCGGTATAGATCAGCGCGGCGGTCTCGCCGACGATGCGGCCCGTGGCCAGAATGACGCCGGACAAAATGCCGGGCATGGCGGACGGCAGCACGATCGTGAACACCGTGCGCAGCTTGCCCGCGCCCAGACCAAAGCTGCCCTCGCGGTAGGAGTCGGGCACTGCGATCAGCGCCTCCTCCGTCGTGCGCATGATGACGGGCAGAACCGTGATGGCCAGCGTGAACGCACCGGCGATCATCGAATAGCCCCAGTGCAGCTTGGTAACGAAGAACAGCATACCGAACAGGCCGTAGACGATGGACGGGATGCCCTGCAGCGTCTCGGTGGTGACGCGCACGGCCTTGACCAGCTTGCTGCCGCGGTGGGCGTACTCGACCAGCCAGATGGCCGCAAAGATGCCCAGCGGCGTCGAGATCGCCAGCGAGAAGGCCGTCATCAGCACCGTGTTGATGAGCGCCGGCGTCAGCGAGACGTTCTCGGAGTTATACTCCCAGGCGAACAGCTCGGGCTTCAAATTGGGGATGCCCATGACCAGAATGTAGCCGATGAGGAACACCAGCACCGCGGCGGTCAGCAGGGCGGCAATGCGCACAAGCCAGCGCAGCGCGGCGGCCTGCACACGGGCGGTGCGGCGGTTGCTGCCGCCGGCGGGCAGGAACTCATGCGGTTTTGCGTAGGTCATATCGGCGGCTGTTTGCGCTGCGGCACTCTCAGGCATAGTCCTTACCCCCTTTCACAAGGCTGAAGCAGAGGTTGATAAGCAGGATGAATACGAACAGCACAACGCCGGTGGCGATCAGCGCCTCGCGGTGGAGGTCGGCGGCGTAGCCCATCTCGATGACGATATTCGAGGTCATCGTGCGCAGGCCCTGGAACAGACCCTTGGGCATCCAGGTCTGGTTGCCCGCGACCATGACGACAGCCATCGTCTCACCGATGGCGCGGCCAATGCCGAGGATGACTGCCGACAGCACGCCGGATTTTGCGGCGGGCAGCACGGCGTAGAACACGCTGCGCTCATGCGTCGCGCCAAGGGCAAGGCTGCCCTCGTAGTAGCTGTCGGGCACGGCGTCGAGGCTCGTCTTGCTGACCGTGATGATGGTGGGCAGGATCATGATGCCCAGCAGCACGGCGGCAGTAAACAGGCTCATGCCCTTGCCGCTCTTGACGTGGAGCACGGTTTTGAAGAACGGCGATTTGACCATGGCCTGCACGGCGGGCACAAGCACGATCATGCCGAAGAAGCCGTAGACGACGGACGGGATGCCGGCCAGCAGCTGCACCGCCGGGAGCATGACCTTATTGATGCGGGGCGGCGCGAACTTGGACATATAGATGGCCGTCAGCAGACCGATGGGCACGCCGACGAGGATAGCCCCCGCCGTGACGTAGATGCTGCCCAGGATCATCGGCAGGATGCCGAAGATGTCGTTGCCGGGCTTCCATGTCGTGCCCAGCAGGAACTTGAGCGGGCCGATCTTGAACAGGGTGGGCACGCCGTTGGCAAACAGGAAGATGCAGATCAGTGCCACCGCCAGGATGGACACACAGGCGCAGAGAGTGAACACGCCCTGCATAACGCCTTCTTTCAGCTTGGAGGTCATTTTCCTATACTCCTTATGCTCGTAGATTGGTTATGATACCCAAAAAGCCTTCCCCCTAGGGGGGAAGGTGGCGCCGCAGCGCCGGATGAGGGGCGGCCTTGCCTTACCAACCCGTGAACGGGTTATCTTGGGAAACCCGCCCCTCATCAGTCCGCTTCGCGGACAGCTTCCCTCAAGGGGGGAAGCCTTTATTAGCGGCCCTGCCGCTCTGCCGCCTCCACCGTGTTCAGCATGAGCATGGCGCGGGTCATGGGGCCGACGCCGCCGGGGACGGGGGTGATGTAGGCGGCCTTTTCGGCGGCCTCGGCAAAGTTCACGTCACCGTGCAGCTTGCCGTCCGCACCGCGGTTGATGCCCACATCAATGACGACGGCACCGGGCTTGACCATGTCGCCGGTCACAAAGCCCTCGCGGCCCACGGCGGCCACGAGAATATCCGCGGCGGCGCAGACTTCTTTCAGGTTCTTCGTCCTGGAATGGCAGATCGTGACCGTGGCATTCTTCGCCAGCAGCAGCAGCGCCGCGGGCTTGCCCACGATGTTCGAGCGGCCAATGACGACGGCGTTCTTGCCCGCAATGTCGGTGCCCGTGGACTCGATCATGCGGATGCAGCCCGCCGGGGTGCAGGGCAGGTAGCACGGCTCGCCGATCTGCATACGGCCCACGTTGACGGGCGAGAAGCCGTCCACGTCCTTCTCGGGCGGGATAGCGTCGATGACAGCCTTCTCGTCGATCTGGGCGGGCAGCGGCAGCTGCACCAGAATGCCGTGCACAGCGGAGTCATCCGCCAGCTTCTTCACCTCGGCCAGCAGGGCGTCCTGCGTGGTGTCGGCGGGCAGGTTGATGCTGCGGCTCTCGATGCCGCACTGCGCACAGTCGTTGATCTTGCCGCGGACATAGACCTGGCTGGCGGGGTTCTCGCCCACCAGAATGACCGTCAGGCAGGGGTTGATGCCCCTGCTTTTCAGCTCCCTGACCTTTTCTGCGGCCTCGGCCTTCGTGGCGGCGGCCAATGCCTTGCCGTCAATGACAGTTGCTCCCATGATAGTTCCCTCTTTCAAATGTATTTTTTGTCCGCCGGGGCGGGCAAAACGGTGTCGGGTCTTACACCAGCAGCGCCTATCGCCGCGCTGCAAAGCGTTTGTTTATTCCTTCGGCGTCTCAATCTCCTCGATCTCGACCTCGCTCAAATCCAGCGCATCCAGACGCGCATTCATGGCATCGGTGGCCTTGACAAACTCAGCGTGGGGTGCGTCGGCGGGCAGGGTGTCCGCCGTGAAGCGGTCCCCTGCCTCGGCCTGCTTTTTCAGGTCCTTCACAGCCAGCGGCACCATGAGCTGCTTGCCCTTGGCATTGCGCAGACCGATGACCATAAGCGCGGCGGCCACGATGACCGACCCAATCGCCACCAGCTGGCTGGCGCGCAGACCGGTATTGCCGATCAGCAGCGAGTCGGTGCGCAGCCCCTCGATCCAGGCGCGGCCCAAGCCGTACCAGATGATATAGCCCAAGAAGATTTGTCCGTTGAACCGCCGTTTTTTGTAAAACGAAGCCAGGACGGCGAAGCCAACCAGACACCAGATGCTCTCATACAAAAACGTCGGGTGCACCGGCGCGGCGGGGTCCACGGTCACGCCCGCAGGCAGCGTGACCTGCACGGATTTGAGATACGCCTCCGTGCCCTCGCTGTACATGCCCCAGGGCAGCGTCGTGTTTGTACCGAAGGCCTCCTGATTGACGAAGTTGCCCCAGCGGCCAATGCCCTGCCCGATCAAAAAGCCCAGCGACACCAGATCAAACAGCGGCAGCAGCGGCACCTTGCGCCATTTGGCGGCCAGGGCGCCGAACACAAACGCGCCGATGACCGCGCCATAGATGGCGATGCCGCCCTTGCGGATGTCGATCATCTCCCAGAGGCTTTGATACGCAAAGGGTGCCATAGCTACGTAATAAATACGGGCACAGACGATGGCCATGACCGTGCCGATGGCCACAACGTCCACCAGACGGTCCGAGTCGATGCCGTAGTCCACGGCATTGCGGAAGGCGTAGAGCATCGCCAGCAGCATGCCCGCCGCGATGATGACGCCGTACCAGTAAATGTTGAACCCGCCGATGGCCAGCGCCACACGGTTGACCGTCAGATCCAGGCCCAACCCGGGAAATTGCACATGATAGACCATTTTCAACTTAACCTCGTTATTTTTCTGCCGGGTCGATCTGCACGTAGGCGCGATTTTCCTCCCGCAGGGCCGTCTGCAGCAGGGCGTTGGCGTCCTCCACGGTCAGCGCAGCCAGCGCGGCGATCTCGTCCGCCAGCGTGCGGCCCTTCAGGCAGGCCGCGGCGGCCTCCTCGGCGGCATCGTCCACGGCCTCCACGTCGCCCAGCAGCTCGCCGTACATCTGGTTTTTCACAAGCATAAAGACCTCGGGGTCAACGCCCTCGCGGCGCATCCGCTCGATCTCCCCCTGTAAAAGGTCCACGACCTGGCGCGGGGTGTCGCTCTCGCCGGTAAAGGCCACGGTGCAGGCGCCGCGCACGGCGATAAAGTCCCCGGAGAACTCGGGGTTGACCAGCGCTTCATCGTACAGACGGCGGTAGAGCTTCGTCAGGCCGCCGACGACCAGATCGCCCAGCATGTCCAGCAGCAGCTCGCGCTTCAGGTCACCCTCGGCCAGCGGCTCCTCGCGGTAGGCCACGCCGAAGCAGGGCTTCGTGACAGGCATCGTGAAGAACGCTTCCTTGTGGGGCAGCGGGCCGGTCTGCGCCGGGATGTCCCATTCGACCTCATGCGGGGCGCGGGCGCGGTACAGGCCGTTGCGCTTGCAGGCGTCCACAGCCTGCGCCAGCGTGATCTTGCCCGCGACGCTCAGCACCATATTGGACGGCGCGTAGAACCCCCTGGTGCAGCTGTAGAGCATCTGGGGCGTCAGCTCGGCAATGCTCTCCACTGTGCCCGCGATGTCGTCGCGCAGCGGGTGGTCGGCGTAGAGGCAGCGGAACAGCGCGTTCAGCAGCCGCCAGTCGGGGCTGTCGTCGTACATTTTGATCTCCTGCCCGATGATGCCCTGCTCCTTGGCAATCGTGGCCTTGGTGAACCACGGCTTGCCGACCATGCCCAGCAGAATGTCAAGGTTCTCGTCAATTTTCTGGGTTGCCGAGAACAGGTAGCAGGTGCGGTCATAGCTGGTAAAGGCGTTGGCCGACGCGCCGGTCTTGGCGTAGAAGGTGAAGGAGTCGCCCTTGGGCGTCTCGCACATTTTGTGCTCCAGGAAATGGGCCGTACCGGCGGGCAGTGTGACCTGTTTGCCGTCCAGCCTGAACGCGCGGTGGACGGAGCCGAAGCCCGTGGCGTAAATCGCGTGGACGCTGCTGTAGCCCGGCATCGTGCGGCAGAGCACGGTCAGGCCGCTGGGCAGCACGACGCTTTCACAGCTGACGGCGGCAGCGGCGCGCGCCTGGGCAGCGGCGAAGCTCTCGTGATCGTTATTCAACATCCTCGCTGCCTCCCTTCCCCTGCGTGCCCGGCTCGGCGGTCACGGCGTAGCAGACCGAATAGCTGTAGCTCTGCAGCGTCTGGCGCACCTCGTCCAAACTGACGGCGCTGGTCAGCACCTTGCCGTACTCCGGCGGGTAGAGCGGCTCGCCGCGTGTGATCTGGCCGTAGTACCAGTTTTCCAGCGCGGCCAGGCTGTCGCCGAGTGCGTCCATGCTGGACAAAAGACCGCGGCGGCAGTCGTCCACTTCTTCCTGGGTGATGGGGCCGTTTTTCAGGCCCTCCAGCTCGGCAATGATGGCGGCCTCGGCCTGCTGCTCCTTGCCCGGCTCGACGCCGGAGTCGATCATCATGACGCCGGTGGCGCGCTGGGCGGCAGAACCGCAGTAGTAACAAAGGGACTGCTTCTCGCGCACGTTGCGGAACAAACGGCTGGTGGCAGAGCCGCCCAGCACGCTCATGGCAACGCGCAGGATGCTGACACTGGGCGGGTTGGGGTTGGCCTCGCCCGTGGTGAACAGCATACAGAGCTTGGCCTGGGTCAGGCCGGAGATCTCCTCTTTAAAATGGCGCAGCGGCGTGGCGGGCATGGCGACGGGCGCGGCAAACGGGCGCGGGTCACGGCGGATGCCGTCGAGCTTTTTCAGCAGCATATCGGCCACGCGGGCCTCATCGACGCCCTGCACCATCACGTCGATGTACGCGGTGGAGAGGATGCGGTCATACTCGGCCTTGAGGCTCTGCGGCGTCACATTGACAAGCTCGCCGGGGTAGCCGCCCAGCTCGATGCCCGCGGGGGTGTCGCCGTAGAATTTGCGGCGGGCCTGCCGCACGCAGTAGAGACGCTTCGAGTTGAACTCGGCCTCAAGGCGGCGGGCCTGGGTCTCGGTCTCGATGCGCACGGCCTCGGGGTCGAACGCGCCGTCCACGAGATACGGGTCAAAGATCGTGCCGAACACAATGTCGGCGTAGGCGGCGGTCAGGTTCTCCCCCGCCAGCGCGTAAGCGTCCTTGATGCCGCAGATATCGGCGGAGAGCACGCGGTCCGTGCCCGCGCTGGCCAGGTCAACGCCGAGGTCCGCACCGTACAGCTCAGCCAGGCGGCGGGACAGCGCGGTCATATCGGGGCAGGCCGCGTAGCCGCGTTCCAGCACAAGGGCCAGCACCGCGGCGTCGGTGGCAGATTCCCGCTTTGCCGGAAAGCGCAGATGCAGCGTGATGCAGCAGCGGTTGAATTTAGAAGCATCCAGCGTTGTAATGCAAACGCCGGGCGCGAGTTGTTTACGTTCCAAATCGTTATTCCTTTCAAACATCAATAGATATTAGTATTATACCGCTTTAGCGACGTAAAGTAAATAAAAAACTTGCAACAGATAGGGTAGATTGTTTATAATAGAGTCTGGAATCGCCGCTTTGTAGGGGGCGGCGTCCCCGACGCCCCGCGGGTGGGCAGACACCTGCCGTAAATTTGCGGGCCGGGCATAACCGGCCCCTACAGAGCAATTCTATATAAAGAGGTATACTATATGAACACTTTCACCCTGAAAGGCACCTTCCTCGACACCCCCGCCCCGGACACACTCCGCGTCCGCGAGGGCTATCTGCTGTGTGAAAACGGCCTGTGCGCCGGATTCAGCGAGACTGCCCCTGCCGGGGTGGAAGTTCTCGACTATACGGGTAAAATCATCACGCCGGGTCTTGTGGACCTGCATCTGCACGCGCCGCAGTACAGCTATTGCGGCACGGCAATGGATCTGGAGCTGCTGGACTGGCTGCAGCAGTACACCTACCCCGAGGAAGCCCACTACGCCGACCCGGCCTACGCCAGGCTGGGCTACTCCTATTTTGTGCGCGATCTGAAAAACAGCGCCACAACGCGCGCCTGCATCTTTGCGACGCTGCACACCGACGCAACGCTCGAACTGATGCACCAGCTGCGCGGCGCGGGGCTTTCCGCCTTTGTCGGCAAGCTGGGTATGGACCGCAACAGCCCCGACAGCTACCGTGAGCCGTCCGCCGCCGCGGGTCTGGCCGAGACGCGCCGCTGGCTGGATACCTGCCACGCCGAAAACACCCTGCACGCGGGCCCGGTGCGCCCGATGATCACGCCGCGCTTCACCCCCAGCACGAGTGACGAGTATATGCGCGGTCTCGGCGAACTGGCAAAAGAATACAACGTACCTGCGCAGAGTCACCTGTCCGAGAATCCGGGTGAGATCGCGTGGGTCGCCGAGCTGTGTCCCGGCACAAAATTCTACGGCGAGAGCTACAGCCGGTACGGCCTGTTCGGCGGCGGCGTGCCCACCGTCATGGCGCACTGCATCTACAGCCCCGATGACGAGGCCGCGCTGATGAAGCAGAACCGCGTCATGATCGCCCACTGCCCCACCAGCAACGAGAATGTCATTGCGGGCATCGCCCCCGCGGCGCACTACCTGCGCGGCGGCTGGCGCGTCGGCCTGGGCAGCGACGTGGCCGGCGGTCAGACGCTTGACCTGTTCACGGTCATGGCTACCGCCGTGCAGGTCAGCAAGCTGCGCTGGCGGTATATCGACCAGAGTGAAAAGCCGCTGACGATGGTGGAGGCGCTGTATATGGCGACTGTCGGCGGCGGAGATTTCTGGGCCGATTTTGGCGAGAAGGTCGGCCTGTTTGAGGACGGCTATGCGTTTGACGCGCTGGTACTGGATGATGACCCGCTTAAAAATATGCGGGCGTTCAGCGCTGCGGAGCGTTTGGAGCGGTATGCGTACCTTGGCAAGAGTAAGCTGACGGCGAAGTTTGCAGCAGGCGAGAAGCTTTTGTAATAGCAGGAAGCGGGCCGAGCCCCTCCGGTCATCGCTGACGCTCGACCACCTCCCCACTGCGTGAGGAGGCTTTCTCGCGGGCGGAGCCCGCGAGGTCTGAGGGGCTCTGCCCGCTTGTCTTTATATATAAATACACAACGTCCCCCGTGCACCATCGTGTGCACGGGGGACGACCCATTTCCCTCTATATAAGACCTTACAATCAGTTGATGAATGCGTCGTGGATGGCGGCAACTGCCTTGTCGGCATCGGCCTCGTCGATGATGACGCTGATCTTGATCTCACTGGTGGAGATCATCTTGATGTTGATGTTCTGGTTGAACAGGGCCTCGAACATCGTGGAGGCCACGCCGGAGTGGCTCTGCATACCCGCGCCGACGATGGAGACCTTCGCGCAGGTCTTGTCAACGGTGATGTCGCCGCCGCCGATGCGGTGCGTGGCGTTTTTCAGCGCGGCAACGGCGCTCTCGGCGTCGCCCAGGGGCACGGTGAAGCTCATGTCCTTCTTGCCGTCGCGGCCCGTGGTCTGCAGAATGATGTCAACGTTGATGTTCTTCTGGGCCAGCAGGCTGAAAATTTTGAACGACATACCGGGCACATCCGGCACGTCCTTCACGGTCAAAACGGCGACGTCGGTGTCCTTTGCAACACCCTTGATGAGCATACCTTCCACTTTGGTCTCCTCCTTAACAACGGTGCCGGGCACCGGATTGATGCTGGAGATGACCTCCAGCTCGACATTGTACTTTTTGGCCAGCTCGACGCTGCGGTTGTTCAACACCTGCGCGCCCAGGGACGCCAGCTCGAGCATCTCGTCAAACGTGATCTCCTTGAGCTTGGTTGCCTTGGGGATCTTGCGCGGGTCTGCGGTGTAGACGCCCTCGACGTCGGTGAAGATCTGGCAGCGGTCCGCGTGCAGCGCAGCGGCCAGCGCCACGGCGGAGGTATCGCTGCCGCCGCGGCCCAGCGTCGTGATGTCGTCGGAGCGGTTCAGGCCCTGGAAGCCTGCCACGACGACCACACGGTTGCGCGCCAGCTCACTCTCGACACGCTCGGTGTCCAGGCGCTTGATGCGCGCCTTGGAGTAGGCGCGGTCTGTATTGAAGCCCGCCTGCCAGCCCGTCAGGCTGATGGCGGAGACGCCCAGCTCCTGCAAAGCCATCGTCAGCAGGGAAATCGAAATCTCCTCGCCTGCGGCCAGCAGCATATCCATCTCGCGGTGGGACGGGTCGGAGGTGATCTCCGCCGCCTTGGCGATCAGGTCGTCGGTGGTGTCGCCCTGCGCCGAGACGACCACGACAACGTCGTTGCCGGCGTTGCGGGTGTTCATGACGATGCGCGCCACGTTGAAGATGCGGTCCCGGTCCTTGACCGAGGAGCCGCCGAATTTTTGTACGATCAAGCCCATTGGTGTACTCTCTCCCCTGTTCCTGTATCAGCTCACCACTGCGCCGACGTTGTCGGCCAGCAGACGATGCACGGTAAAATGGTGCAGCGGGCTGTCCGCAGCCAGCGCTGCCTCTGCGCGGGTGAAAAACTCGGTGTCGTCCTTGTGCACAACGGCCATGATGGTCGGCCCGGCGCCCGAGATGTAAACGGCCTGCGCACCCAGGTCCTGCGCCAGCTCAAAGACGTCGTCGCCGCCCTCGATCAGCGGCAGGCGGTACTTCTGGTGCAGCACGTCCTTGGTCGCCACACCCAGCAGCGCGTAGTTGCCCTCGCAGAAGGCCGCCGTGGCCAGCGCCGCGCGGGACAGGTTGTAGACGGCATCCTTATGGCTGACCATGGCGGGCAGCGCCGCGCGCGCCTTGCTGGTCAGCAGGCGGAAGTCCGGCACAAACGCCGCAAACGCCAGCTCGGGGTCAATGTCCTTCTTGACGCTGTAGACCTGGCCCTCGTCGATGACGCTGGTCACAAAGCCGCCCAGCATGGCGGGGGCGACGTTGTCGGGATGGCCCTCGATGGCCGTCGCCAGCGTCAGCATCTGGCGCTCGGTCAGCTTGTCGCCCAGCAGGGCGTTCGCGCCCATGATGCCCGCCACGATGCAGGCCGAGCTGGACCCGAGGCCGCGCGCCATCGGGATGTCGTTGCGCTGGGTGATGCGCAGACCCTTCAGCGGGATGCCCAGCTGGTCATAGACGACCCGGGCCGAGCGGTAGACCAGGTTGTTGCTGCCCGCCGGGACGTGGGTCCCATCGACGGACGAAATCTGAATGCGGTCCGATTCCTCAAACGTAAAGACGTTGTGCATCGAAACGGCCAGACCCAGCGAGTCAAACCCGGCGCCGACGTTGGCGCTGGTGGCCGGGACGGTTACAGTTACCATATACCCTGCCCCCCTCTCAGTCTTCCAGCTTCTTCATGGCCAGTGCGACCTTGCCGCCCAGCACTTCGATTTTCTCCGTGACCGCGGCAATATCCGCAGACGTGGCGGCATCGACCAGATAGGCGGCCTCGCCGTTGTCCTCAAAGACCACATGGCCCGCACCGGCCACGCTGGGCAGCAGCACCGCCGCCACACCGGTCACGCGCAGATACCACGGGTAGGTGTTCCTGTCCTCGAGCAGGCCCTCCGGCTTCTCGGCGGGCTTCCAGAACAGCGAGTCATGTACCTTGACGCCCTCTTTCAAAGCGTCAATGACGTCGGCCACAACGGCGCTGGCGGTGGGCAGCTTGCCCGCGCCCTTGCCGTAGAACACGACGTCGCCGAGCATATCGCCCTTCATCAAAACGGCGTTGAACACGTCATCGACGCCCGCCAGCTGGTTCGAGTTGGAGACGAGCATCGGCTCGACGCCCGCGGCCATCTGACCGTCCCCGCCCTCGTTGTACCAGGCGATCAGCTTGATGGCACTGTCGAGCTTTTCGGCGGCCTTGATGTCAGCAACGGTGATGTCGCGGATGCCGCGGGTCGGGATGTTGTCCGGGTAGACGTGATGCCCGCAGGCGAGGCTGGCCAGAATGGCGATCTTGCGGCAGG
>OGND01001156.1_pt1 | contig 11078 bp, 6 predicted proteins | sample 1573381 | NCBI WGS metagenome assembly OGND01 (sample SAMEA2581989, study PRJEB24529) | metagenome | biome: Human gut stool | place: China | collected 2011
GCTTATCCAGATTGGCATTGACGATGGTGGGGCTTGTGCCGACCAAGATCGTCAATGCCAATCTGGATAAGCTGTGGTTCCATACGATACAGATCGTAGCGGGCATCGCCGCAGGTCTTGCGGTGCTGGTCATTCTGCTCATTGTGCGCAGAAGCCATGCCGCACTGCGCCAGAAGAACACCAAGCTGCTGTACCGGGATGAATTGTTCCAGAAGCTCTCGCTGAACGTGGACGACGTTTTCCTGATGTTGGACGCAGAGACCTCCAAGGTGGATTATGTCAGCCCGAACATTGAGCGGCTGCTGGGCATCCCGTGGAGAGAAGTCCGGCAAAATGCCTTCGCTCTGGACAAGCTGGGCGCCCCGGAGCAGGGCGAAAACTTTCTGGATGGGCTTCTCAGCGGACAGCAGCGGGAATGGGATCTCGAGTTTGAGCATCTGGAAACCAAAGAGCGCCGCTGGTTCCATAACATCGCCATAGGCAGCGAGGTGGAGGGCAGGACCAAATACATCCTTGTCATGTCCGACCGCACCGCCGACAAACAGGTGAATCAGGCGCTTTCGGATGCCGTTGCCGCCGCCGAGACTGCCAACCGCGCCAAGAGCACCTTCCTTTCCAATATGTCCCACGACATCCGCACCCCCATGAACGCCATCATCGGCTTTACCACACTGGCGATCAGCAATATCGACGACAAGGAGCGGGTGAAGGATTATCTGGCCAAGACCCTTGCTTCCAGCAACCATCTGCTCTCGCTCATCAACGATGTGCTGGATATGAGCCGCATCGAAAGCGGAAAGCTCCATCTGGAAGAGGTGGAAGTCAACCTTTCGGAGGTGCTGCACGATCTGAAAACCATCGTCAGCGGGCAGATCTACGCAAAACAGCTGGAGCTTTATATGGATGCGATGGATGTGACCGACGAGGATGTCTACTGCGATAAGACCCGGCTGAACCAGATCCTGCTGAACCTGCTGTCCAACGCCATCAAGTTCACCCCGGCGGGCGGCACAGTCTCGGTGCGGGTGCGCCAGCTTGCCGGGCAGGTGCGCGGCTGCGGGCAGTACGAGTTCCGCATCAAGGACAACGGCATCGGCATGAGCCCGGAATTTGCCAAAAAAATCTTTGAGCCGTTTGAGCGGGAGCGCACCTCCACGGTCAGCCGTATCCAAGGCACCGGCCTTGGCATGGCCATCACCAAAAACATCGTGGATATGATGGGCGGCACCATCGAGGTGCAGACAGCGCAGGGCAAGGGCAGCGAGTTTATCATTCGTGTGCCGCTGCGGGTGCAGGCAGAGCACCGCCCGGTGGAAAAGATCACCGAGCTGGAAGGCCTGAAGGCTCTGGTGGTGGACGACGATTTCAACACCTGCGACAGCGTGACAAAGATGCTGGTCAAGGTGGGAATGCGCGCGGAGTGGACCCTTTCCGGCAAGGAAGCGGTGCTGCGCGCGCGGCAGTCCATCGAGATGAGCGATGTCTACCACGCCTATATCATCGACTGGCGGCTGCCGGATATGAACGGCATCGAGGTCACCCGCCAGATCCGCAGTCTGAACGACGATACCCCCATCATCATCCTGACGGCCTACGACTGGTCTGACATTGAGGTGGAGGCAAAGGCCGCCGGTGTGACCGCCTTCTGCTCCAAGCCCATGTTCATATCCGACCTGCGCGAGACCCTGATGAGCGCCCTCGGCCAGAAGCTGACAGATGCGTCGCAGGAGCTTCTGCCGGAAAAGAACGCCGACTTCAAGGACAGACATATCCTGCTGGTAGAGGACAACGAGCTGAACCGCGAGATCGCGCAGGAGATCCTGCGCGAGTACGGCTTCCGGGTCGATACGGCGGAAAACGGTGAAGTGGCGGTGGAAAAGGTGAGCACTGCAGCGCCGGGCAGCTATGATCTGGTGCTGATGGATGTGCAGATGCCGGTGATGGACGGCTACACCGCCACCCGGAAGATCCGCGCACTGGATGACCCTGCCCGGGCAAAGCTCCCGATCCTTGCCATGACCGCCAACGCCTTCGACGAGGACCGCCGCAACGCATTGGAAAGCGGCATGAACGGCTTTTTGTCCAAGCCCATCGTGATCGGCGATCTCGTGCAGGAGCTGCGCAAAATTTTGTGAGCCAAACGCCTGTCAGACAGAAAAGAAATAAAGCACCCGCAGCATTCGCTTCCTGAGGTCAAGAGCCTCTGCGAAGCCTGCTGCGGGTGCTTTTGCTTTTGTCGGCTGGCAGCCGTTATGATTTCAGTACATCTGCAAGGACCTGCAGCAGATGCGGAATATCCAGCGGCTTTGCAATGTGGCCGTCCATACCGGCCTTCAATGCATTCTGACGGTCTTCTTCAAAGGCATTTGCCGTCATTGCAAAGATGGGGATGCCTGCCTTTGCAGCATCCGGCAGGGCGCGGATCTGCCGCGTCGCCTCGTAACCGTCCATCTTGGGCATCTGGATGTCCATTAAGATCAAATCGTACTGCCCGGGGGCCGCCTGCTTCATCTTCTGGACAGCGATCTCGCCATCCTCAGCAGTGTCTACCGCAAAGCCCGCTTCCTTCAGGATCTCCATCGCGAGCTCACGGTTCAAGGCATTGTCCTCCACCAGCAAAAGTTTCTTTCTCTTGAACTTGGCGGCATCTGGCTGCGCTGGCTTACAGGCAGGCTCTGCCCCGTACGGTTCTGCCAGCACTCTGAGCAGTTCGGAAAGGAACAGCGGCTTTTCGCAGAAGGCGGTCACTCCGGCAGCGCGGGCTTCCTCTTCAATATCCGTCCAATCGTAGGCCGTCAGAATAATGATAGGGCAGCTTTTCCCGATCACCTTGCGGATCTGCCGCACGATCTCGATGCCGTTCATATCGGGGATCAGCCAGTCGATGATGTAGACGCTGAATTCGTCGCCCTGTTCCATGGCGTACCGGGTGCGGATCACCGCTTCCCGGCCGGAGATCGTCCACTCCGGCCGCATCCCGATCTTGGACAGCATGGTGCTGACGCTCAGGCAGGTGTCGGTATCGTCGTCTGCTACCAATGCGCGCAGCCCTTCCAACTGCGGGAGCTGCCTGGGCTCCACCCTTTGTCCGCTGAGTGCGAAGCAGAGATCTACGATGAATTCGCTGCCCTTGCCCGGTTCACTTTCGATCGCAATGGTGCCGCCCATCATATCCACAATGTTCTTGGCGATGGACATGCCCAGGCCGGTACCCTGAATGCCGCTGACGGTGGAGCTTTCCTCCCGGCTGAACGCCTCAAAGATGTGCTTCTGGAACGCTTCGCTCATACCGATGCCATTGTCCTTGATGCGGAACTCATAGCAGCCACGGCCCTTGGGCGCACCGTTCTTCTGGGCAATGCGGATGCTGATCGTACCGCCTGTGGGAGTGAACTTGATGGCGTTGGACAAAATGTTCAGCAGGATCTGGTTCAGCCGCAGCGGGTCGGTGATGATGTCCTCGTTCTCCACGTCCATGGTATCGATGAAAAGCGACAGCCGCTTTGCCGAAACATCGGGTTGGATGATGGAGCGCACATCGTGGACGAGGTCCGGCAGATGCACCGCTTTTTCTTCGATTTTTACTTTTCCGCTCTCGATGCGGCTCATATCCAGCACATCATTGATGAGGGAAAGCAGATGCTGGCTGGAGGTAGAGATCTTTTTCAGGTAGTCCAGCACCTGTTCCTTATTATCAATATGGGTCGCAGCCAGCGAGGTGAAGCCGATGATGGCGTTCATGGGGGTGCGGATATCGTGGCTCATATTGAACAGGAACTCCCGCTTGGCACGGTTTGCCGCACCCTCGTGCTGGAGTGCGATCTCCAGTTTGCGGTTCTGTTCCTCCAGCTGAGCCTGATACTTCTTCTCCTGCTCTTTCTTCTGCTGCTCCATCTCCTGCACGGAGCGTCTGCGCAGCACCCGAAGGACCATTACAAGCAGGATGTAACCGGCCAGCGCCATCAAGATCAGCGGAATCGATTCACGGAAGACGGATCTTTCATCCGTATACGCGTAGAGATCGAAAGACCTTCCGTGACAGTACATTCCAAAATAGCAGCCGGAGCCGTTCCAATCGTGGGTATGGGTCAGCGTTTCGGCGGCCCCGGCTTTGCGGATCTCCCGCACCGGCAGACTGTCCGCAGCATCCTGCCCGATGAGCTCCGGGCGGTTGGAGGCAATGACCTGATTGTTCTGCACGATGAACAATGTGCCGCTGGTCTCAACCGAGTAACCGTCCAGTACGCTCTGGATGGACAAGGCCGTTCCCTCTATAAATTCTGCCGGGGTATAGCGGTAGGCAAGCAGGATCACCTCTTTGCTTTCTGCCCGATGTGCCGCAACATCCACGGCAGACCCATCCTCCAGCAGGACCCGCTTCAGATAGGTTTTTTGCGGGTAAGAGAAAACGTCCAGAACGGCATCATTCTTGAGCGGTTCTCCAAACCGGGCATAGCCGATGCCGTTGGTTGTGGATTCGCACAGGAGCGTACCGTCCGGGGCCAGAACCGAAATACCTGTGAGCCAGAGCAGCTCTGCCTGCCTGTTCAGGCATTGCGGGTCGGAAAGGTCGAGCGCAGGGTCCTGTGCCAGCTGATGCACCGATACCGCCGTGCGGCGGAGCGCTTTGGCCACAATCGTATCATTGTGCTTTTCAAAGCTGGTGGACTGGGATTTGACAAAATCAAGGATCTGGCAGAAACGAGCCTCCGTTGCACGCAGTGCCTGCCAACTTGAGAAAAAAACGACGCCGGCCATAAAAAGAACGCCGATGACCAGATAGAGCCCCCATCTCCATGTATCTGAGATGGTTTTGTTTTTACGTGCCAATGGTGTCCACCTCCAGATACTGCGAAGGATGTTCAAGATACTTGCCAAGGATCTGCTCCAGTGTGCCGTCTGTGCGCATCTGCGCAAGAACAGCGTTCAGCTGGGTGTCCAGCCTGCGGTTGTCGTTTTTGGCAAAGGCGATGCCCAGCCCGGTGACCAGCAGCGGTTCTTCGAGGATGCGGAACTCCACGGAATTGTCCTTCATGTATTGCAGGATGGCCGTCTCATGGGCAGCGATGGCATCCACATAGCCGCAGGCCAGCATCGCATACTGCACGCTGCGGTCTTCGGTGCTGAACACCTCGACGGTCTGCGGGATGCGCGGGTCGGAGCCGCTGAGAAAGATCTCCTCCGGCTTGCCGGTGCTCTGCACGGCGATGGTCTTTCCGGCAAGGTCGCCGAGTGTCCGGATGCTGCTGTCGGCATCCACCGCAGCCACCTGACGGCTCACCATGTAGGGTCCCGCCCAGCGGTATACCTCCTCGCGCCCATCCATGGAAAAGCAGCCCCAGATGCAGTCGATGGTACCGCTTTCCACCAGATCTGTTTTTTGCTCCCAATCGATCGGTTCAAACTGGGCAGCATATCCCATGCGGCGGAAGGCTTCGGTGGCGATCTCCACGTCGATCCCGGCGGGAACGCCGTCATTGTTCAGATAAATATAGGGCGGATAGGTATCACTTCCCACAATGAGCTGCGGAAGACCGCTGCCCTTCGCATTCGTTCCGCCGCAGGAAGTCAGACTGCCGACGGCAGCAGATGCCGCCAGCAGCGTGCAGCCGCGCAGAAATGCACGGCGTGAGATTCTGTGTTTCATTTGGGCTTTTTGTTCTCCTGTTTTATTGCATCCATTGCTCAGTTGTGCTGCTGTAATTCTTCTTTCAGGTCAGCCTGAATATCCGTCAGGCACTGCAGCAGCAGCGGGTTGAACGCTCCGCACTCGCCGTTCAGGATCATCTGCACGGCTTTTTCGTGGGAGAAGGCTTTTTTGTAGCAGCGTTCGCTGGTCAGTGCATCGTACACATCAGCCAGCGAGACCAGTTGTGCGCTGATGGGGATCTCATCGCCCTTCAGTCCATCCGGGTAGCCGCGCCCATCCCAGCGTTCGTGGTGCCAGCGGGCGATCTCGTAGGCCGTTTGCAGCAGCGGCTGCTCTGCAAAATTATCCAGATCATGCAGCATCTTGGCTCCCAGCATACTGTGGGTCTTCATGACCTCGAATTCCTCCGGGGTCAGCCTGCCGGGCTTGTTGAGGACCTTTTCGTCAATGCCGATTTTTCCGATGTCGTGCAGGGCAGAAGCCAGCGGGATCATATCCTGCTGTTCCGCAGAAATCGAGTATCTGCTGCTGATCTCCAACAGACGGCGGAGCAGCAGTTCGGTGATGATACGGATGTGCCGCACATGGGCGCCGCTTTCGCCGTTGCGGAATTCTACGATATGACTCAGTACACCCACCAGCGTATCCGTATTATTTTCACGAGCGCGGATCTGGTCTGACACCATCTGCACCAGCCGCCGCTGCTTGGCGTACAGCTTGATGGTGTTGGTCACACGGCGGTACACGATACGAGCATCAAAGGGGCGATTGACATAATCACTTGCGCCCAGCTCATAGGAACGCCGGATCGTCGCATCGGAGTCCTCGCTGGAGATCATAATGACCGGGATATCCTCGATGGTGTGGTTGGCATTCATGGCTTTCAGCACTTCAAAGCCGTCCATAACGGGCATATTGATGTCCAGCAGCACCAGTGCAATGTTTCCGGCTTCCTCCTGCAATTTTTCAATGCATTCTTTTCCGTTTTCTGCTTCCAGAACGTGGTAACTATCTCCTAGGATCTCTGTCAGCATCATGCGGTTCATTGCGGAGTCATCCACAAGTAAGATCTGTGGTTTGTTCTGCAAAAGTTTTTCCAAAGCCGCCAGGTTATGCCCCGGAACCTCCACCATGACGGCATTCTTGCGGCCCTTTGCCTGATACATCAGCCGATCCGCCCGGCGAACGATGTTATCCATAGGGTCGGCGAGGGACTGTATCGTTCCGCCAATGCTCAGCGAGATACGGAAATGCGAATAGCCGGGTACAGATGCCATCTGCGCGGCGGTGCAGATCTGTTCCAGTTTGGTCTGCAAAAAGTCTCCCGGAATGCCGGGCAGAACCAATAAAAACTCATCCCCGCCGTAGCGGATGAGCAGGTCCGACTTCCGGATGCAGGACTGGATGGTGTTTGCCACCGTTTTCAGTGCCATATCTCCGGCGTAATGCCCATAGGTATCGTTGCAGATCTTGAAATCATCCACATCCATCAGTGCGACACCCGCCGGGCCGATGGTTTTGCGGGCAACTTCTTCGTAATAGCGGCGGTTGTAAATTCCTGTCAGCGGATCCCGATAGAGCTTTTCTTCGAATGCCTGCTCCCGTGCAGCGCGCTGTCGGGCTGTTTCATCCTCCGATGCTTTCTGATTTTCGGTCAGTTGTTTCAGCGCCTGCTCCGCTGCGGCAAGAGCGGCTCCCTGTTGATGAAGTTTTTTCAACAGCTGCTGCTCACGCGCTTTGTAATATTCCTCGATCTCGGAAAGTGTATTCACGTTCTGACCCTCTTCTACATCATTTGTGTGTTTCATCTGCGGAAACGCGCTTTTCCGCTATTTTTTAATAGGGGGAGGTAACGCGGAAGCGTTTCACCGTCTGTTCCAGAGCTGCAATGTCCACGGGTTTGGAGAGATGTTCGTCCATGCCGGCTTCCTTGCTCTTTTGCATATCCTCAAGGAAGGCGTTGGCGGTCATGGCAAGGATGGGGATGGTGCGTCCCAGCGGGTTTTCGCCGCTGCGGATGCGGCGGGCGGCTTCCAAGCCGTCCATCACAGGCATCTGCACATCCATCAGGATCATGTCGTACTCGCCGGGCTTTACGCTGGCAAAGGCATCCACGATCTCCTGACCGTTGGAGCAGATGGTGCAGCTTGCGCCCTTGGATTCCAGCAGCATTTCCAGGATCTCGGCGTTGATGGCGTTATCCTCGGCGCAGAGGAACTTCATGCCGGACAGGGGAGAAGTTTCTTCTGCTTCCTCCGGGAGCACCTGTGCCTCTTGCACCGTATCTGCTTCGGCATCAATGGGAAATTCCAGCACGACCTCAAAGCGGGTACCCCTGCCGGGGGCGCTCTCCACGCTGATGGAACCGCCCATCAGGTCTACGATGCTCTTGGTGATGGCCATGCCAAGGCCGGTACCCTGCACCTTGTTGGTGCCGGATTTTTCCTCCCGGGTAAAGGGGTCAAAAAGGGTCTTTTGAAACTCCTCGCTCATGCCGATGCCGTCATCGCTGCCGTTGCCGCAGTAATGCCGCAGACCTGCAAAAACGAGCGGCGGGAGATCTTTTTCATCATATAAATATACTTTCTCATATTTTCGGAAAGCAATACTACGCAAGTGCAGGAGCGCAGTGCTGCCTTAGCGATTCTTACACATCCCACAGGCACATCCCACAGGAACTCCGACGCTTGCGGCCTGTCCGCACGGGGCTTTGCGCCGAGTTTCCATAAAATGACAATGTAATTGTACCATTGCGGCAAAAGCGTTTCAAGTTGATTTTGAACGTCTTTCCATATTTTGCATGAAAAATATGGAAAGTTCTGAATTTCGCTGACTGGAAATAGACTGAAGTGACCCATATCACGACCAGGTGGACCGAAAAGGGGGATTCGATGAAAAAAACTCCTTTTATTCTGCACGAAAAATTTCGTTCGGACAACAACGAACAGCGCAAAGAACGGTTTCAAAAGGAATTTGAGCGATATATCATCGATGGATTGCTCAATGCGGTTCCTTCAAGATCCTGCGCCTGATCTGGCATCCCTGAATTGGAAGGAGGGATGCGTTATGCTGCGCATGGATGCTCGTGTACAAAAAGAAGGGGGCAGATCATGAGAGCAGCAATTTATTGCCGCCTGAGCAAAGAAGATGAAGATAAAATTGGCGAATCGGAGAGCATTCAGAATCAAAAGTCGATGCTGCTCCAGTACGCCATTGAGAAAGGATTTGATATTTACCAGATTTATTCGGATGAGGATTATTCCGGCATCGATCGGAACCGTCCGGCTTTCAATTCGATGATACAAGCCGCAAGCGAACATAAATTTGATGTGGTGCTGGCCAAGACGCAATCCCGTTTTACCCGCGATATGGAACTCGTGGAAAAATATCTGCACGGAAAGTTCATGGAGTGGGGCATCCGCTTCATTGCGGTGGTAGACCATGTGGATACCAACGATACCGCGAACAAAAAATCCCGCCAGATCAACGGCCTGATCAACGAGTGGTATCTGGAAGATCTGTCCACCAATGTCCGCTCGGTGCTTGACCACAAGCGGAAAGAGGGGCTGTTCATCGGCTCTTTTGCACGGTATGGATACTGCAAAGACCCAAATGCAAAAGGAAAACTCATCATCGACCCGGAAGCAGCCGACGTGGTAAGGCGAATCTTCTCCATGGCTCTTAACGGGATCGGCGCACACAAGATCGCACGCATCCTGAATGACGAAAAAATTCCAAGCCCAACAGCCTATAAGCAGCTGCATGGCATCCATTACCGCAGTGCATTAAAGAATACAAATGCGGCTCTTTGGAGCAGTCCCACCGTATATCAAATATTACATGATCAGCTTTATATCGGAAATATGGTGCAGGGAAAGCATAAAAAGATAAGTTACAAGTCGGAAAAGACGATGTGGCTTCCAAAATCGCAGTGGATCGTTGTAGAAAATACCCATGAACCGATCATTGACATGGAAACCTTTGAGACTGTCCAGATGATGCTGAAAGAGCGCACCCGGAGCGGCGAGAAGGGAACGATCCATCCGCTGGCAAAAAAAGTGGTTTGTGGATGCTGTGGCAGCTGCATGGAGCAGACTGGCCGTCAGCCGAGAGCGGATGGAACCCAAAGACGCTATGTTCGCTGCCGGATGCACCAGCGCGCACCGGAAGTGTGTGGCAACAAGACCTGTACAGATATGAACGCATTGGAGAATGCTGTACTGGAACGTATCCGGGCGTATGCGGCAGACTATTTTGACCCTGAAAAAGTTCCCCTTCCAGAACAGGATGACCCCATCCGGCGGCGAGAGCAGGCCAGGCGCGACGAGTTGAAGCGGTTGAAGAGCGAAGCAGCCCGGCGGCGCAGGGCCATGCAGGAGTTGTATCTGGATAAGGTGTCAGGGTTGATCGATGCCGTTCAGTTTTCTGAAATGAACCAGACCTTTCTGGAAGAAGTGAAAAAGGCAGAGAGCCGGATCGATACATTGGAAACGGAACTGGAACAACAGCAGGAAGAAACCGGTGGAGTCCAGACGCAGAGGCAGCGTGTCCGTGAACTGGCACAGGTTTCACAGCTGACCCGTGAACTTGTTGTACGGTTGGTCCATCGGGTCATTGTCAGCCCAAAAGATCCGCTTACCGGAGAACAAAAAATCACGATCGAATGGAATTTCTGAGTCGGCAGGCAGGTTGACCGCCCCGCTGGGCTGTTTTCGTCAGCCCAGGTCGGATACACCTCACTGGACGCCACGTTGGCGATATAGCTGCGGAACGAGACGGTGACGTTCCGGGCCGAGGCGGCGGGCTTGCCGAGGTGGACGGTGATATTTTTCGGGATGATGACCCGGTCCAGCACCCGCGGAACACAGGCGAGGAACGGGTTCGGGCCGCTGCCGCCGTCGCCGGTGAAGAGGCTGTGGGGTGGGATGACGATGGGGGAGTTGGGGGTGTCCCGCATCTCCTCGGTGTCGGGGATCATCTCGGGCTGGGCCAGCGTCACCTGCCCGGGAAAGACCTGCACGCCCTGGATGCGGACGGTGCGGTAGCCGGGTTTGGAGGCCACGAGGTCACAGACCGCGTAGGGGGGCTGCGTGGTGTTGTTCTCGTCCAGCGAGAGAGCACAGGCGGGGGTGGTAAGGGTGACGTCGTCGGCGTTGCCTTCGGCGTCGGTCAGGCGGATGGCGGTGAAGCCGTCGCCGCTGACGGTGACGGTCACACCCTCGACAGGGCTGGACTGACGGGCCGCAAAGGCCTGGATGCGGAGAGTTCCGGTGTTCTTCATGGAGATACGCTCCTTTGCTGGTAAAAGTATGCTTCTGCCCCAGCGTATTCCGTCCGGCACCCGGGCGTGCATGGCAATGCACACCGCAAATAAAAAAGCCGCCCGAAGGCGGCAGGGGAGAAAGGTTTATTTGGCGCTGTCCTTGGC
>OGND01001159.1_pt1 | contig 11047 bp, 8 predicted proteins | sample 1573381 | NCBI WGS metagenome assembly OGND01 (sample SAMEA2581989, study PRJEB24529) | metagenome | biome: Human gut stool | place: China | collected 2011
CATCCAAGGGTTTAACATTTAACCTAATTGTTAAATGTATTGTATCATGTGGATTATTTAATGTCAACAGCTTCGCAGATCAAGGCAGATACTCATTCCTGCGTATGGATACATCTGTACATAAAAATCCCTCCGTCTTATGACGAAGGGATCTCATTCTTCTCTATACTTCCGTACTGTCTTCCGGCAGTCCCTTTAAGAACGCCACAGCCACCGGCAATGACAAAACCGCAGATAAAATATCGGACACCGGCTGTGACCACTGGATGCCCCGAATTCCCCAGAACGCCGTCAGGATCAGCAGTGCCGGAATGTAGATGGTGCCACTTCGGAAGGAGGCTAAGATCGTCGCCCTGCCGCCCTTTCCAATGGACTGAAACAGCATGTTGCCGCAGATGCATACCGGAATAAACGGAAGCGTCAGGCACTGGATCTGCAACGCATAAAAAGCAATCTCATAGGCATCCATATCCGTAAGGAATTGCAGCAACAGCTCTCTGCGGAACACATACACCACACCTGCGAACACTGCCATGGTTACCAGGCTGGCACACAGGGTGAACCAGAACGCTTTCCTTACACGGGAATACTTCTTTGCCCCATAATTGAAGGAGGATACCGGCTGGAAGCCCTGACCGATACCCAGTGCCACACTGAATACGAAATTGAAAATACGGGATACCACGCTCATAGCTGCAATGGCAATATCCCCGTAGACTGCCGCCTGTGCATTCAGCACCATGGTTGACACGCTGGCCAGTCCCTGCCGCATCATACTGGGGAAGCCTGCTGTAAGAATGTTCTTATGTACGGCAAATTCCCATGTAAAATATTTCGGTGCCAGGCTGCTCTGGGTCTTTCCACGTAGGAAAAAGAATAACAGGATTCCAAAGGATACGTACTGGGAGATCATAGTGGAAAGTGCCGCTCCCCGGATACCAAGATTTAACCCCCACATAAGAATGGCATCTCCCGCCATATTTAAGATACCGCCGGAGACCAGTCCTACCATCGCCAGATTGGCATAGCCTTCATACCGGAGCACATTGTTCATCACACAGCTGGATGCCATTGCCGGTGCCGACACCAAAATATAGAAAGCATAGATTCTCGCATAGGGAAGGATGGTCTCCGTACTTCCAAGCAATCTGCACAATCCGTTCAGATCCACAATACCGATCACCGCGATCAACACTCCGGCTCCCACCGCCAAATAAAATCCCGTTGCGGAAAAAGCTTTCGCCCGCTCCTTTTCATGAGCTCCTAACAACCGGCTGATATTACTTCCGGCGCCATGACCGAACATGAATCCGAACGCCTGAATAATTGCCATCAAGCCAAACACCACGCCTACCGCTCCGGTAGCACTGGTGCCTAACTGGCTTACGAACCAGGTATCCACCATATTATACAGATTCGTGATCAGCATACTGATGGTAGTCGGCAGTCCCAGTTCCAGGACCAACCGTGCTACCGGTTCCTCGGTGAGCCGTTTATATTGTTTCTCCTCTTTTGACAATGTTGTATCACTCATATCACATAGCTCCTATATCATTACCACAGTTTCCATTCGGTTCTCTCTATGGTTTTACACTATTCTATGCCACAGTAATCCGCAGGCTGCTTCTGCCCGGTTTGAAATCATAATCCGTACCCATTCATCATATCGCCAAAATAGCGTCTGCCCTACCGGCACGACGCTATTATAGATGATTCTCTTTGAAAATGTAAGCCCTTTCAGCAGTTTTTTTACTTAAATTTTATGTTCAGCATCACAGTTTCTCACTGAAATAGCTCTTATAGCCCTCACCGAAGATCTCCGTGGCACTGGTGACGATCATAAATGCCAGGGGATCCTCTTCCTTTACGATTTCTTCCGCCTTGGGAGAAATGTTTTTCTTCATGGCGCACATGATGACGCTCTTCTCCTTGCCGCTGTAAGCACCACTGCCCTGTACATAAGTCACACCAATATCCAGCTCCTCCAAAAGTCTCCCTGCAATCTTCTCTGCATGGTCGCTGATAATATAGATCAGCTTCGCCTCATCACGACCGTACAATACCACATCCAGCACCACTGATGTGATAATGACCACGATACCGGCATACAGTGCCTTGTCAACATTCCGGAATACAAATGCCGATGCTATGACGATAACCACATCTGTCAGGAAAAACAATGCTCCCGTCTTGAGGTACGGGAACTTTAGTCGCAGCAGCTTGATAATAATATCTGTTCCTCCCGTAGTGGATCCGGCCTTGAACACCCAGCCCATGGATACTGCCATCAGGGCACTTCCGGCCAGAGATGCAAGTAATGGATCTGTGGTCACTGCTCCTACCGGTGTCAGCAGGTTTGTAAACAGTGATGTCATTGCCGTACAATAGATCGTCGACAAAATAAACCGCAATCCGAATTTCCAGATACCGATCAGTAGGATCGGTATGTTGATGAGTAACATCCAGGTACCTGTCTCAATTCCGAACAAACGGTTTAAAATAATGGCAATACCGGTGATCCCCCCGGGTGCCAGAGAGTTCGGATCCAAAAACATGCTGACGGATACCGCATAGACAAAAGAAGCCACCGTGATCATAACATAATCCCGAAACATCTGCAGTGGTGTCTTTTTATCCAGTCTCTGTATTTCCAGTTCTTTTTCAGTCTTTTTCGCCATAGCTCTCTCCATTTCCACACATAAAAGCCGCATATCTATAATATGCGGCTTTTATCAGTGATACATTCACTTCTTTTCTAAGAAACTATGCAGCGACATCTGTATGACTCTGCACAATTATATATTTGCTCTGACCACCTTAGGCTGATAGCCTTCTTTTTCCAGGGCAACAATGATCTCTTTCTTATGCTCGGTACCGAATGCTTCCAGTGTGATACGCAGTTCCACGGCAGCGCTGCGGTTGATGGATACAAACTGGTTGTGCTCCAGCTTGATGACATTACCGTTAACGCCGGCAATGATACCGGATACTCTGCACAGCTCACCGGGCTTGTCGGGAAGCAATACGGATACGGTGAAGATACGGTCTCTTAAGATCAGACCCTGCTGTACTACGGAGGACATGGTGATGACATCCATATTACCGCCGCTCAGGATAGATACAATACGCTTATCCTTCACATTTAACTGCTTTAAGGCTGCCACGGTCAGCAGTCCGGAATTCTCCACGATCATCTTGTGGTTCTCCACCATATCCAGGAAGGCTACTACCAGATCCTCATCCTCCACAGTGATCACATCGTCCAGATTCTTCTGTAAGTACGGGAAAATCTTACTTCCGGGAGTCTTAACCGCAGTACCGTCTGCAATGGTGTTGACCTTTGGCAGGGTGGTTACCTTGCCGTTCTTTAAGGATACCTGCATGCAGTTAGCTCCCGCAGGTTCCACACCGATGACCTTGATCTTCGGGTTCAGCAGTTTTGCCAGTGTGGAGACACCGGTTGCCAGTCCGCCGCCACCAATAGGAACTAAAATGTAGTCTACCAGGGGAAGCTCTTTGAAGATCTCCATGGCAATGGTCCCCTGACCGGTTGCCACAGTCAGATCATCAAACGGATGAATGAAGGTATATCCGTGCTCTTCTGCCAGTTCATATGCTTTTGCACATGCCTCATCATAGACATCACCGTGCAGTACTACCTCTGCACCGTACCCTCTGGTACGGTTTACCTTGATCAGAGGTGTGGTAGTGGGCATTACGATAGTGGCCTTGCTGCCGTAGCATTTTGCAGCATAAGCCACACCCTGGGCATGGTTGCCTGCTGATGCGGTGATCAGTCCCTTGGCACGCTCTTCATCCGTCAGTGTGCTCATTTTGTAATAAGCGCCTCTTAACTTGTAGGCTCCGGTAAACTGTAAGTTCTCGGGCTTTAAGTATACACGGTTGCCGGTCTGGGCGCTGAAATAATCACTGTATACCAGCTTGGTCTCTAACGTTACCTTTTTTACGATTTCACTTGCTTCTTCAAATTTCTCTAAAGTCAACATTTCTTCCTGCATTTTTCTTCCCATGCCTTTCTGTCACACTTTCCTTGGTCTGTCGGTTATTCCTCCTGCGTATCCGTCTGTTGCTCGTTCTCGGGCAGATGCAGTTCTCCGATATCCTCCATATTCACATCAAACAATGCGTTTACAAATTCCTCAGAATTGAATTTCTGGAGATCCTCAATGGTCTCCCCCACACCGATGTATTTTACCGGAACCTTCAGTTCAGACTGGATTGCCACCGCAATACCACCCTTCGCCGTTCCGTCCATCTTCGTCAGAATGATGCCTGTGAGATCTGCCACCTCACCGAATTCTCTCGCCTGTACCAGCGCATTCTGTCCGGTGGTACCATCCAATACGATCAGGTTCTCTCTGTGGGCATTCGGGAACTCCTTGTCAATGATGCGGTTCATCTTGCGAAGTTCTTCCATCAGGTTCTTTTTATTATGCAGTCTGCCGGCGGTATCAATGAGAAGCACATCCACGCCTCTTGCTTTCGCTGCATTCACGGCATCAAACACCACACTGGCGGGATCCGCGCCCTCTTTTCCGCCGATCATGGGCACATCCGCTCTGGATGCCCATTCTGCCAGCTGATCTCCCGCTGCGGCACGGAAAGTATCCGCTGCGGCGATAAGGACTTTTCTGCCCTCATCCTTTAATTTACCTGCCAGCTTACCCACGGAAGTGGTCTTACCCACACCGTTGACACCAATGACCATGATCACGGACTGTTCTTTCTCGAAATCATAGGCGGTCTCATCCACCTGCATCTGCTCCTTAATACTTTCGATCAGAAGCTGTTTGCATTCGGAAGGCTCCTTGATATGCTTTTCTTTTACCTGCTGTTTTAATCTCTCCACAATGGCAGTGGTGGCATTGACACCGATATCTCCCATAATGAGGATTTCTTCCAGTTCTTCGTAGAAATCATCATCAATGGCGGAAAAACCGCTGAAGACTGAATCGATTCCCCGGACAATGTTATCACGGGTCTTGGTCAGTCCTTCTTTCAGCCTCGCAAAAAAGCCTTTCTTTTCCTCACTCATCCCATTTCCTCCAATCAGCATTCTATCCAGAAAAACGCTTGCGTTTTTCTTGTATGAAACTTAGAACTTCTTCACGATTTTCATACTAATCGTCCAGGTCCTTGTCAATGAGGTTGACGCTGACTAAGGTAGATACGCCCTTCTCCTGCATGGTGATACCATACAATCTATCCACCTGTTCCATAGTGCCTCGTCTGTGGGTAATGACAATGAACTGGGTGTTCTTGGTCAGCTTATGTAAATACTTTGCAAAACGTCCTACATTGGAGTCATCCAGTGCGGCCTCGATCTCGTCTAACAGACAGAACGGAGACGGCTTCAGGTTCTGAATTGCGAACAGTAGGGATATGGCGGATAACGCCTTCTCTCCACCGGAGAGCTGCATCATGTTCTGCAGCTTTTTTCCGGGGGGCTGTGCGATGATGCGGATGCCTGCCTCCAGAATATCCTCATCCTCCATCAGTTCCAGTGTTCCCTTACCACCACCGAAGAGTTCCTTGAATACCTTATCGAACTCTCTGCTGATCTCTGCGAATTTCTCCGTGAACTGTTTGCGCATGGCGGTATCCAGTTCTTCGATGATGCCTTCCAGCGTCTTCTCCGCTTCCACCAGATCGTCATGCTGAGTCTTCATGAAAGTATAGCGCTCCATCAGGTTCTTGTAATCCTCAATGGCGTTGACATTGACATTGCCAAGCTTACGGATCTCATCCTTCAGACCGCTGATCTCTCGTTTCATAGCAGGCAGATCATTCATCTCTTCGTTGCGGAGTCCTGCCGCATCGCTTAAGGTGATCTCATACTCATCCCACATGTAATTGATCTGACCTTCGATGCCATCCTCCAGCTTTTTCTTCTGTTCGCCCAGACGATAGACTTCCTTATCCAGGGCATTCATACGCTCAGACATTTCTTCTCTGCTGCGGAAGAAATCTTTCTGTTTTGCAGACAGTTCTTCCTTTTTCGCAAGGTCTTCGTCCAGCTTCTTCCTGGAAGCATCCTGATTCTCATGAGAAGCAGCAATGGTCTTCTCAATCTCCAGGATATTGTTCTTCTTACGTTCCACTTCCTGCGCATTTTCCGTCAGAGCCTCTAAAATCTCTTTAAGCTCTGCCTGTGCACGTTCCAACTCGCCGCCTATACGATCCACATTTGCCTGCTTGTAATCCAGCGCCTGACGCATCTTCTCGACTTTTACTTCCCATTCTCCTGCGTGGGCGGAAGCTTCGCTCTCTTCCAGTCTGCAGCTCTCCAATTCTTTTTGGAAGCCCAGGATCTGTTCCTGCGTCGTCTTCTCCAACTCTTCACTGGCAGCAAGTTCCTGCGTAATGGATTCCTTGCCGGAACGGATCTCGAAGATCCTGGTCTCGATCTCCTGCTCCTCCAGCTTCAGAGACTGTGCACTCTCTGCCTCTTCTTCCATACGCTCTCTTGCCTGGGAGATGTTCAATCTTGCGGTATTCTGCTCAATGGACTTGCGCTGCATCTCGGTCTTCAGTGCTTCCAGATCCATACGAAGTTTATTTCTCTTACTCTTGGTGTCTTCGATCTTCTGATTGTAGGTTTTGATATCCTCAGAGAGCTTTTTCACCTTTTTCTCCAGTTCGTCCATCTCACGACGTCTTCCCAGGAGATTGCTGTTGTTTTTAAAAGCACCGCCGCTGATGGCACCACCGGGAACTAAGAGTTCACCTTCCAAAGTGACCATGCGAATGCCGTAATCGAATTTTCTAGCGATCTTCACGGCATTGTCCACGTTGTCTACGACCACGATACGTCCCAGCATGGCCTTGGCCACATTGCGGTATTCTTTTGTGCCTACCAGTTCGTCTGCCATACCGATGACACCTTTTTCCTTAAGTGCCTCCGGATTCTTGAATTCCTGGGGCTTGGTAATACTGGTCAGAGGCAGGAATGTGGCTCTTCCGAGACGGTTCTGCTTTAAAAAGCCGATCATATGCTTGGCGGTCTCTTCGTTATCCGTTACGATATTCTGGATATTGCCGCCCAACGCAGTCTCGATGGCGGTCTCGTATTTTGCCTCCACCTGAATAATGTCCGCTACGACACCGATGATGCCCTTTTCTTTTTCCTTCTGCTCCATGACCTTTTTGACGCTACCGCCATAACCATCATAGCGCTCGGTAATATTGGTCAGGGTTTCTAACTTAGACTGTTCCTGATGAAAACGGGTCTGTGTCTCCCGCAGCTTTGCATCCAGTCCGGTGAGATTTTCACGGATATTGCCAAGCTCCAGTTCGGATGCCGCCTCCTGTTCCGTCATCTGACGCAGTTCCTCAGTCACGGTCTCAAAAGTCTCTTCCAGCTTCTTCACCGTTTCTTCTCTGGCTGCCTCATCGGATTTAGCACGTAACAGTCTGGAATTTAACTCTGCCTTGCGGATATTGATCTGCTCCATCATGGTATCGAAGCGGCCCATCTTGGATTTGATGGTAGCTCTCTGGTTCAGTTCGCCAATGATGGTGTTTTTCCCGGCTTCGATATGATTGTTGAGCTCGGTGATCTTATTCTGGATGGCTTCCAGATCAGCCTTTGCTTTCGCCGCAGCTTCTGCAATCTCCTGCACCTGGGTATCCGTATCCTTTTTATCGGTTAAGATATCCTGCTTTTCCTGCTCTTTGCCGGCAATCTCCTCTTCCAGGGCTGCCTTACGGTTGTTCAGATGGTTCTCACTGCCGTGGGCGGAATTGATCTGCTCCTTTAAGACATTGATCTCGCCCTCTAACTTACCGCGCATCAGACCGGTATCCGTCAGCTGTTCCCTGGCGGCTTCGATAGCGACATCCAGACTTTCAATCTCCTGCTGGATCCGTTCGTATTCTTCCTTGATACCCTCATATTTTTCACCGGTCTCACCAAGTTCCGTGCTTGCCAGATTGTATTTTTCTTCTGCGGAAGCAAGCTGTTCTCTCAGTCTCTTATTTTCCAATAAGAACACGTTGATATCTAGGGATTTCAACTCTTCCTTTTTCCTCAGATAGACCTTTGCCACCTCTGACTGCTTCTCCAGAGGTCCTACCTGTTTTTCCAGCTCCGATAAAATATCATTCACACGCACCAGATTCTGTTTCTCGTTCTCAAGCTTCGTCTGGGCCGCTGCTTTCCTGCGTTTAAATTTCACGATACCGGCAGCCTCATCGAACAGTTCACGACGTTCCTCGGGCTTACCGCTTAAGATCTTGTCGATCTGGCCCTGTCCGATAATGGAATAGCCTTCCTTACCGATACCGGTATCATAGAACAGCTCATTGACATCCTTTAATCTGCAGGGAGTACCATTGATCAGATATTCACTTTCTCCGGAACGGTAGATCCGTCTCGCCACTGTAACTTCGTCATAGTCGATCGCCAGCTGGTGATCGCTGTTGTCCAGAGTAATGGCAACATAGGCGTAGCTCAACGGTTTTCTGGTCTCTGTTCCCGAGAAAATAACATCCTGCATGCTGGCACCACGCAACTGCTTGATGCGTTGTTCTCCCAGCACCCATCTTACCGCGTCCGCAACGTTACTCTTACCGCTGCCGTTAGGTCCTACGATACCGGTGATTCCGTTGTGGAACTGAAATACGATCTTATTGGCAAATGATTTGAACCCGTGGATCTCAATACTTTTTAAATACATATCCTCTATCCCTCAATAGCAGAAGCGCCTCATAAGCTGCCTGCTGTTCTGCCGCTTTTTTTGTTCTTCCCTGCCCACGGCCAAGGCATTCTCCCTCCATGTCGATCTCTACCACGAAGGTCTTGTCGTGTTCCGGTCCGCTCTCCTCTAACAGCCGGTACTCGAACTCTTTTTTGAGTTTCCCTTGGATCAGTTCCTGGAGATTACTCTTGCTGTCGTAGAAGAGACGCTTATCCTCTAAATCCGACAGAATGAAGCGGTCAATAAAAGCCTTGGCAGGCTGCATGCCACCGTCTAGATAAATGGCACCGATCATGGCTTCCATACCGTCAGAGGTGATGCTGTCTCTGCGTCTGCCGCCGGTATTCTCTTCGCCCTTTCCCAAAAGCATAAACTGTCCCAGCTCCAGGTCTCTGGCACAGAATGCCAGGGAAGGCTCGCACACCATGGAGGCGCGCATCTTGGTCAGTTCACCCTCCGGAACATCCGGGTGTTCCCGAAACAGGAAGTCACTGGATACCAGTTCCAGTACAGCATCTCCCAGGAATTCGATACGTTCGTAGTTCTCTGTTTTGTTGATCTTTTGTTCATTGGTATAGGAGCTGTGGGTTAGAGCCTGCTTCAGCAATGCTTTGTTGTGAAAGCAATAGCCGATGCGCTGCTCCAGCACGTCCATTGTATAACCATCCAACATTTTCTTGTCCTCACTATATTCCGTAGTCCCGGCTATGGTAAGAAACGCGGCACGTTTTCACTCTGTCGCAGAGCGTAACGGTACATAGGCGTGGAAAATACCCACGCCAAGTACCGACGTCTGCTTACGGCGCGCTTATTCTTACCATAGCCGTGCCTACTGGACTACATCAAATTGCGATTGTATAAACTGAAAAACAGGAACAGTGCCTTGTGAGCAAGCTCTCGGTCACAGTTCCTGTTTTGTCTTTGCATGGCTCGTAGCTTTACTAGTTCACTGCGTTCTTGATCATCTCTACAGCGTCTTCTACTGTAGTAACCTGCTCTGCGGTCTCAGCAGGGATCTCGATATCGAACTCTTCCTCGATGCCCATGATGATCTGGTATACATCGAGGGAATCAGCGCCCAGGTCATCCTGGAATGTGGTCTCCATGGTGATCTCATCGGGATCTACGTTTAATACCTCAGCAATGATTTTCTTCAACTTTTCAAATTCCATAACAGTTCCTTCTTTCCCAAATATTTCTCTTGATTAATTATTCTCTGCAGCCTTATCTTCCGGGCTGATCTGTTCTTTGATCTTCTCGTTGATCTTCTCTTCCTTAAAAGCAATACACTGCAAAATAGAATTCTTCACTTCCACTGCCTTACTGCTTCCGTGAGTCTTCACTACCAGACCGTTCAGTCCGAGTAGCGGAGCACCACCATACTGGGAAGTATCAAAACTCTTTAATGTAGTCTTGAGTGCCGGTTTCACAAGCAGTGCACCCATTTTACTGCGAAGCGTGGACATCATCCCCTGCTTCACCTGATGCAGAAGTGCGGAGCTTACACCCTCATACATCTTCAAGATCACATTGCCCACAAACGCTTCACAGACAATGACATCTGCCGCACCTGCCGGAATGTCTCTTGCTTCCACGCTGCCGATGAAATTGATCTCCGGGCAATTCTTAAGAAGCGGGAAGGTTTCTTTTACCAGCGCGTTGCCCTTCTCCTCCTCGGCGCCGATATTCACAATACCGACTCTCGGATTCTTTACTCCCATAACGCTTTCCATATAGACACTGCCCATCTTGGCAAATTGGACTAGCATGGAAGGTCTCGCATCTACGTTGGCTCCACAGTCTAATAAAAGGCTTACGCCCTTCTCCGTAGGGATCAGGGGGGCTAAAGGAGGTCTCTCCACACCGCGGATACGACCTACGATCACCTGGCCGCCTACCAGTACCGCACCGGTACTTCCCGCAGATACAAATGCATCGCATTCGCCGTTCTTCACCATATACATGGCTTTGACAATGGAGGAATCCTTCTTCCGACGGATTGCCATGACCGGAGGTTCTGCCGTCTCAATGACTTCTTCAGCATGTACGACTTCCAGCTGCTCTGCATCATAGCTGTACGCCTTTAATTCCTCACGGATCACAGGCTCCTTGCCTACCAGGAATACTTTGACGCGCTTATCTGCGTTGACAGCTTCCACAGCACCTTTTACGATCTCTGCCGGAGCATTATCTCCTCCCATCGCATCTACAGCAACATTTACATATTCTGCCATTTCGTCGTTCCTTTACCTGTTTGTGTTCATCCGCTCATCATCAAACCGCTCCGTGGATCGCACCAAACAGTTTGATGATGGCAGATTCATTCT
>OGND01001163.1_pt1 | contig 11010 bp, 12 predicted proteins | sample 1573381 | NCBI WGS metagenome assembly OGND01 (sample SAMEA2581989, study PRJEB24529) | metagenome | biome: Human gut stool | place: China | collected 2011
TTCAGCTTTTGCCTTCCCCTGCGGGGAAGGTGGCCCTGCAGGGTCGGATGAGGGGCAAGTCCCCGGCAGTTACCCGTAAACGGGCTGTGCCCGGAAGGCCGCCCCTCATCCGCCCTCGGGCGGGGCCTCGGGCACCTTCCCCCGAGGGGGAAGGCCAGCGTGTCAAAAACCTCCCTCTGCGAGGGGGCCAGGGAGCTTACTCGAAGTCTTTGCCCGCTTTATTATAAAGGTGCGTCCGCACCACGCGGCACTGCCAGACGGGAGCGGCCCCCTGCGTGCGGAGGAAGTCGGTCAGCAGGGACGGGTTCAGGTTCAGTGCCTCGCCGCTTCCGCAGGGCAGCAGCGCCGTAAAGCGCAGCGTACCGCCTTCAATCGTGTACTCAATGCGGTCAAGGTAGTGCTTCAGCTCCAGCGTTTTGCAGCCGCGCTTCGTCTTTTTCGTGACCTCGGCGTGCTCGGCATTGTTATAGGCGTCAAGGGCGATGGCTGAGCCGGCGGGCATCGTGATTTCATAGGCTGCCGTCTCGATCTCGCCGACCTTCTCCACAGCCGGGGCGACCTTCGTGATGACGATGCCGCGCGGCATCAGGGGCTGCAAGGCGTCGATCCATGCCTGCGGGTCAATCGTCTCCTGCTCGGTCTTGACCTCACAGCTTTCGCAGAGGCTCTCCTGCCCCAGGGACAGCGGGCAGGTGAAGGACAGGTAGATGTGCGGGTTGAAGCCCTGCGTGTAGTACACGGGCAGGCTGCTCATTTTCAGCATCCGGTGAAAGACCCGCTGCAGGTCAAGCAGCGAGATATAGGCGGACTCGCCGCACTTCTCAAAGAAGATTCTTACTGTAGTCAAAGCACGGTCCTCCGATCAGCTTGTTGGCACCGCAGGCGCTGCACTGGCGGTTGCAGGGCTGGGTCGTTTTTGCCTCGAGCGCCTTGTTGTACTCGCGCACCAGATGGGCCTTTGTCACACCGACATCCAGATGGTCCCAGGGCGTGACCTCGTCCAGGCCGATGGTGCGGTAGTTGTAAAAGTCCGGGTCAAGGCCGCAGGTCTTGAACGCATCGAGCCAGCGGTCATAGTTGAAGTATTCCTCCCACGTATCAAAAAAGGCACCGTTCTCGAACGCCGTCTCGATGACGCGGCCCAGACGGCGGTCACCCTTGGCGAACACACCCTCGAGCACGCTTGTGGTGCTGTCGTGGTAGTTGACCTTGATCTTGCGGGAATGCACGCAGCTGAGCAGATATTTCTGCTTCTCGCGCAGGGACTCGCGGCGGTCCTGGGCGCAGAACTGGAATGGCGTGTCGGGCTTGGGCACAAAGCAGGCGACGCTGATCGTGACCTGCACGCCCTTGCCCTTCGGTCGATTGGGGATCTTATAGAACAGGTCCACGACCTGCTGCGCCGTGTCGGCAATGCCCTTGATGTCGTCGAGCGTTTCCGTCGGCAGACCCATCATGAAGTAGAGCTTGACCGAGGTGTACCCCTCCGAGAAGGCGATGCGGCAGCCGCGCTCGATCTGCTCCCACGTGACGTTCTTATTGATGACGTCGCGCAGGCGCTGGGTGCCGGCCTCGGCGGCAAAGGTCAGACCGCTCTTGCGGACCTTCGTCGTCTTTTCGACCAGCGATTCCGAGAAGTTGTCCACACGCAGGGACGGCAGCGACAAGCTGACGTGGTCAGCCTCGGCCCAGGAGTTCAGCTCGTCGAGAATTTCTTCCAGCCGCGAATGATCGGAGGTGGACAAGCTCGACAGGCTCAATTCATCGTAGCCGGTGTTGCGGCAGAGTGCGCGGGCGCTGTCGCTGATGAGCTTGGGGCTGCGTTCACGGAAGGGGCGGTAGAGCTGGCCTGCCTGACAGAAGCGGCAGCCGCGCACGCAGCCGCGCAGCACCTCGACGCAGGCGCGGTCCTGCACCGCGCCGACGAGCGGCACAACAAAGTTTTCCGGCGGGGTGAAGCTGTCCATATCCCTGACGATGGCCTTTGTCACGCGGGCGGGAACGCCGGGACGGTTCGGGGTGACGGCCTCAATGCGGCCATCCTCCCTGTAGGTCACATCGTAGAAGGACGGCACGTAGACGCCGGGAATTTTGGCGAGTTCCAAAAGCAGCTGTTCTTTGTTCCAGCCCTGTTTTTTGCCCTGCTCGACTGCGGCGCAGATGTCCTGGAGCATCTGTTCCCCCTCGCCCAGCTGCATGACGTCGAAGAAATCCGCCATTGGCTCGGCGTTGCAGACGCAGGGGCCGCCGGAAATAATCAGCGGCCAGCGCTCGTCGCGATCCACGGCGCGCAGCGGAATACCCGACAGGCGCAGCATGGCCAGCACGTTCGTGTAGGCCAGCTCATATTCCAGCGAGAAGCCGATGATGTCAAAATCGGTCAGCGGATCCTTGCTTTCAAGGCAGTAGAGCGGAATGTCCAGCCGCTCCATCTGCTCCTTCATATCGGTCCAGGGCATGAACGCACGCTCACACCACCAGTTTTCGTGGCGGTTGAGGATGTCGTAGAGGATCTTTTCGCCGAGGAACGACATGCCGATCTCGTAGGTATCGGGGAAGCAGAACGCCATGCGCACATCGACCCTGGACTTATCCTTATAGACACAGCCCGGCTCGCCGCCGGTGTACCGGCCCGGCTTCTGCACAAGGCTTAATGCTTCTTTAAATTTCGGGGAAAATTCCGCCATATTGGTGAACCATCCTTAGCTTTTTAGTGTATCAGTTTATTGTACCCTATTTCCGGCCAAAATGCAACAGACACGCGGCAATATGCGCGCCGTCCAGGCCGGGCAGGGGCAGCAGATTGCTGGCGCCCACCAGCAGATTGCAGCAGGCGAACCAGTAGCCGCCATAGGTATAGGCCGTGGCGCGCATGAAGGCCAGCACTGCCGCACAGGCCAGCAGGTTGACCGCCGGGCCCGCTGCAGCCAGCAGAAGTTCCTGCAGGTTCGTCATCGGCAGGCCGCGCAGCCGCAGACAGAGGCCGAAGGGCGAGACCTCGATTTCCGGCCAGCGCCGCCACAAAAGGCGGTAAGCCAGCGCGTGGCCGCACTCATGCAGCACGGCGCAGCCCAGCCCTACCCGCAGGATGCCGCTGCCGTCAAACGCCAGCAGCAGCGTTAAGGCCGCAAGGGTAAGCAGCGGCTGCTTCCAGCGGATCTTTGCGCGGCTACGACGCATTCTGCAGGGCCTCGGCGGGGTCATAGCGCAGACCGCGGTGCAGGATCTCAAAGTGCAGGTGCGGGCCGGTGGCGTTGCCGGTCTCGCCCACGGTGCCGAGGATCTGCCCCGCGGTGACGCACTCCCCCGCCTTTACGAACAGATACTGCATGTGCGCGTACAGCGTCTCGTCGCCGTCGGCGTGGAGAATGCGCAGGTAGTTGCCGTAACTCTTATGGCTGCCCGCCATGCGCACCACACCGTCCGCGGCGGCCAGCACCGGCGTGCCCTGTGCCGCAGCCAGGTCGTTGCCGATGTGAAAGTCGTCGCCAAGGCCGCCCATCGGATCGGTGCGCCAGCCGTAGCCGGAGGTTTTACGGCTCTGCCCGGGCAGCGGGAATTGCAGTGGAAAGCCGGGCGTGTAGCTGTCCGTTCTGGCGTAGGCAGGCGGCGACGGCTGGCCGTGAGCTGTGCGGGCGCTCTCCGGCGTGGCGGGCAGGGTGAAGTCCTCCCACATGCTGCGGGCGGAGTCGGCCAGCTCCCCGGCAGTCTGCTCGGTAAATTTCAGAAGGTTGCGCTCCTCGCCCAGCAGCAGCGATTGCTCGGGCTGCATGGCCGCCGTGAACGCGCGGCGCAGCTCCGGGTAAACCGGCCAATCCAGCGCCCCGGCGGCCAGCACAAGGCCGATGGCAGCAAGACAGAGAAGGATCTGCGCCCATAGGACCAAATCCTCCTCGGAACCGGCGCAGCGGGCAGGCGGCCTCGGCGGCTCATTTTCCGGCAGCGGCGCGGCGTTTTCCCACATGGCGTACACCTCCCATGTTTTTTATACACGGTATGCGGGCGGGGAAAAAAATATCCGCCCCCGCAGATAACAGGAGCGGACAATATTTGCGCTGCATTTGCAAGGGGCCGGGCACGCCCGGCCCGCGCGTGTAAGGCAGACGGGCCTTCATGGGAAGGCTGCGGGCCGCACATGTGCGGTCCCTACAGGGCTGTAAACCAAGAGCCTTACGCCCCCAACGTCTGACGGAGCATCTCCAGGCGCTCGTTCAGGAGCTTTTCGGGCTTGGTGAAAAGGCCCAGACCGTTGACATCCAGCGTGCATTCCACGCTGGTGGCGTCACCGCCGCCCAGCAGCAGCGCCGTAAAGGTGCCGCTGATCTTGCCCTTCTGGAAGTTGCAGCTCAGGCACCGGGGCTTTTCCTTGCGGGTAAAGACGATCTGAGTCTCGCTGCCGTCGGTGTTCTTTTCGGCAGCCTTCAGGCCGTCGTCGCTCTCCTCATAGCTGCTGACGTCCCTGCGCCAGCCGTTGAGGGTCGGCTTGGTCAGATACAACCACACCTTATTGGGGTCACAGGCATAATTTGCGGTCACTACACAGCTTTTCATGGTTTTGGTTCTCCTTATTTTTTCCCGCGTCCGAACAGGCTTTGCAGCAGACCTGCACGTTTGGGGCGCAGTGCCGCACGCTGCCGGGGTACGGGTTTTACAGCGGCCTTTACGGCTGCCGCCTTGGGCTTGGATTCTGCTTTTGGTTTCTCGGGCTTGTCCGTCTCCTGCGCGAAGCCGTTCTGGAAATAGCCAAACATCGCCATCTGACTGTCCACCGGGGGCTGACCATCGGCGGGGTGCACCTTCACATAGGTGCCGTCCGGCTGCATCTCGCGGGCATTGACGGTGTCGCGCAGCTGCAAGTCAAGGATGCCGCGCAGCTTTTTGGCAATGGCCGGGTCATCCACGCGGACGCCGACCTCAACGCGGCGCTCGGTGTTGCGGGTCAGGAAGTCACCGGACGCAATGTAAATGCGCATGGCCTCGCCGCTGCCGAAGCAGTAGATGCGGGAGTGCTCCAGATAGCGGCCCACCAGGCTGCAGATATGCACGTTCTCGGTGCGGCCCGGCACACCGGCACGCACGCAGCAGATGCCGCGCACGATCATGTCCACCCGGACACCCGCACAGCTGGCCTCGCTGATCTTATCGATGATCTGCGGGTCGTTGATGGAGTTGTTTTTCAGGATGATGGACGCGGGCTTGCCCTGCATGGCCAGCGCGATCTGGCGGTCCATTTCCTCGAGCAGCACGGTCTTGAAGCGCAGCGGTGCGACCAGCATCGTGTCTGCCTCGCTCGTCAGGCGCTGCAGGGCCATGTTGTTAAAGACGGCGCTGGCCTCCTCGCCGATCTCCTGCCGGGTCGTGATGAAGGACAGGTCAGTGTACAGCTCGCTTGTCTTTTCATTATAGTTGCCGGTGCCGATCTGCGTCAAGTACTTATATTGGCCGTTGACGCGGCTGGTGATAAGGGTCAGCTTGGAATGGACCTTGTAATCGTCGAAGCCGTAGAACACGGTGCAGCCCGCATCCTCGAGCTGCTTGGACCAGTCGATGTTGTTCTGCTCGTCAAAGCGGGCGCGCAGCTCGACCATCGCGACGACCTCCTTGCCGTTCTCGGCAGCGGCGATCAGGGCGTTCACGATCTGGGAGTCGCTGGCCATGCGGTAGAGCGTCATTTTGATCGACACAACGTCGGGATCAGCGCCCGCGCGCAGCAGCATCTTGATAAACGGGCGGATGCTCTGGTACGGGTAGGCCAGCAGCACGTCATGCTTGCGGACCTCGGTGTACAGGTCGTACCCTGCCGGGGCCTGCATGGGCTTTGCCGCGGGATAGAACAGCGCCGTGTGGCCGCCGTCGCCGGAGATGCGCCCGGCCAGCTTGAACAGCGAGCCGGAGTCGAGCGGCGACGTCTGGGTATAGCAGCGATCCGCGGGCACGACGAGCTTGTCCCGCAGGAATTTGACGATCTCCTGCGGGGCGTCCGGCCAGAATTGCAGGCGCACAGCCGCGAGCTTACGGCGCTTTTTCAGCAGCTCGCTCATGACATCGCGGAAGTCGACGTCGTGATCCATCATGCCCTCGTCCACCGTGATGTCCGCGTTGCGGGTCACGCGGAACAGGCACTGCTTCTGCACCGTGCTGGCGCTGAAGATGGACGCTGCATAGTGGGCGATCAGCTCCTCCACAAAGGCAAAGCAGGTCGTCTCGCCGTCCTTGACAAAGAGCACCCGCTCAAACTGGCTGCTGACCGGCACAATGCCGTAGCTGATGCCCTCATTTTTAGAGTGGAGCTGGGCAATATAGTAAATGTCCTTGTTGTTCAGGAATGGGAACGGGTGGCGGGAATCGACGATCTGCGGGCTGAGCAGCGGCAGCAGCTCGCGCTGGAAGTAGGTTTTCCAGAAATGCTCCTGCGGCTTGGCGAGCTTGGCGAAGTCTACCTTTTTGTAGCCCTCCTGCGCCAGCGCCGAGACAAGGTGCTGGAAGTATTTATCGCATTTTGCCTGCAATTCCGCCACGCGCGGCGTGATGGCAGCGATCTGCTCCGCTGCCGTCATGTGGGTGACGTTGTCGGTCTTATTGTTTTTGAGCAGCGTCTGGTCGTAGAGCGAGCCGACGCGGACCATGAAGAACTCGTCCATATTGCTGCCGAAGATAGCAGCAAACTTGATGCGTTCGCCCAGCGGCACGGTCTTTTCCTTGGCAAGGGCCAGCACACGGCTGTCGAAGTCAAGCCAGCTGAGTTCACGGTTGATGAAGATGCTTTCCGGCTTTTTTTCCAAGTGTATCTCCTCCTAATGATTGGCAGCGGCCAGGCCCGCCCAGCTTTCTGTCATGCGCAGGGATATGCCCTTGACCGCAGCGGCGTCCGCCAGCGTGGCAAACGGGCCGTGCGCCTCGCGGTAGGCTACGAGCGCAGCGGCCTTCCGGGGGCCAAGGCCCGGCAGGGCGGTCAGTTCCTCCGCCGTGGCCGTGTTGATGTCGATGAGGGTCGGTGCCTCCGGCGCGGCAGTGTGTACCGCCGCCGGGACGTACGCAGCGGCAGGGCGCTGCGGCTGCCAGACCGGAGCAATGAGGAACAGCGCCCCCGCCGCGATGAGCACTGCGGCCAGCACGGTCAGCACTGCCAGTCTGCGCGTGGTCTGCATGGCCGATTCCTCACTTTCCGCCTTTTGAATTTTAATTATAGCATAGTATCCCAAAAAATACAGCCGATTTTTGCGGAATTTTACACAAAATATACGATTTGCAGACATCAGCGGCGGCGCGCGCCGGGCAGCGGCCCGGCATCGACCATGATGACGTCGGTGCCGATGGTGCGGATGCTCTCCCACGGGAGGATCAGGTCATCGTCGCAGCCCAGCAGACCGAAGCAGTGCGCCCGCCCGCGCAGGATGACCGATTGCAGCTGGCCGCCGTGCTCGTCAAAGACCACATCGTCGATGCGGCCCAGGTTCTCCCCGGTTTTCAGCTGGATGACGTCCTTGGCTGACAGATCGCGCAGGGTCATGGCGTGCCTCCCTTTCCGGTATTTCCGGTCTATTCTATGCCGGGAAAGTGAAATTGTTGCCTTGCCCTATCGCCCCGGGGCGTGTATAATAAAAGCAACACACACTGCCCCGCAGGGAGGTTTTTATGTACAAGAATATTATTTTTGATTTCGGCGGCGTTGTCGTCAATTTTAATCCCAGGGATTTTCTGATGGACCACTTCATGAACCGCCGCGCCGAGGAGGAGACCTACGACATCGTCTTTGGCAGCCAGGAGTGGCAGGATCTGGACCGCGGCATCATCACCCGCGAGGAAGCCAATAAGATCATGCTGGAGAAGGCCGCCCACGCCAACCGCGTGTTTGAGGTGCAGACCTGCCTTGACGAGTGGTTCACGATGCTGGAAACCAATAAGACCACTGTGCAGATCATGCGCAAACTGAAGGCCGCCGGGTACCGCCTGTACTACCTGACGAACATCCCGACGGACGTTATGGACGAGCTGCGCCAGCGGGAGTGGTTCTCGCTGTTTGACGGCGGCATTGCCTCGTGCGATGTACACCTGTGCAAGCCCGAGCCGGAGATTTTTACAACGCTGATGCAGACCTGCCACCTGGCCTACGATGAGTCGATTTTTGTTGACGACAACAAGGCCAACGCCCAGGCTGCGTACAATCTGGGGATCACCGGCATTTTGTACAAGAACCCGAAGTCCTTCACTCGCGCACTGGGAGCCTGCGGGATCGAGGTGGAATAGCAGAATGTAAAACGGCAGTCCGGATGGGCTGCCGTTTTTGTGTGCAGAGAATGCAGGGGCGAGCATTGTTCGCCCGCAGGTCATGTGCGGCAGTGGCCAAACTCCCGGGCGGATATGGAATCCTCCCCTACGTTGTAGGGGTCGATGCTCGCCATCGACCCGGAAGATCCGTACTGCCGCAAGGCTTCAGCGGGCGAAAAATGTTCGCCCCTACAAAGAATTTTTGATAATTAAAGCTCAGTTCGCGCAGATCTGCTCCTTGATATGGTTGAGCGCGGCCTTTTCCAGGCGGCTGACCTGGGCCTGGCTGATGCCGATCTCCTTTGCCACCTGCGTCTGGGTCTTGCCGTTCAGATAGCGCAGGGCAATAATGCGGCGCTCCCGCGGTGTGAGTGCCCTGACCGTGTCGCGGAACATCATGTCGCTGATCCAGCTTTCCTCGCCTGTGGCGTCGCGCAGCTGGTCCAGAAGGGCAAAGCTATCCTCGCCGTCGGAGTAGACCGGCTCATACAGGCTCGTCGGCGTCACAGCGGATTCCAGCGCCATAGCGACGTTCTCCGGGCTCTGGCCGACCCGGGCGGCGATTTCGGAGAGCTTCGGCTCGCGCCCGTTCTGCTTTTGCAGCTCCTCCCGCGCCTGCATCGAATGGTAGGCCAGGTCGCGGATGGAGCGGCTGACCCGCACGGCGTTGTTGTCCCGCAGGTAGCGCTTGACCTCGCCGACGATCATCGGCACGCCGTAGGTCGAGAACCGCACGTTCTGCGCCGGGTCAAAGTTGTCGATGGCCTTGATGAGCCCGATGCACCCGACCTGAAACAGGTCGTCCATGTTCTCGCCGCGGCCCGCAAACCGCTGTACAACGCTTAACACCAGCCGCAGATTGCCCTGCACCATCTCCTGCCGGGCCTGCCTGTCCCCCGCCCGGGCCGCCTTGATGAGGCGGCTTTTTTCGGCCTCGCTCAACACGGGCAGACGCGCCGTATCCACACCGCAGAGCTCTACTTTTCCTGCATACATCCTGCTGACCCCCAGTTTTTATTTACCGGGAGTATGGGCGGGCATGCACGGCGGCAAACCGGTAAATTTTGCACACGGCGCACCGCCGCGGCATAGCATACGGAAAAGGAGGGATTTTTATGGTAGATTCCCTGTGGTTTGTCCTTGCGCTGGTGCTGCTGGCCGTGGTGTCGGTGGCGCTGGTGCTTGTGCTGGTCCTGCGGCGGGAGGAAGCGCACGGCGGACGCGAGACCCGCACCGAGTATCTACAGCCCAACTATGGGCAGACCGGCGGGTTCCGCGTCTCGTCCGCACCCAGCAATGAAATCATCATGCCCTACCGCTACTGGCTCATTGAGGGGCAGGTCTCGGAGATCGACTACGACATTGTGCCGGGCCGCCGCATGAGCCTGCGCACGGCCAGGACCGGGCAGATGCTTTACCCCGTCGGCTTTTTTGACCTGGCATTTGAGGATGTACAGCAGTACGACATTGACGGTGTCACCGTGACCCAGCGCCAGAACGCCGGGCGCATCACCGGTATATCGTGGACGCGGGAGGGGTACGAGTACCTGCTGTACTCTTTGCAGCCCGAGATGAACATGATCGCCGGGCTGGCGGTGGAGTTTGTGACGAATACCCGGGCGGAGGCGGTGGTGTAAAAGGCATTGCCCTGTAGAGGCCGCACATGTGCGGCCCGCGGCTTTCCGGGGGCTCCTGCTGACGGGCAGGCCGCGGGCCGGGCATACCCGGCCCCTACGGGGCTGCAGATTTTTTATCCCACTGCCTCCAGCTCCCGGCGCAGACGGCGGATGATGCGCTTTTCGGGAAATATAGCTCTGGGAGATGCCCAGCGTGTCGGCGACCTCCTTCTGGGTGTGCTCCGTCTCGTGGTTGAGGCCGAAGCGCAGCTCCATGATGCGGCGCTCCCGGGGCGACAGCCGCCCCACCGCACCGCGCAGGGCGGCACGCTCGGCGCTGCGCTCCAGTTCCTCGCCGACCTGCGGGTCGTCGCTCGTCAGCACGTCCATCAGCAGCAGCTCGTTGCCGTCGGTGTCGGTGTTCAGCGGCTCGTCTATGCTGGCGTCCTGCCGCCGGTTCGAGCTTTTGCGCAGGTACATTAAAATCTCGTTTTCAATACATCGGCTGGCGTAGGTTGCCAGCTTGATGTTTTTCGTCGGCTCGAATGTGTTGACCGCCTTGATAAGCCCGATAGTGCCGATGGAAATCATGTCCTCAATGCCCGCGGTGGGCGTTTCAAACTTCTTGGCAATGTACACGACCAGCCGCAGATTATGTGTGATGAGCAGGTCCCGTGCCTGCGGCTGCCCCCGGGTCAGCGCATCCAGGGCGGCGCGCTCCTGCTCCGGCGGCAGGGGCGGCGGCAGGGTGTCGGCCCCGTTGATGTAGTGCAGATCCTGCGGCGCGGCCAGTCGCAGCCACAAAAGGTACAGCTCCTTGAGCATAGCAATTTACCCCCTTACATAAAATCGTTTCCGTACAGTGCCTCGTAGGCGGTGCTGCCAAAGCTGCGCGGCGCAAACACCACGGCGCTGCGCCCCAGCCCCAGCACGCCGTTTTCGGTGATCAGCCCAATGCCCTGCACCGCAAAGCCGGGCAGCAGGCTCTTTTCTGCCGCCGTGCCGCAGGGCACCAGCCGCAGCCGCGTGCCGGGCGGCGGGTCGGCCCCGGTGGCCCCGGCAAACCACTGGTCCAAAAAGGTGTTGACCGCGTCCGGCTGTCATCTGCACGACCCCGTCACCTGCC
>OGND01001168.1_pt1 | contig 10953 bp, 10 predicted proteins | sample 1573381 | NCBI WGS metagenome assembly OGND01 (sample SAMEA2581989, study PRJEB24529) | metagenome | biome: Human gut stool | place: China | collected 2011
CGGCCTGCGGCGCATCGGCTGGCTTTGCCGCCGTCGGCATGAGCGAATCGTCCAGGTAAAGCGTGCTGTAATCATCGGAAATGGCGGCGTTGGGAAGATCCCCGTTCGCCACAGCCTTTGCAACGGTTTCATAGGCCTTTTCCTGCTTGATCTGTGCCTTGCGGGCCAGCGCGGGCAGGTCACAGGTCCAGTCATTGGCGGCGCGCAGCAGCCTGCGCAGGCGGCTGAAATAGGTCAGCTGCTTCGTGCCCACAACGGCCATAAAGAGAAAGCCGAGCGTTGCGGGGGTAAACACGGCTGTCAAAATCGGCAGGGCTATAAAATCCTGTTGGGAAAGCCCCAGCGGCCCTGCGCCGACTGCCGTCAGGATGCCCAGCACGAGCGCCGTGATGCCGAAGCAGCCCGTGAAGGTCCAGCCGACTGCCGTCAGCACAATGCCGACAGTCTGGCCGCCGTTTTTCCATTTGCGCTCCAGACGGCGCTTCCATGCGGCGAAGCTGTCGGGCTGCGGCCTGCTCATGGCATCGCCCGCCTGTGCAAGGGCGTCTGCAATGCTGCCCAGCACCGACGAGCCGATTTTGCTGCCCGCCTCAACGGCGCTGTCCAGCATATCGCCGAAGTCGTAGTGATCGTATTGATATTTGGGAGTTTTGTTGTCAGGCATTTGGTTGTCCAATCTGTTGTTACTGCATTGTAGGGGCCGGGCATGCCCGGCCCCTGCGGACGCATCAGTCCGCCATCGGTCCCCAATTCTTCATCAGCTCGGCGGCGCAGCGCACACCGTCGACGGCGGCGGTCATGATGCCGCCCGCGTAGCCCGCACCCTCGCCGCAGGGGTAAAGCCCGGCCAGGCCGGTGCATTGCAGGTTTTCTTTATCGCGCAGCAGGCGCACGGGGCTGCTGGTGCGGGTCTCCAGACCCGTCAGCACGGCGTCGGGGGCGCGATAGGCTGCCAGCTTGCGGCCAAAGGCGGTCAATCCCTCGCGCAGGGCACCGCTCAAATCATCGGGCAGCAGGCTGCCGAGGTCGCAGGGCGTCACACCGCGCGGGTAGGTCGGCTGCACTGCTCCCAGCTCCAGCGCACCGCGCCCGGCCAGAAAGCTGCCGACGGTCTCCGCCGGGGCAAGATAATTCCCGCCGCCCGCGCGGTAAGCGGCCTGCTCCAGCCGACGCTGGAACGCGACGGCCTTTGCAGGGTCGTTGTCGAAGTCGCTGCCGTCCACACTGACGACCACCGCCGCGTTGGCGTTGCGGCCATCGCGGGCGTGCAGGCTCATGCCGTTGGTGACAACGCCGCCCGCCTCGCTGGCGGCGGCGCAGACCGTGCCGCCCGGGCACATGCAGAAGGTGTAAACGCACCGCCCGCCGGAGACGTGCTGGCTCAGCTGGTACTCCCCCTTCGGCAGCGCCGGGTGACCCGCCGCGCCGTGGTAGAGACTTTTGTCGATCTCAGTCTGCAGGTGCTCGGCGCGGAAGCCGACGGAGAACGGCTTGCATTCCAGCGGCAGAGCCAGGCCGTGCAGCATGGCAAACGTATCCCGTGCGCTGTGGCCGACGGCTAAGATCATCTGCTCGCAGGGCACGGGGCCCGCCGTCGTCTCGATGCCGGTCAGCGCACCGTTCCGGGTGTGCAGGCCGGTCAGCGCCGTGTTGAACCGCACCTCGCCGCCCAGAGCCTCGATCTCGCCGCGGATGCTGCGGATGACGCCGCGCAGCAGGTCGGTGCCGACGTGGGGCTTCTGCCGCCACGCAATGTCGGCGGGCGCGCCGTGGTCAAGGAACGCCCCGGTCACGAACGCGCACAGCGGGTCACCGACGCGGGTCGTCAGCTTGCCGTCCGAGAAGGTGCCCGCGCCGCCCTCACCAAACTGAATGTTGGCGTTGGGGTCCAATGTGCCGGTTTTCTCAAAATGCTCGACGGCCCGAATCCGTTCGTCCAGCGCGGGGCCGCGTTCGAGCACCAGCGGGCGGTAGCCTCTGCGGGCCAGCAGCAGCGCCGCGAACAGGCCCGCCGGGCCAAGACCGACGACCACCGGGCGATGGGTCAGCGGCGTTTTCCCCGTTGTAAAGTCGAATTTCGGCGGTTGTGTATAACAGACACAGGGCGAGGCCCCGGCCAATGCCGATTCCTCACCCTCGTCCTTGAGTGTGACTGCGATGGTGTAGACAAGCACCGGCGTACCGTGCCGGGCGTCCACGCTGAGTTTTGCCACACCGCAGTGCGCCGCCCGGCGGGCGGGCACGCGGAGAATGGCCAGTGCCTTCGCCGCTGCCTCGGCGTCCGGGTCGGGGCAGGTCAGCGGCAGGCGGATGTTGCGGACTAAAAGCATAGATAAGGTTCCTTAAACGATGGTATTTTGTATGCGCCATGTAGGGGCCGGACATGTCCGGCCCTTGGCTTTCCCGTTATAGGGCGGTTTCCCGTAGGCTGCGGGCCGGGCATGCCCGGCCCCTACTGCGTCGCGTTACTTCGACGTGACCTCGCACTGGACCGTATAGCTGCCGGTGGCAAAAATACGGCTGGACGACGGGATCTGGATGCTGACGGCAATCGTCTGCTGGCCGACGGTCAGGTTCAGGCTCTGGCAGTCGATCTGCGCGACGATGCTGTCGGCGGACAGCTTCTCGATTTCATCCGCCGGGCCGTAGAGCGTCACACCGCTGACGATGCTGGACAAGATCTGCAGCTCATAGTTGCTGGGCACGTTGATGGCGCGGATGTTCGAGACGTTCAGCTTTGTCGAGGTCATCTCCGACGTGTCAAAGTCCAGCGTGACGTTCGTGACGCCGTCCAGCGAGACGATGCCCGCGGGCAGCTCGATAAGGCGTTGGTAGTCGCGGCCCGGCTCAAACTCACGGGCCAGGTCAAAGTCCGTCACGGTCAGGGCCTCCAAGGCGCTGATCGTGCGGGCGGGACCGGCCACGCGCAGGGTCTGCTGGCTCAGCGAATAGTGCAGACTCTCGACGTCGAAGCCGTTCGGCGTGCCGATGAAGTCCACCTCCAGCGGCAGCTCCCGCACCTGATAGACCGTCAGCGTGACGTTGGCGGAGTCGCTGTCCATCGAGATATACTGCGGCGTGAAGGCGTTGCCCTCCTCGTCGCGCAGCTCCAGCGTAGCAGGCACCGTCGTGGTGTCGGCCAGCTCACCGTCCAGCTGGACCGGGGCGACGATGCTGGACACCTGATCCAGCTCGCTCGTCGGGCCGCGCAGCGTGATCTCGGCGGGCACGGCGGTGGTCTTGTTCAGCATATAGCCGCTGGAGATCGTCACCGCGGAGGCGTCCACCGTGACGGGAACGGTCTTTTCGCTGACCTCGTCAAAGACGACGTCGATGGTGCTCGGGCTTTCCACCGTACACTCAATGTCGCCGGGGAAGTCTGTTGTGTTCGTCACACGGGCCTGCAGGCGCAGCGTGACCTTGCCCGCGCCGCTGACACCGGCGTAGCTTGGGTAGACCATGATGTCGGCGCTGCGGATGTTGCCGATGATCGTGCTGTTGCCCTCGACTTTTACGGTCACGCCCTCAATGTCGGGCTTTTCCACAATGTCCAGACCCTGGGCCGTGTAGGTAGACGCGCCGCTCGTGTAGTTGATCGGCACGCCGGTCACCGTCGTGGAGCCCTGCGGGTCGATGTAGACCGTAACGATGATCCACATGGCAAAGCCCATGATGATTGCCAGAACGGCGGAAAACACCGGGTTATCCCAGATCGTGCGCGGGCCCTTGGGCGCTGCGCCGTTCAGCCCCGGCGCGAGAGGGTTATTCGGGTTTGGCATGGTTCAGTGCGCCTCCCTTGCGCAGCAGCTTTTGCAGCGGCGAGATATCGGCCTCCTCGTCCTCGGCGGGGGGAACGATCTCCTCCTGCAGGAGGTTGAAGAGGTTCTGGCGGTCCAGGCGGCGGATGAGCACGCCGTTCTTCGCCATCGAGATGATGCCGGTCTCCTCGCTGACGATGACGACGATGGCGTCGGAGTTCTCGCTCATGCCGAGGCCCGCGCGGTGGCGGGTGCCCATGTCCTTGCCCATCTCGAGGTTGTTGGACAGCGGCAGCACGCAGCCCGCCGCCACAATGACGCCGTCGCGGATGACGACAGCGCCGTCGTGCAGGGGCGTGCCCTCATAGAAGATCGTGCCGAGCATTTCGGGGATGACATCGGCGTGCATCGGCGTACCGGTGCGGATGATCTCATCCAGATTATTGTTGCGCTCCAGCACCATCAGCGCGCCGGTGCGCGTGTCAGACAGCTGCTCCGCCGCGTCGCAGATGGCCACAACGGCGCTCTGCCACGCGCCGCGCAGCGACGGGTCACTGCGGCGGTTCCCGACCAGAAGGTTGGCCCACATTGTGGACTGACCCATGCGCTCGAGTGTGCGGCGCAGCTCCGGCTGGAAGATGACAACGGCGGCCATAAAGCCGATGGTGATGACGTTGTTGAGCACCCAGGTGACGGTTTTCAGGTTGAGCATGACGGCCAGACCGTAGAAAACCAGAATCAGGATGATGCCCTTGACCAGCTGGCCCGCGCGGGATTTGCGCGCGAATTGCAGCAGCTGGTAAAAGACAAAGGAGATAATGAGGATGTCCAGCGTATCGGACAGCGGGTCAAATGTACGCAGGCTGCTTAAAACGGCATTGAACATCTGGTTGGGCAGCATGGGCACCGCAGCCCCCTTTCTGGGTCAGAATAGGCATTAGAACAGGCGTAGAGGCCGGGCATGTCCCGCCCCTGCCGGGAGGCTGACAAAATCACTCGATCAGCGCCACCGCATGGGCGGCAATGCCGAGGCCCTCGCCGGTGAAGCCAAGGTGTTCCTCCGTCGTGGCCTTGACGCTGACGGCGTCCACGGGCAGACCGAAGGCGTCGGCAATGTTCCGGCGCATGGCCGGGATATGCGGGGCCAGCTTCGGGCGCTGGCAGAGGATCGTGGCGTCGATGTTGCTGACCTTATAGCCGTGCTCGGCGATGATGCGGGCGACCTCGCGGGTCAGGGCCAGCGAGTCCGCGCCCTTGTAGGCGGGGTCATTATCCGGGAAGTGCTGGCCGATGTCGCCCAGCGCCGCCGCGCCCAGCACAGCGTCCATTACGGCGTGCAGCAGCACATCCGCGTCGGAGTGGCCGAGCAGGCCCTTCTCATACGGGATCTCCACGCCGCCCATAATGAGCTTGCGATCCTCCACTAAGCGGTGAACGTCGTATCCGTGACCAATGCGCATGGTTTTCTCCTTTTGCAGATCTTCTTTTGTAGTGATTTTATAGTTGGCGTAATCGCCCTCGGTCAGCCTGACGGGCAGACCGGCCAGCTCAAACAGGCTGCAATCATCGGTGACAAGGCGGGCTTTTTCCCCTGTGACGGCGGCAAGCGCCTGGGTGTAGAGTGCGCGGCGGAAGCACTGCGGTGTCTGCACGGCGTAGAGCGTGGCGCGGTCCGGCGTGTCCAGCACGCGGCCCGACGGGTCTGCGACCTTCACCGTATCCTTGACGGGCACTGCGGGTGCGGCTGCGCCGGTCTCGGCGGCAGCGGTCAGTGCGGCGGTGATGACGCTCTCGCTGACAAAGGGGCGGGCGGCGTCGTGGATGGCAACAAGCTCGCCCGTCGCCGCGGCCAGACCGTTGCGCACGCTGTCGGCGCGGGTCGCACCGCCCTGTACGACGGCGCAGGGCTTGGGACAGGCGGCGGCGATGGCCTCGCAGGCGGCGCGGTTGCCGCCGCAGACCAGCACAAGCTGGGTAATTGCCGGGTGCGCAGCCAGTGCGGCACAGCTTGTCTCCAGCACGGTGCGGCCATCCGGCAGACGGTAGCTCAATTTGTCAAAGCCCATACGGCGGGATGCCCCTGCCGCCACCACAATGGCGGTCACGGCGGGAAGATTCGGTTGTGCCATGGGCACACTGCCCCCTTTACCTATTTATAATAAACATTATACAGGGTTATGCCAAGAAAATCCACTAAAATCAGGATGATTTTTTTGTGAGAATAAAAAAATATCGCATTTTCCGCAGGGGCCGGGCACACCCGGCCCGCAGCCCTGCGGAAAACGCGATTTTGCGGAAAGGCCGCGGGCGGGACATCTCCCACCCCTACCGTGCGGCAGGATCTTCCGTCACCGGCAGCACCAGCACCGCCTTTGCCCCGCGCGGTGCGTTCCGGGCAAAGGCCACCGTGCCGCCGTGGGCGCGGATGATCTGCTCGACGACGTGCAAACCCAGAATGTGGGGCGTATTCTCCCCCGCTTCACCGGTCTGCAGGGCGTACAGCACGGCGGGCGGGTAGCCCGCGCCGTCGTCGGCTATCGTGATCCTCAGTGTTTTTCCTGTGCGCACCGCGGAAAGCTGCACCTGCACGGGGCCGGGGTTGTGGCAGGCCGCATTGTGCAGCAGGTTTTCCACTGCGCGGGCCAGCAGCGCGGCGTCCGCGTCCAGAATCGCCTTGTCGGCGTCGGGTGCAATTTCCAACGCCACCGTGCAGCGGGCCGCCAGCGGGCTGTCACAGAACTCGGCGGCCAGCCTGCGCAGCAGTGGTCCGGCCTGGGTCGGCCGACAGCGCAGCGGCTGCGCGCCGTATTGCAGCTTGCTGGTCAGGTTCAGATCCTCAATCAAAGCGCGCAGCTTCTCGCTCTGGGTGCGGATGCCGCACGCCTTCTGCCGCGCCGCGGCGGGCAGGGCGGTGTCCTGCTCGAGCTGCTCGGCCCAGCCCAGAATCAGCGCCAGCGGTGTGCGCACATCATGGCTGACCCCCGCGATCCAGCTTGTGCGGGCATCGTCCCGCCGGGCGATGATCTCATTGCGGCGGCGCAGCTGCTCACTCGTGCGGTTGACCGTGTCGGCCAGCTCCCCCGCAAAGCCGTCTGTCGGCAGCCGGATCGTACCGCCATCGGCTACGGTGGCCAGTCCTGCGGCAATCGTCTGCAAGCGTCGCGCACCGCGCCAGCTGAACAGCAGACAGCATGCAACTGCCACACCCAGCAGCAGCGCCAGCGCGGGCAGCATACCCGCTGCCATGGCGCTCATAAGCTGCTCATTGTTGTAAATATTGTACTTCCAGACCGAACCGCGCGGCACGGCGGCCACAAACAGGCCGTAGTCTGCCGTCCAGCAGAACACCGGCCAGTCGTCAAGATACCACCGCGAGAACGAGGCGATTTCCGACGCTGTGTAGTGCTTATTCAAGTTCTGCGGCAGGTCATGCTGCCAGATCACACTGCCGTCGTCGTCCAGCGCCATCGCCCAGGCGTAGCCCTGCAGCCAGCGTGCCGATGCGGACGCGGCTGTCCGTGGCCGCGCCGTAGTGCAGCCCCAGATAGACCACCGTCCCCAGCAGCAGACCCACCACCAGCAGCACCACCGCCGCCGTGGCCAGCACATAGCGCCCGATCATTCGTGTAAAGGTTTTCAACTTCACACCTCCCCGGTCAGCCGGTAGCCGATGCCCCGCACCGTGAGAAGCCACTGCGGATGCCCGGGGTCAGGCTCGATTTTCTCCCGCAGATGGCGGATATGCACGTTCAGGCTGTTCTCGTACCCGTAATAGTCCGCACCCCAGATGGCCTCGCAAACGGCATCATAGGTTACGATGTGCCCGCGGTCATCGGCCAGCCTTTGCAGCAGGGCGCGCTCGGTGGCGGTCAGGGCCAGCGTTGTGCCGTCGGCGCGGCGGACGGCGGCGTCCTGCAGATTGACCGTGCAGTCCCCCAGCGTCAGCACCCGGCTGCGGCGCAGCTCGGTGCGGTAGGCGCGCTGCAAAAGGTGCTGCACGCGCAAAAGCAGCTCATGCATCAGGAACGGCTTGGTCAGATAGTCGTCTGCGCCAAGCCCCAGCCCGAACAGCCTGTCCGCGTCGGCGTCCCGCGCCGAGAGGAACAGCGCCGGGACGTCCGATTCTGCCCGCAGGGTGCGGAACAGCCCGAAGCCGTCGCCGTCCGGCAGGTTGATGTCCAGAATCATCAGGTCCGGGCGGTGCGCGGCGAAGGCCGCCCGCGCCGCGGCGCAGTCTGCGGCAGTGCATACGGTCTTGTAGCCTGCCGTGCGCAGGTTGTCCGTGACTAGGGTAAGCAGGTCTGGGTTGTCATCAACCAGGAGGATGGAGGCGTCGTAGATGGTGGTCATAGGTTTTCCCCTTTTTTGAGCTTGTAGGGGCCGCCCATATACGGCCCCTGCCTATCATACTACGATTCACCCCCGCCCACCATGGCACGACCCCAAAATTAAGGCAAAATTAAGCTGCTCTTACAGTTCGTTTAAGGCGCAGGGTGTAGCATAGGGCCATACCGAAAGCAAAGGAGTGTGCATTATGCAAACCGTAATCGAAACAAAGGCCCTGTGCAAGCAGTACGGGCCGCATACAGCCGTAGACCATGTGGAGCTGCACGTACCGCAGGGGTGCGTGTACGGGTTCATCGGACCGAACGGCGCGGGCAAATCCACCACCATGAAGATGCTGCTGGGGCTCATCCACCCCACGGCGGGCCGGGTGCGCCTGCTCGGGCAGGAGCTGACCGAGAAAAGCCGCCTGCCGCTGCTGCGCCAGACCGGCAGCCTGATTGAGTCCCCCGCCGGGTATCTGCATCTGACCGCACAGGAAAATCTGGAGATCGTAGCCGACTTAAAGGGTGTGCCCCATAAGGACATTGGCCGCGTGCTGGACATTGTGCATCTGACGCAGGACCGCAGCCGCCGGGTCGGGCAGTATTCGCTCGGCATGAAGCAGCGGCTCGGCATTGCCATGGCGCTGCTGGGCAGCCCGAAGCTGTTGATCCTGGATGAGCCGACGAACGGTCTGGACCCCGCGGGCATTCAGGAGATGCGCGCGCTCATCCGGAACATGCCCGCCGCCACGGGCGCGACGGTGCTGATCTCGAGCCATCTTTTGGGCGAGATGGAGCAGATGGTCGAGCAGGTCGGCATCATCGACCACGGCCATATACTGTTTGAGGGACCGCTGACCGAATTGCAGCGCCACAGCCGCGGCAATGTCACGCTGCGGCTGCTGGACCCGGCCAAGGCCGCACCGATCCTGCGCGCCAACGGTCTGACCGCGCACAGCGACAGCTGCGTTGTGACACTGCCGCCCCTGCAGGATGCCCTGCTGGCCGACCTCGTGCAAAAGCTGGCTGCCTGCGGCGCGGGCGTTGTGGAGCTGACGCCCCACACCAAGACGCTGGAGGAGATTTTCCTGAGCCTGACGAGCGAGGAGGCGGACTGAGATGAGCAAAGCACTGCATGCGGAGCTGCAAAAGGCCCGCCGCCGCCACGATTTGCTAATCTGCCTGGCCGTGCCGGTGGTCGTGTATCTCTGGGCCGGGGCGCAGGCCCCCACCGGCGCGGACGAGCTGGCCAACGCCTACAGCGCGCTTTTGTACGCGCTGCCCGTTATGAACGCCATTTTAATGCCCATTGTGATGGCACTGATCGCCAGCCGCCTGTGGGACATGGAGGTCAAGGGCAGCACCACAAAACTGCTGTACACGCTGCAAAGCCGCCGCAGTCTGTTTGCGGGCAAGGCGCTGCTGGGCACGGGCGAGGTCCTGCTGATGGTCACGCTGGAAATGGCCGTATCCATCCTGCTGGGGCGGGTGCAGGGCTATACCGAGACGCTCCCCGCCGGGCCGTTTGTGTACACGGGCATTTGCACGCTGGCTGTCGATGTCATGCTGTTTTTCTCGGAGCTTCTGCTGATGTTGATTTTTGACAACCCGCTGCCTGCGCTTTGTGTCGGCATTGTGGGGGCACTGATCGGGCTGTTTTCGGCGTTCATGCCGCCCCTTGTCAGTTATTTTGTGCCGTGGGGCTACTTTGTCCCGCTGTCCTGCTATGAGATTGCCCTCTGGGACCGGGCCACCCGCACTGTGACCTACGGCCTGCGGCCCTACAGCTGGGGACTGCTGGCGTTTACCGTGGTACTGGCAGCGGTTTTGTTCGCCGCCGCCTGGCGCATGATGCGCGATAAGGAGGTATAACGAATGCTGAAGCGTTGTATAATTGCCGAGAACCGCAAACTGCATGCGTCGCCCATCTGGGTGATCTTCTTTGTGCTGCCGTTGATTTCCGCCGGGTACGGGACATTCAACTATCTGCAAAATCTGGAAATCCTGACCGAGCGGTGGTACAGCCTGTGGACGCAGCACACGCTGTTTTACTCGATGCTGTTCTTTCCCGCGATGGTGTCGGCGTATGCAGCCTACCTTTGGCGGCTTGAGCACCTTGGCCACAACTGGAACCTGATCATGGCAGCACCCGTGCGGCCCTTTGCGCTGTTTGCGGCAAAGCTCCTTATTGTTGTAAAGCTGATGTGCTTTACACAATGTTTTGTCTTTGTGCTGTACGTGGCGTGCGGGCGGCTGTTTGCCGGATTCAGCGATTGGCCGCCGGTGAGCATCGTTTTCTATCTGGTGCGCGGCATTTTCGGCGGTCTGGCTGTGGCGGCGGTGCAGCTTTTGCTGGCCATGCTGATCCGCAGCTTTGCGGTGCCGATTTTCTTAGGGCTGGTCGGCGGCATTGCGGGAATGCTGATCGGCAGCAAGGGCTATGCCCTGCTGTGGCCCTACTGCCTGATGCAGCAGGGTATGAACGCCAACCACAGCACCGACGTGCTGGCCGGGAATGTGCTTCCGTTTTTGCTGGCGTGTGTGGGCTGGCTGGCGGTGGTGCTTTTGACCGCAAAAGTGCTGCTGGAAAAAACGGATGTGAAAGCGTAATGTTTTACCGCGCAGCAGGGGCCGCATATAGGCGGCCCGGCGGTATATGGCAGGTGGGCATTTGCGGGAGAGCACCGGGCCGGGCATGCCCGGCCCCCACCGCCGCGCCCTATATTTCTGCTTGCGAAACGCCCTGCCCTGCTGTATAATAAAAGCATCAACAAACAGGAGGGCACGCCATGACTGCCAATGCTGCCGATTTTGCCGGGTCCGGGTGCGGGCGCCGTTATGAGAAAGAGCTGGAGACCCATTTTCGC
>OGND01001175.1_pt1 | contig 10871 bp, 11 predicted proteins | sample 1573381 | NCBI WGS metagenome assembly OGND01 (sample SAMEA2581989, study PRJEB24529) | metagenome | biome: Human gut stool | place: China | collected 2011
ACAATCGCTCCTTGCGTTGAAGTTCCTCTAAAGCAATTCGGGCTTTTTTCAAACTATCCTGACGGGCCTTCTCCAGAACAAGCTTCTTTTTTTTCTCTGATTCCCGAACCTTTCGATATTTATCATATGCCTCTTTCTCCCGCTGATAATAAGAAATATCCCATCCGTTATCTATTATCCCCAACAAAAACAAATCGTCCGAGATATTATTAAGAGCGACATCCTTATTTTCATGATACTTTTTATTTTCAGTATCGAGATCTTTCTGCAAACGAAAGATCATTGTGGCAACTTTCGAATCAAGAACCTTATTCAATTCATCTTGTGGAACTCGCAAAATCGATAACGTATCACCAATGATAGTATCGAGCTGCAAATAACGCTGTATGAGTAAAGTTTTTTGTTTGGCGATCTTCTTTTGTTTTGATTTAGAAACAGCATTTGAAATCAGCCCAAATTGTGCATAAGCATAAAAGGGAAGTATAAATAACACAGATAAAACAAATATCTTGCGCATATCATGCTTTTTAATACAATCGATAAAAAGGAAAAATTTCTTGTCAGAAGTTCTTTACAAAAGAAAAAACGTCAGAAATATACTATTCATTTATGCAAATGAAATAAATATCAATGAAATAATAAAATATTAAAAACAAAATTACATATTGATCTAAAATATTTTTTACCAATTCACTATCAGACATCTGATATATGAAAAAAATCGTCTGTTAGATAAAATCTAACAGACGATTTAAACTATACATGTGGTCCCACTTGGGCTTGAACCAAGGACCCCCTGATTATGAGTCAGATGCTCTAACCAACTGAGCTATAGGACCGATTCGGAGCATTCCCGAAAGTGATTGCAAAAGTAATTTTTTTTTTCGAATCACCAAAATTATTTTTTGTTTTTTACATCAAGTATCTGCATTCACACCCCAATTACCACCAAAAATCAGATAAACTTTACCTTCCATTCAGAAATATCCTGAGAAACACCTTCTCCTATTCACATCTTAAATTCAGACTATCAAAAAGATTGATACCCGACATGCTGACAAATGAGAAACTTCTATCATTATCCTCTCGAATATTGGAAATAAACGTTAATAGAGAAACGTTTCGTACCTCATAGACAAAGTTTGTTTATTTTTGTGCGTCATTTGATCAATAAATTTACCGGTATAATGAAAAATATCAAGACTATCATCTTTGACTTAGGCGGTGTTCTAATGGATCTCGATAAACAAAAATGTATCGAAGCATTCGAAGATTTGGGATTTTCGGATATTACTGAATATCTGGGAGAATACGAACAAAAAGGAATGTTCATGGACTTGGAAGACGGGACTATTTCTGCAACCGAATTTCGGGATGAAGTCCGGAAACATATCGGTGAGGCAATCACAGACCAACAAATCGATGAAGCATTCAACCGTTTTCTTGTAGGGATACCGGAACAAAAACTGACATTATTACGTCAACTGCATAAATCTTATCGGCTTTTTATGCTCAGCAATACAAACCCTATTATGTTCGAAAGCCGAATTCCCGAATTATTCCGGATACAAGGGCTAAATATTCCTGATTATTTCGATAAATTATATTTATCATATCAACTCGGTGTAACAAAACCCTCTCCGAAAATTTTTGAAAAGATCATTGCTGATTCCGGAATATTACCACAAGAGACGTTGTTTCTCGACGACTCGCAAAAGAATATCGATGCTGCCCGTAAATTCGGATTTCAAACCTATTTAGTTGCTCCCCGAGAAGATTTTTCATTTATTTTCGGTTTATAAAATTACAAATGCAGATCATAGAACAACCCCATACTATTATCGAAACCGGTATAGCTGCCGGAATCGGTTTTTTCGACGGAGTACACTCCGGACACCGGTCTTTGATCTCCAATATTATTTCTACAGCTCAAAGCCGGGGCATGTCATCAGCTGTGATAACATTTCGTAACCATCCCCGAGAGGTATTACATAGCGATTACTGTCCTCAACTGATCAATACTTTCGAGGAAAAAATCAATAATCTTTCTGAAACCGGACTGGATTATTGTATTGTTCTCGACTTTACGGTTGAAATGTCTCAAATGTCCGCATTTGAATTTATTGAATTTTTAATAGATAACTATTCTTTGAAATGTCTTTTCATTGGATATGATCATCGTTTCGGTCACAATAGAAGCGAGGGATTCGATGACTATGCAAAATATGGGAAAATATTGGGAATAGATGTTCTACAGGCAAAAATGTATATGCCGGGGGAAAAACATATAAATGTAAGTTCTTCCGTAATCCGTAAATTAATTAACGAAGGAAATGTATCTGAAGCAGCTCTGTTATTAAACCATCCGTATGCACTGCAAGGATATGTCATTTCGGGATACCAAATCGGTAGAAAAATAGGTTTTCCCACTGCTAACATAGCCATCAACAACCTGCACAAAATAATCCCGGCAAACGGAGTATATGCCGTCAGAATCATAGTAAACAGGAAATATCACTATAATGGAATGGTAAATATCGGTAACCGTCCTACCGTGCATTCCGATGGAGAGATATGCATAGAAGCCCATCTATTCGACTTTTCAGGCAACCTATATGAGCAGTATATCGAAATACAATTTATAGCCCGTCTCCGTTCTGAAAAAAAAATGAACGGATTGAAAGAATTGACCGATCAATTACAAAAAGATAAGGAGCATGCTATGAACATACTCCTTAACTCTTCTATTTCGTATTAAGATATTATACCTTATTCTTCATTCCTCTTTCGAATGGGAATCTCTCGATTCATACTTTGTTCCAAAGAAATCAACGTCTCGGTAGCCGTAACCCCCGGAATCTCCTGAATGCGACCATTTAATAATTCCATAAGATGCTCATTATCCCGAGCATAAAGTTTACACAACATCGTATATGGACCGGTTGTAAAATGACATTCCACAACTTCGGGAATTTTCTCCAATTCAGGAACTACATCCTTATACATAGAACCTTTTTCCAATCTTACCCCAATATAAGTGCAGGTACGATATCCAAGTATTTTAGGGTTTACATGATATCCAGAACCGACAATCACATTCATATCGATCATTCTCTGGATACGTTGATGAATCGCAGCTCGTGAAACTCCGCATTCCGCGGCCACATCCTTAGACGGAATACGCGCATTGCGCATAATAATTTCTAATATCTGCCTGTCAAGGTTATCTATCTTTTCCATATTCAAAAGCTATAATAAATCATTTTGACAGCAAAAGTAAGGTTTATTATTGAATAAACCTCGAAATACTATAAGAAATCAGCAAAAAGAAAGTTACATTTTTTCATTGTGCTACATTTATCCCTTTTAACGAATTATCTCAAGCAATTCGACTTCAAAGATCAATGCCGAATTTGCTGGAATATCTTTTCCTGTTCCACGTTCTCCATATCCCAACTCAGACGGAATATAAAAAATATATTTAGATCCTACCGGCATCAACTGCAAACCTTCTTGCCAACCGGCAATAACTCCTCCGACAGACAATTCGAGCGGCTGTTGACGGTCATAAGAACTATCAAATTTTTTCCCGTTTATCAATTTTCCTGTATAATGAACTTTTACTCTATCATTTAGAGTCGGCTTTTCTCCTGTTCCCTGCCTTTCTACTACATACAATAATCCGCTCTCGGTTTTCTGCACACCGACCTCAGACGCCTTGGCCGCCAAAAAGGCTTTTCCCTCCGCAAGGTTCTTTTCTGCTGCAATCTTCTGTTTTTCTCGGGCAATACGCTGCATCTCCGCCCCGAATTTATTCAAAATATCGGCTGCTTCCTCTTTTGTAAATACTGCAGAATCATTCAATAAAACATTATTGAACGCCTGTACGAAAATTTCCGGCTTCAACTCAAGGTCACTTCGTTCTTTAATATCTTTAAATGCAGCCTTAATTCCGTTCCCGGCATCTATACCAAAAGCATACCTTTGCCGGTAACTGTACCTGTTCCTTTTGCTGTTTTTTAGAAGCCTTTCGCCTTGCTTGTACAGGTACTGCTGAAATTATCAACAATGTAACCAACAGAAATTTTAATGTTCTCATAATATTATATTACTATCTAATTTATTTTTGAAAAGAAAAAGAGAACCGAACATTTCGTTCAGTCCTCTTTTTTACCCTATATTATCAAAGCTTATTTATCAACGCTCAGTAATTCGATTTCGAAAATCAATGTAGAATTAACCGGAATACGAGGATTAGGATTCGTTCCATAAGCCAAATCTGCAGGAATATACACTTCATATTTCGAACCCGGAGTCATCAACATCAGCGCTTCGTTAAATCCCGGAACCAATTGTCCTACAGACATCGGGACTTTCTCACTGGCATCAAATTGAGTACCGTCGATCAAAGTACCTTTATAGCTTACGGTTACTTTATCATTTTCAACAGGTTTTTCACCCTTACCTTCTTTAATTACTTTATACAATAGACCTGAAGCTGTTTTCTGCACACCTGCTTCTTTTGCTTTTTTTGCCAAGAAAGCTTCCCCATCGGCTTTATTCTTTTTTGCTTCAGGAGTATTCGCTAACTTTTCAGCTTCTTCTTTTTGTTTTTTCAGTTGTATAGCTTGCATTCCGTTACGGAAAACTTCTTCAGCTTGAGCTCTTGAAATTAAAGTAGAATCTTCTTTTAATGTAGCAAATAATGCTGACAAGATTTCTTCTTTATTCATCTCGATACCCTGTTTTCCCATCTGTTCGATCTGTTGTTTCATATTCGAACCGATAGCAGCACCAAATTCATAAGAAAATTTTGCACTATCCGAATTTACGGTAGACTGCATACCTCTGATGAACTGATCTATATCCACTTTTTTAGGATATTGCTTCAACCCCATAGCCAAATCCGTACCATTCAGTACACCAAAAGCATAACTGAGACTGTCCACACCGTCTGCTAAAGCAGCACCACTTTTTTTATTACAAGAAGTAAGTCCCATAGCTACTAAACCTGCAGCCAAGACCGAACATAAGACTGTTTTTTTCATTGTGTTTGTGATATTATTTATAATACTTTTAATAGTTCAACATCAAATATTAAAGTAGAATTAGGAGCGATCTTTCCTCCAGCGCCATTCTCACCATACGCTAAATCCGAAGGGATAAATAGTCTCCACTTAGAACCTTCCGGCATCAGCTGCAAAGCCTCTACCCAACCCGGTATTACCTGATTTACACCAAAAACCGCAGGTTCTCCTCGTTCAACAGAGCTATCAAACACTTCTCCATTTATCAATGTTCCGTGATAATGACACTCTACCCGATCTGTTGCAGCAGGTTTCTTTCCTTTACCTTCGATCAACACTTCATACTGCAATCCGCTCGGTAAAACTACCACTCCGGATTTCTTTTTATTTTCAGCCAAAAATGCCTCTCCTTCTGCACGGTTACGATCGTTGATTTCTCGCTGCATCTGTGTAAAGAAATCATTAATCACTTGTTTTGCTTCATCATAAGTCATTTCGGGCTTTTCACCTTCATATACAGCTTTTACTCCGTTTGCAAAATCCGTAACCGAAAGAGTCTGGATACCTGAGCTTTTAAAATTGTTACCCATACTCAGTCCCAGCGCATAGCTTAATTTATCCATATATAATTATTCTTTTTGAGAAGAGTTTTCTTAAACTCCCACATCTTCATCCGGTTTTATTTACCGGGCGAAGATAGAGTTTTTATTGTATAGTTCTTTTATTTTCTATTAAAAAAAAACATAAATTTGCAACCGATAAACGGCATAATCGTTTAAAAGTAAATATATAACACTTAGCTATCAGCTTTTGTTGAACAAATATTTTAAGAAAATAAACGTTATCATGCTAAAAAGGGAGACCAAAAATGAAAAAGTTGATCGTATTAACCGGTGCCGGCATGAGTGCCGAAAGCGGATTATCAACATTTCGGAGTAGTAATGGACTTTGGGAAAATCATCGCGTCGAGGATGTTGCAACACCTGAAGGTTGGTATCGCAATCCAGAACTGGTTCTTGATTTTTATAACGGACTACGAAAAACTCTTATTAAATCGGAACCCAATGAAGGACATAAAAAATTAGCAGAACTGGAATCGGATTATGATGTCCATATTATCACTCAAAATGTCGATAATTTACACGAACGTGCAGGCAGTTCTCACGTAATACATTTACATGGAGAACTCATGAAAGTCCGTTCAGTACGAAATGAAAAACTAATTTACACACTCACTCCTGAACATTGTGAAATTCACCTTGGAGACAAGGCGGAAGACGGAGGACAATTACGCCCGCACATCGTATGGTTCGGAGAAGCTGTCCCCATGATAGAACCGGCAATAGATTTAGTATCAGAAGCAGATATTTTTGTCATCATCGGAACTTCTTTAAACGTATATCCGGCTGCAGGATTGCTGAATTATGTCCGAGCAAACATTCCCATATACCTGATCGATCCGAATGATGTTCACGATCCTTCGGGACGAGTAAACCACTTTATTCGAAAAGGCGCTTCTGAAGGGATGAAAGAACTGGCCGAAATACTAAAAAAATAATAAAGACCGAAAAAGGCCGGAATATAGAAACTCCCGGCCTTTTTCGATCTTATATACAAGTCAAGTTATGATTAGTTCATTCTTCTTTTCTCTTTCACAGCTTCGACTACGTTAACCACATAATCTCCCAATTTCTCACATTCCGAGATAATATCCATAAAATAAATACCAGACTGATATTCATATTTTTTAGAATTGATATTCTCGATATTCTCCATTCTGAGCTGATTTCGGAAGTTATTAATTTCCATCTCCTTATTATAAGATTTATTCAAATCAGATTCCGCCATATCATTCTTGTCGAGAATGAGATTCATATTATCGAGAGCCTCACTTACCAGCTTAAACATCAAATCTATGTCTTTCTCTATACCTTCATTAAATTCGACTTTTGCCTCCTGTTTTCGAATCACAGTTCTGGCCAAATGGAAACAACTATCTCCGATACTTTCTATTTCGGTAGTCATCGTCAACATCGCACTTACCTGTAATTTCCCATCATAACTTAAACGCCCGTCTGCAACCTGATTCAGATATGCTCCTGTCGCTGTTCTTCTCATATTTTTCGATCCGGCTATATATTTTAGAGAAAGTCTCGCTACCTTCCTTCTCGTGGATCAAATCTTTCACCATTCCGAACATCCGTTGCGTCCTTTGTCCATATAGAGCGATTTCCTTTTTGGCCTGTAAGAGAGAGAGCTCTGAAGTAGAAAGCATTCCGCTGGAAATGAACTTAAGCTGAAATTCTTCATCATCGCTATGCTTCAGTTTAATAACCCGCGTAACGATTTTTACATACAGGTTTACAAACCAGATCATTATCAGAACATTGAGAATATTGAATACAGTATGAAAAAGAGACAGAGCATAAGATACCGTAACCTGCATTCCCTGGTATTGTGCCCGCAAAGCCAACTCATCAGCAGACAAACCGGCTGCGCTCTCAGCCGAAATACGATTTACGACTGCAGGACTATGGTGCTGAATAAAAGTCATCAGATCTGTCGGAGAGCCTCCCGTAAGTTCTTTTACCAAAAAGCCAATAAAATGAGTAAACGGAAAAAAGAGAACAAGCATCCAGCATACTCCGAAAATATTAAACATAAAGTGCGCAAAGGCTGCACGTTTTGCCGAAACATTAGCCGACAAAGCCGCCAGATTAGCCGTAATAGTCGTTCCGATATTTTCGCCCAAAACCATTGCGGCTGCTATATCGAACGAAATCCATCCCTTACTGCACATAATCAGAGTAATCGCCATCGTCGCACTGGAAGACTGAACGACAATAGTAACAATCGTCCCGATCAAAAGAAAGAGCAATACCGACAAATACCCCATATTGGTGTATTCGGTAAGAAACGAAAGTATTTCAGGATTATTCTGAATGTCAGGAACTGAATTTTTGAGGAATTCAAGCCCCATAAACAAAAAAGCGAAACCGATGATAAACTCGCCCCAAGATCTCCTCCGGCTATTCCCAGAAAAAATAAAAGGAATCGCTAAACCGATCAACGGAATAGCGAATAAACTGATGTTTACCTTAAAACCAAAAATAGAAATTATCCATGCCGTTACAGTAGTACCCACATTGGCACCCATAATAACCGACACCGACTGTGTCAAAGAAAGTAGTCCTGCATTTACAAAACTGACTACCATCACCGTCGTTGCGGAAGAAGATTGTATAAGAGCGGTAATCAACACTCCGGTAAGCACACCGGTCACCCGATTGGTCGTCATCGCAGTAAGAATCCCTCTCAACCGGTCTCCTGCTACTTTTTGCAGCCCTTCACTCATAACTTTCATCCCGTACAAGAATAAACCTAATGAGCCAATAAGCGTCAAAAAGTCAAAAAATGTGTACTCCATCTCGATTTACTTTATTTGATATATTGTTTAATCCGCAAGAATATAATATATTTAGCGTGCGTAAGATGCTAAATGCAAATTTGAGGCAAAAATAAAAAAAATAAGAGAATTTACGACAGAGTAGGACATTGAATTTTCCTGAAAATGTAATATTTATTCAATCCCTGTTGCAAATCAAACATACTATAACAAATAAACTATGAGTAATAAAGTGCTGGTCCACTGTAAAAACACCGACCAAATCATTGAAATAAACGAAGGCGATTCTCTGCTTCAAATATATGGCCAATCAGGAGTAGAATTGCCATATCAAGTGCTCTGTGCACGAGTCAATAATAAAACCGAAGATCTTGATTATCGAGTATTTCGTCCTAAAGATATAGAATTTATCGATGCTTCTCATCCATCCGGTATGCGAACGTATGTACGTTCTCTATGTTTTGTCTTTTATAAAGCGTTGGAAGACGTAATGCCCGGAGCACGGTTACGGATCGAGCATTCTATATCGAAAGGTTATTTCTGCGGGATCAACAATCGACAAGAAATTTCTCAAGAGACCACTGATCGTATAAAAGCCCGGATGCGAAAAATCATAGCAGATAATCTGCCTTTCCAGCGCATCGAATGTAAAACATCCGATGCCATAAAGCTTTTCCAAGAACAAAATCTGTTGGACAAGGTCGACTTGTTGGAAACTTCCAAATCTTTATATACGACTTTTTACAGGCTTGACAACCTCATCGACTATTATTACAGTTGTCTGGTTCCGTCCACCGGATACTTGAATTTATTTGATCTGATCAAATATGACGGCGGATTATTGTTAGTTCCCCCTTCAGCCGAAAATCCTTCGGTTTTGGGTACTGTAGTAAAACAAGATAAAATGCTGGCAGCATTCAAAGAATATATACATTTCAATTCCATTATCGGATTGAATAACGTCGGTGATTTAAATCTCGCCATAGAGAACCGTCAGGCAACAGATTTGATCAAAGTTTCGGAAGCTTTACATGAAAAGAAAATCAGCAATATCGCTGATGAAATAACCAGACGTAACCAAAACGGAGAGGGTGCACGAATTATCTTAATATCAGGACCATCATCTTCAGGTAAAACAACTTTTTCAAAACGGCTGGCAATACAATTAATGACAAACCTGATACGTCCGGTAACCATTTCTTTGGACAACTACTTCGTAGAACGGGAAAAAACTCCTCTCGATGAAAATGGAGAATACGATTATGAATCTTTATATGCCCTCGATCTGGAATTATTCAATAATGATATCAACAGACTTTTAAAAGGTGAAGAAATAGACCTGCCTACTTATAATTTTGAGACAGGGAAAAAAATATACCGAGGGAACAAATTAAGATTAAAAGAATCGGAAGTTCTTATATTAGAAGGCATTCATGCTTTAAATCCGGATTTAACCCCTCAAATCGAAGATAAATTAAAATTCAAGATATACGTATCGGCACTGACGTCTATATCCATAGATGACCATAACTGGGTTCCGACAACAGACAACCGGCTATTGCGTCGCATCATCAGAGATGCAAAATATCGAGGAAGCACGGCACAAAGTACAATAGCCCGCTGGCCGAGCGTGCGCAGAGGTGAAGAAAAATGGATTTTTCCTTACCAGGAAAATGCCGATGCCATGTTCAATTCATCTCTATTATTCGAACTCGCTGTTTTAAAACGGCGGGCAATGCCTATTCTGAACGCCGTTCCCAGAGATTGTACAGAATATGGAGAAGCAAACCGCTTACTCAAGTTTCTAGATTTCTTTTTACCTCTTAACGAGCATGAAATTCCCCCGACATCTCTCTTACGAGAATTTTTAGGAGGTAGCAGTTTCAAATATTAATTCCGTTATGATACCGGTAAAACAATTTTTTTTCGATTTCGGAGGAGTTTTAGTCGATTTAGACTTTAACGGAACAATCGAGACATTCTGCAAGTTAGGTGCAACTGTTCCAGAAACCTTTAATTCGAAAAGTTTCCATAAAATCCTCAGAGATTTTGAAAACGGGCAAACAGGAGAAAAAGATTTCTTCGACCAATTAAGAATCTTTTTGAGCATAGAGACATCAGATGAAGAGATACGGCAAGCATGGAACAAGATCATACAAACGATCCCGGCTTATAAACTAAAAATTCTTCGCACTTTAAAAGAGGATTTCCCTATTTATATGGTTATCAACACGAATATAACCCACATCGAATACACAAGAAAATATCTGTTCCGGGAAAACGGGCTCACCATAGACGATTATTTCGATAAGCTATATTTCTCTTACGAAATAGGAGCGTCAAAACCCGATGCGGAATTTTATAAGAGAGTAATCGACGACACAAAAGTAAATCCTGCCGAATCATTATTTTTAGACGACAAAACAGAAAACATTGAC
>OGND01001181.1_pt1 | contig 10847 bp, 8 predicted proteins | sample 1573381 | NCBI WGS metagenome assembly OGND01 (sample SAMEA2581989, study PRJEB24529) | metagenome | biome: Human gut stool | place: China | collected 2011
GTAGTGGCTGGTGCGCACTGCATTGCAGCCCAGCTGCTTTTTCAACAATTGGGCATCCAGCTGTTGAATGCTGTCCGGCATGGCATAGCCCTGATAGGCGTAGCTCTGATGCCGGTTCAGGCCCCGCAGCTCCACCCGCTGGCCATTCAGATAAAAGCCCCCGGCCACGACCTGGATGTTGCGGAAGCCGAACCGGGTGCTCTTTTCGTCCAGCACCCGGTCGGGCAGACCGCTGGTGCCGGGCCGGATGAGCCGGACGGTCAGGGTATAGAGGAAGGGGTGCTCCACGCTCCAGGGGTGCACGCCGTTCAGGGTGCCCACAATGGGCAGGCTGAGCTCACCGCTGTACAGGGCTCTGCTCCCGGCGGGGCTGCGGATCTCGGCCTGCAGGGTGCAGCCGATGGTCTCGCCCACTGTGGAGGAGTAGATGCGGAAATCGCCCTCGGCCTGCGCCTCGATAAAGATGTCGCGCAGGTAGGCGGGCTCCTTCACGTCCAGACTGACGGCCCGGTAGATGCCGCCGTAGGTCAGAAAATCGATCTGCCCGCCGAAGGGAGGAATGTTCAGGTCCTCCCGGCTGTCGCACCGGACAGCCACCACATTTTTTTGGCCCAGCAGCAGCGATTCGGTCAGGTCCACAGTAAAGGCGGTGTAGCCGCACCCGTGGTGGAACACCCGCCGCCCGTTGCAGAACACGGTGGCATCGTGGGCCACGGCTCCAAAGGTCAGCAGCACCGTGCGGCCCTGCCACTCTTTGGGCGCAAAAAACTCCCGCCGGTAGCCGGACACCCGCTGGTATTCGTTCTCGTTGCAATAGTTGTAGGGCAGCGTTTTGACCGTGTGGGGCAAGCGCACCGGCTCCAGCTCCACCCCGGTGCATTCGGGGCGGACGATGGCGGGATCAAAGGTGGGGGCAAACAGCCAGCCGTCGTTCCAATCGTAGTGTTCCATAGCTTGTCTCCATCGCTCTGCACAAAAAAATTCTTACCCTTATGCTACCACAAAGTTGTGAACGAAAAAAGCACTCCGTCCCTTATTTTTTCCGTTTTTGCAGAAAAAGCTGTTAAAATCAAAAACGCCCCCGCCGGGCAGGCGGGAGCGAGGGGAAACTCAGCGGATGAAATTGGTCATGGGGCGGCGGGGATTCTCAGGGTGGGTGATGCCGTTTGCTTTGCCCAGTTCGATGCACTTGAGCAGCCAGGCCATGTTGCGGCCCAGCTCCCGCATCACGGCGCAGCCCTCTTCATCCTCCAGCACCTGCTCGGGCTTGGAGCCGTGCACCATGGGCCAGTAGGAACCGCTGACCAGCGGCATGTGGAAGAATTCGGGGTATTTCGCCAGCTGGTCCAGCGTGGTGGTGGTGCCGGCGCGGCGGGCCGAGCAGCAGATGGCGGCGGGCTTGTAGGCCAGATACCTGCCGCCCGCGTAGGCGAGACGGTCCATGAAGCTGGTCATGTTGCCGGAGGCGGAAGCGTAATGCACCGGCGTGCCGAAGACGAAGGCGTCGGCAGTCTTGGCTTTCTCGATGGCCTCGTTGACCACGCCGCCGAAGACGCAGCCCTTGCCGGCGGCACAGCCGCCGCAGCCGATGCAGCCGCCCACCGGCTTTGTGCCGACGTTCAGGATCTCGGTCCCGATGCCGCTGGCGTTCAGCTCCCCGGCGATCAGGGACAGGGCGGTATAGGTGCAGCCCTTCTCGTGGGGGCTGCCGTTGATGAGCAGGACTTTCATAAGCAGATACTCTCCTTTTTTGGCAAAACGCGCCGCACATGGGGCGCTTTGCCCTGATTTTAGCACAATTGCACCCTGAGTGCAACGCGTGCCCTTGACAAAGAGTTGCGTTTTGACGATAATATGGAGATACGAAAACACGAAACAGCTGCTGGCCGGGCAGGGGGCCCGGACAGCGGGAGAAGGAGGCAGATACATGCGCGTTATTGCAGGAGAAGCACGGGGCCGCAGGCTGGAAGCCCTGCCCGGCACCGAGATCACCCGCCCGACGATGGATCAGGTCAAGGAGGCCATGTTCAGCATCGTCCAGTTCGACCTGCCCGGTGCCCGGGTGCTCGACCTCTACGCAGGCAGCGGCCAGCTGGGCATCGAGGCCCTGAGCCGGGGTGCGGCCCGGTGCGTGTTCCTGGACGAGAACCGGGAGGCCGTGAACATCGTGATGAAGAACTGCAAGAACTGCGGCGTGTTTGACCGCAGCCGGGTCAACATCGGCGAGGCGGCACGGTATCTCTCCGCCTGCCATGAGCAGTTCGACATCGTGCTGCTGGACCCGCCCTTCCGCACCGGCACGCTGGAAAAGATCCTGCCCGGCGTGGACAAATGCCTGGCCCCGGGCGGCATCGTGATCTGCGAGAGTGAGACCGGCCTGGTGCTGCCTGCCGAGGTGGGCGGCATGACCCTGAAAAAACAGTATAAATACGGCAAAGTCCTGCTGTGGAAGTATGGTAAGCCCCGGCAGAGCGCCGGAGAGGGAGATGCGGAATGAACATAAACGAGCTTTTGGATACCATTGAGGATACGCTGGAGGAGAGCGCCGGAATGCCCCTTTCGGGCGGCAAGCGCATCGTGGATGTGGAGCAGATCCGGGATTATCTGGACGAGATCCGCCAGAACCTGCCTGTGGAGCTGCGGCAGGCCCAGTCCATTGTCAGCGACCGTGCCCAGCTCATCGAATCGGCCAACGCACAGGCACAGGCCATTGTGAAAAAGGCCGAGGAGCGCGCCCGTGTTCTGGTGAGCGAGGCCGAGATTGTCAAGGCGGCCCAGCAGCGCGCCGGAGAGATCGTCTCCGCCGCCCAGACCGAGGCCCGCACTGTCCGCCAGACTGTGACCGACTACTGTGATAATATGCTCAAGACCACGGAAGAGACGATGGCGGAAAACGCCGCACAGGTCAAAAATGTCCGTGCAAACCTGCGCCAGAGCCCCCGGAAACAGCTCTGATGCGGGAATGTGAAATTTCCCGGTGAGAGCTTCCGGCCCCTGCAAGCAAAAACGACGGCTTGCAGGGGCTTTTTTTGGTACATTTTGAGAGAAAAAACAAAAGGGAAACTCTTGCAATCAGGGGCCTGTTTTGTTACAATAAAATTGTATCCTCAGGGCTGGCCGGGCCACAAACTCCCGGCAGGCCGCAGGCCGCTTTCCCGGGCAGCAGCTCCGGACAGAAAAGGGCGGCAGATGCAGGATCTTATCTGAGTTTTGAAAGGAGGCTGGGAACATGGACACAGAAAAAACAGCACAGCCCTTTGACCCGGCCTCGTTTGAGCATATCCCCGTTTTGCTGAACGAGTGCCTGACGGGGCTTGCCATTGATCCGGCGGGCACCTATCTGGACGGCACGGCGGGCGGCGCGGGGCACTCCCGCCAGATCGCTCTGCGGCTGAACGGTGAGCAGGGCGGCAGGCTCATCTCGCTGGATCAGGACCCCGATGCCGTGCAGACGGCCCGGGCCCGGCTGGCGGGCCTGCCTGCCACCGTGGTGCAGATCAACTTCCGCTATGCCGGACAAGCTCTGGAGCAGCTGGGCATTGAAACGATCAACGGTGCGCTGCTGGATCTGGGCGTGTCCAGCCATCAGCTGGATGACGCAGCCCGGGGCTTTTCCTACCGGGCGGATGCCCCACTGGACATGCGGATGAGCCAGGAGGGTGAGACGGCCGCCGATCTCGTGAACAGCGAGAGCCGGGAGGAGCTGGCCCGCATCCTGCGGGATTACGGCGAGGAGCCCTTCGCCTGGCAGATCGCGGGCAGGATCGTGGAAGCCCGGGAAACTGCCCCCATTGAAACGACCTTGCAGCTGGCGGATATCGTGGCCAGCGCCATGCCCCCGGCGGAGCGCCGGAAGAACAAAAACCCCTCCCGCCGCACCTTCCAGGCACTGCGCATTGCGGTAAACCATGAGCTGGACGCGCTGGAAGAAGGGCTGAACACCATTTTTGAGCATCTCGCACCGGGTGGAAGACTTTGCGTGATCACCTTCCACTCGCTGGAGGACCGGCTGGTCAAGAACAAGTTCCGCCGCTGGTCCACCGCCTGCACCTGCCCGCCGGAGTTCCCGGTCTGCGTCTGCGGCGGCAAGGCGAAGGCAAAGCTCATTACCCGGAAGCCCATCGAGGCCGACAAGCAGGAACTGGAGGAGAACCGGCGCAGCCGTTCTGCTCATCTGCGCGTTTTGGAGAAACTCTGAGCCGGATAAGACGCCGCTCAGTGTAAGAGGAGGAGATCAACTATGGGTCAGCCAGCTTATGATATGTCGTCTGAGGTGCGTCGCAGAAAAGCGCCTCAGACCCAGCGCAAGGTCGCACTGCGGGTGGAAAAGGGCGGCAAACGCCGTCTCAGCCCGTTCCAGGCGGCCATGCAGCACGCACTTCAACTGATCTCGATGGCGCTGCTGGCAGGCTTTGCGGTAAGCCTGCTGTGGAGCGAGGCCCAGCTGGTGGAGGTCAACGACCAGATCCAGAAGGCCAAAGCGGAACTCGTGAGCGAGCAGAGCCAGTACACCTACTATAACAGTGTCCTCAACAGCAAGACCAACATCACCAGTGTGGAAGAAGTGGCCGGGCGGCTGGGCCTCATGAAGATGGACCAGAGCCAGCTCACCTACATCCGCCTCGACAGCGACAGCGTGCTGGTGCGCAGGGAGTCGGCTGTCCACCAGTGGACGGATTTCCTGCACGACGGTGCCATGACCATTCTGGCCTCCGTCCGCAGCGTAAAATAAGCAAACAGACAGAAAAGCGTGCGGCAGCGCACGCTTTTCTGGTTTCTGCAGGAGAATACCATGCAAAACAAGCCCTCCAACAACCAGCATAAGAGCATCTACTACCGCCTCCGCCGCAGCGACCCGCACGAGCGCCTCAGTGCGCGGCTGCGGCATTTCAGCTTCGGCGCGGCGGTATTTTTTGTAGTGGCGGCTGCGGGCATCGTCACCCACAGCCTGTATAACATCCAGATAAAACAGGGCGCGACCTTCCGCCAGTATGCGGCCCAGCAGCAGCTGCTGGACAGCACCATCCAGGCCACCCGCGGCGAGATCTACGATGCCTCCGGCATCACGCTGGCGTCCACCAGCGTAGTATGGACCATCTGGGCCGATCCCAGCTACAGCACGGCCCTCTTCACCAGCCAGACCGTCGAGGGAACGGGCGAGAGCATCAAGACCGTGGACGAGACGACGCTGGCCGATGTGAGCCGCCAGCTCACCCTGCGGCTGCTCTCCGGCGACGGCGAGAGTCTGGACGCGGTGGACACTTCCTCGGAGGAATATCAGACCCAGTACCAGACCGTCCACGACGCGCTGGCCAAGAACGGCTCGTCCTATCAGGTGCTGGCCACCAAGGTGAACAATGCCGTCAAGCTCTCCATCGAGAAATACATCAGCGAATATAATAAAGATCACGCCAAAGCCAAGACTCTGGAAGACGGCACAGTCATCAAGAAGGGCCGCGTCTCCGTCTCTTCGTCCAAGAGCTTCCAGCGCGATTACCCCTACGGCGCGTTCGCCGCATCGGTGCTGGGCTTCTGCAACGGCGACGGCGAGGGCTTCTACGGCCTCGAAAAATCCTACAATGACACCCTCGCGGGCGTCAATGGCCGCACCATCACCCTCCGCAATGCCTACGGCAACGCCATCGCCGACGCCAACGCCACCACTTACGCCGCCAAGGACGGCTCCAATCTGGTGCTGTCGCTGGACGTCAATGTGCAGGAGGTCGTGGAGCGCTACCTGAATGAGGCCATCTACGCCAACACGGTCGAGAACCGCGGCGCAGCCATCGTCATGAACGTCAAGACCGGTGCCATCCTTGCCATGGCCTCCAAGCCGGACTTTGACCCCAATGACCCACAGGATTTCAGCGCCAATCTGGCCTATCTGACGGAGCAGGTGCAGGCTGAGCCGGAGCTGTACACCATCTACAAAAAAGACGAGAACGGCAACTACCTGCGGGACGAGAACGGCCAGAAGATCGCGGATGCGGAGGCCGACTACACCGGCACCTACCGGGATATCCAGTGGAAGAACAAGACCATCACCGAGCTGTACTACCCCGGAAGCGTGTTCAAGGTCATCACCGCCGCCATGGGTGTGGACAGCGGCAAGGCGACCTATTACACCACCCTGAACTGCTCCGGCGCGTACAGCGTGGCAAAGCAGACCTACCACTGCGCCGGCAGAAAGGCGCACGGGGCCCAGAATCTGGCCGAGGCCCTGCGCAACAGCTGCAACATCTACTTTGTCCAGCTGGGCCAGCGCGTGGGCTCCAGCCTGTTCTATGATTACTTTGATGCCTTTGGCTTTACCGAGCGCACCGGTGTGGACCTGCCCAATGAGACCAGCTTCATGCAGTATTACAGCAAGAGCCGTCTGGGCGAGGTGGAGCTGGCCTCCTCCGCCTTTGGTCAGGCCATGGCTGTGACCCCGCTGCAGGTGTGCACTGCCATCTCGGCGGCAGTCAACGGCGGCTATCTGGTCACCCCCCATGTGGTGGATAAGATCACGGACCAGAACGGCAATGTGGTGCAGGAGATCGGCACCAACATCCGCCGTCAGGTCATCAGCGAGAGCGCCAGCGAGACCATCCGCCAGATCATGGAGTTTGAGGTGGGCGACGGCACCCAGGGCGGCGGCGGCAACGCCTACGTTGCAGGTTACCGCATCGGCGGCAAATCCGGCACCTCCGAGCAGCTGAACATGGACCGCCGCGCCGATGGCGACTACAAGAAGGTGGCATCCTTTGCGGCTGTCCTGCCCGCCAACGACCCGGAGATCCTGGTCTATGTCATGCTGGACGACCCCAACAATGCCCGCACCGACTATTCCTCCATTCTGGCGGCTCCGGTGGTGGGCAACATCATCAGCGAGATCGCGCCCTATCTGGGCATCGCCACCGACGGCGTGGACCGCAGCGGCACCACCGTCAAGGTGCCCAACCTGACGGGCAAGGAGTGGAGCAACGCGCAGGTGCAGCTGAACATCAAGGGGTTGAAGCATCACCTGGCCGAGAGCGAATCCGACCAGACCGCCGCCCTTGTCACCTACCAGTACCCCCGCGCGGGGGCAGAGGTGCCCTACGGCACCACCGTTTATCTGTATACCGATACCTATGAGGGCAAGCACGCCGAGGTGCCGGATGTGACCGGCAAGAGCGCGGACTTTGCCCGGCAGATGCTGAACGCTGCAGGGCTCAACTGCACAGTCGAAGGCTCCGGCACGGTCCAGAGCCAGAGTGAGGCACCCGGCTCCAGCGTCCAGCAGGGAACCATCGTACATCTGATTTGTGGATAAAGGGGAATGAGAGTATGGAAGCAATTGCAGCAAACATCCTGTTGGAGGGCCTGGCCGTCAACGCGCTGGCCCAGTGCGAGACTCCGGTCACGCTGGTGACCACCGACAGCCGTGAGGTCTGCCCCGGGTGCGTCTTTGTGGCGTTCCCGGGCGAAAAATTCGACGGCCATGATTTTGCCGCCAAGGCGCTGGAAAACGGCGCGCTCTGCGTGGTGCTGAACCACCCCGTGGAAGGCGTGCCGGAGGAGAAGAGTGTGATCTGCCCGGACAGCTACCACGCCATGATGGTGCTGGGGGCCAACTACCGCAGCCAGTTCCACCCCAAAGTGGTGGGCGTGACCGGCAGCGTGGGCAAGACCACCACAAAGCAGATGACCTACGCCGCCATTGCAGGCTTTGGCAGTACCATCAAGACCGAGGGCAACCAGAACAATGAGCTGGGCCTGCCCCGCACCATGTTCCGCATCGGCAAGGAGACCCAGTACGCCGTGGTGGAGATGGGAATGAGCCACGCCGGAGAGATCGAGCGCCTGAGCAAGTGCGCCCGCCCGGATGTAGGCATCATCACCTGCATCGGGGTGTCCCACATCGGCAACCTGGGCAGTCAGGAGAACATCTGCAAGGCAAAGCTGGAGATCTGCGCCGGTCTGCCGGAGGGTGCTCCGCTGGTGCTGAACGGGGACGACCCCTTCCTGCGCAAGGCGGCCCTGCCCGACCATGTCCGCCCGGTCTGGTTCAGCCTGGGCGATGAGAACGCTGATGTCTGTGCCCTGTCCATCCAGCAGGATGAAAAGGGCATGAGCTTTGTGCTGGAGGATCACGAGGAGGGCACTTTCCTCGTAAAGATCCCCGCCATGGGCCGGCACAACGTGGCCAACGCGCTGGCTGCCTACTGCGCCGCCACCCGCTTGGGGCTGGATGCCCGCCGGGTCATTGCAGGTCTGGCTGACTTTGAGCAGACCGGGATGCGCCAGAAGGTGGTGCACGCCAGAGGCGTGGATGTCATTGAAGATTGCTACAACGCCAACCCCGACAGCATGAAGGCCGCGCTAGCCATGTTCAGGGAATATCCCTGCAAGCGCCGCTTTGCCCTGCTGGGCGATATGCTGGAGCTGGGCGATATCAGCCGCGCCGCCCACGAGGAGGTGGGCCGTCAGGCCGTGGAGAACAAGGTGGACTACCTCGTCACCTATGGTGAGCAGGCCAAGCGCATTGCCGTGGTGGCTGCTGCCAAGGGGCTGCCCACCCTCCATGCCGACACCTACGCTCAGGCCGCCGAGACTCTGCTGAACAAAATGCAGCCCGGCGATGCCCTGCTGGTCAAGGCCAGCCGCGGCATGGCACTGGAAAAAGTGCTGGAGATCTTTTACAAGGAGTAACATCGAGCTATGATTCGTTTCGCCTTGATCGCCGCCTCAACGCTGGGGTTCTTCCTCACGGCGGCGCTCGGGAATCTGATGGTGCCGCTGCTGCGGGCGTTCCAGGGACGCTGGGATGAGCCCAAGGCCCGGCAGGCACCATCACCCAAGCAGGAAGCACCGGATGCCGAGCCGGAGCGCCCGCCGCGGGCCCCCACCATGGGCGGGCTGTGCCTGATGGTGGGCACCCTTGCCGCTGTGGGCGTGGGCTGGACTGCCGCCTGTGTGGCCCAGCCTGAGCTGCTGGGGGCCGAGAGTTTGCTTTCGGTCCGGCTGCTCACAGCGCTGCTGGGAGCTTTGCTCTTTGGCGGCGTGGGCCTGCTGGAGGATCTGGCCCGCATCCGCAGCCGTTCTGTGCTGGGCCTGCGGCGGCACACCCGCCTTGGGCTGGAAGCCGCTGCCGGTGCCGTGGTGCTGGTGCTGCTGGGGGCCAGAGGCTGCCTTGCAGCCGGGATCACCCTGCCGGGCGTGGGCTATGTTGATCTGGGCATTGCCGCCCCGCTGCTGTGGGAAGGGCTGCTGGTCGCACTGGCCGAGTGTGCCCGCATTGCCGATGGCATGGACGGCATCGTCTGCGGCACGTCCTTTGCGGCCATGCTGGGCCTGATGGGGGTGATGACCCTGCTGGGCTGGTTCCCGCTGGGCGTTCTGCCCGCCGCGCTGGCCGGTTCCCTGATGGCATTCCTGCTCTGGAACTTCCCGCCCGCAAAGCTGCGGCTGGGCAGCGTGGGCAGCCTGTTTCTGGCCGGGATGCTGGGGTGCGTGCCCCTGTGCATCGGCTGGCCTGACCTCACCCTGCCGCTGGCCCTGCCCTTCTGGCTGGAGGGCGGCATGGTGGCCCTGCAGATCCTGGTCTGCAAGGCCAGCCGGGGCCGCAGGCAGCTGTTCCGCTCGGCACCGCTCCACCGCTGGCTGGAGCTGCGGGGCCAGAGCGCGGAACAGATCTTCTATACCTTTTGCGTCATTGCCATGCTGGGTGTGGCGCTGACCGTTCAGCTGGCAAAAATCAGTTAAGGAGGGGTGCAGTTTGGCAACACTCCGCAGAAAAAAAGCAGAACCGTTTTCCGTCTTTCAGCGGGACCCCGGCCCCTGGCCGCCCATCCTGCTCAACTGGATGGCGACCCTGGCCATCATCATGGTGTTCGGGCTGGTCATGCTGTTCAGTGCAAGCTATACCACGGCCTATCTCCGCTTTGGGGACAGCTTCCATTACATCAAATCCCAGCTGCTCTGCACAGTGCTGGGCCTGGGGATGATGTTCCTGTTCTCCTATTTTGACCACCGCTTCCTGCGCAGAATGGTCAAGCTGGGCTATATCGTCTGCCTGATCCTGCTGGTGCTGGTGCTGTTCAGCAGCCCCATCAACGGCTGCCGCCGGTGGATCAGCTTCGGCGGCTTGACCCTGCAGGCCTCCGAGGTGGCAAAGTTTGAGATGATCCTGCTCACGGCAGACATCGCCGCCAGAACCCCGCAGGTCAGATTCGGCGAGCTGCCCCTGCGCAAGTGGGTCTACCACAGCATCGTGGTGGAGCTCATCCGGCCCATCCTGTGGCTGGTGCCTGTCCTGGTCCTGCTGGTGCTGGAGCCCCACATGTCTGGCATCCTGCTGACTACGGCCATCGTGGGCACCATCCTGCTGCTGGGCGGCAGCGGCGGCATCATTACCTGGGGCTGTGCCGGTGCCGCGCTGTTCCTGCTGGAGACTTTGCTGAAGCACGTGGACTCCATCGACTACCTGCAGAGCCGTCTGGACGGCTGGACGCAGGATCTTGACCGGATGACCAGCCAGACCAAGCAGAGCCTGTACGCCATCGGCTCAGGCGGTGCCACGGGGCTGGGGCTGGGCAACAGCATCGAAAAGCAGCTCTGGCTGCCGGAGAGCACCAACGACTTTATCTTCAGTGTCGTGTGCGAGGAACTGGGCTTCGTCGGCGCGGTGATCGTCATCGTGCTGTTCGTCCTCTTTCTGGTGCAGGGCTTCTGGATCGCTTTCCATGCCGAAAACCGGTTCTGCACGCTGGTGGGCATCGGCATCATGGCGCAGATCGCCTGGCAGGTGTTCTGCAACATTGCCGTTGTCACCAACACCCTGCCCAACACCGGCATCTCGCTGCCCTTCTTCTCCTCCGGCG
>OGND01001186.1_pt1 | contig 10806 bp, 10 predicted proteins | sample 1573381 | NCBI WGS metagenome assembly OGND01 (sample SAMEA2581989, study PRJEB24529) | metagenome | biome: Human gut stool | place: China | collected 2011
GCGGGAGTGAAACGTTTTATTCTGCTTTCAGCTGATCCGCGGGGTACAAAAGCGCGCTCACCACACTGGCATCCACCGTATAAACGGAGCTGTCGCCTTCCACCATCAGGTAACAGCCGTCTGTCCCCATGGCATAGGTCAGATTTATTGTGCCATCGGCTGTGGTGACCTCTGCTGTGACCAGCGGGGCCTCAAAACCATACGCCGCCGGGTCGGCATCTGCTGCCTGTGCCGAGACATAGGTGCAGAGAGCCGAGAGGATGGCATCCACCTTTGTCTCGTCGAGGTCTGCGGCGGTATCCCCTGCCAGCCGCCAGACAGTCTGGTAGGCGTTGCTGCCGCTCTCTGCCGCAGGCTCCGAGTTTGCTTTCAGGGTCACGGTCTCGCCATCGGCCAGCGTATAGGAGACGGCTTCGATCTCCGAGGCCGTCAGCCCCGCCGGGTTGAAGGCACCGAACAGCTCCGCCCTGGTCAGCTCAAAGCAGGCGGCTTTGGTGCCAGATACCGTATATATGGTATCGCTGTTATTCTTGCGGACATAGAGATCTCCGGTCATGGTATTGCTGGCCCCGAAGGTATAGGTATCGGTCTCACCTGCTGCCGTTACCTCTATGGTCAACGCAGGCTCCGCAAAGCCGTAGTCCTCCCCTGCCTGCGGGCTCAGCTCCCGCTTTGCATTCAAAGAGGAAAGCGCGGTGAGCATCGTGTTGCAGGCAGAGGTGTCCAGATGGTAAGCGGGATCTTCAGCCAGCGTCCAGCCATCGGCGGTATAGCGCAGGGTGTTCGTCTCGCCCTGATAATGGAGCACGATCTGCGTCAGGCCATTGCCCGAAACTGCCGCCAGCGGAATGGTTCCATCTGCGGCCGCACTGGCAGCCTGTTCTTCCCGGGCATTCCGCAGCGTCAGCAGGGCAAACACGCCGCCTGCCAGCAGGATGAGGAAAAGCAGCACCCCGAGGGTCCGCCGTTTTGCTTTCATGGACAGGTCCTCACTTTCTGCGCCGCAGCACGACTACCACGGCACCCACAGCCAGCAGGGCCGCAGGCAGAACGATGACAAAGAGCAACCCCAGCGTAGAGGCGGCAATGCCTGGCACTTCCAACGGAGCTGCTTCCAGTGCCTTGCTGTCGATGAGGACAGCGCTCTCCTGCCCGGCCAGCGAAGCCGCACACCCCTGCAGGAAGGTCACATTGCCCGGGATGACCTGATAGATGCCCTCATTGTCCATATTGCCGCAGTTGACCCAGATGACCTGGGCACCCGTGTCCTCATTGCGGGCGTATGCTGCCAGCGTAAAGGGGCCGGCAGTGTCGCCGTCCGCCTTCTCGGTGGTGGTCATCTCGTAGCCTTCCGGTTTGCTGTAAGCACTGTCCGAGCTGACCAGCAAGGCCTCCGAGACCACATGCTCTGTCTCGGTCAGGGTGATGCCCTGTGCCATCTGCAGCAGAACTCTGCGGCTGGTGTTCACACCGTCCAGCGCGGTGGATTCCTCTGTACTGGCATAATCCGGCAGCAGGTAAAGGGCCGGGTAGCCATTGAGGTAGTGGTTGGTGTCACCCTCCACCACAAGGCCCTCGGTGCGGGTCAGGCCGAACTCGGCCATCACAGCATCCAGATTGGGGGTACTATAATAGGAATCCGTCAGCAGCAGCACGCGGCCTCCGTTGCTCAGATAGCTGCGCAGCTGGCCCAGCTCATCCACCAGACTGCCTGCGCCGGAAAAGTCCTGCGCCGGATCGTTGATGACAAGCAGGTCACAGTCCTCGGGGATGGTCTGGGAGAGCAGGTCAAGTGCCGAGACGGTCAGGTTCTGGCTTTCCAGCGCATCGGTCAGGGTGGAAGTCAGCGCCTGCTCGCCGTGGTTGGTGGTGTAGTACACATGGCGGCTCTCTCCGCTGGTCAGCTGGTAGATGGCAGAGGTGATCCTGCTTTCACCGTCAAAGGTCACGTTGGCCGCGCCGGTGGCGGCATAATCGCTGTAATCGTAGTCGTAAAGCTCTGCGGCATCCAGCACCTTGCTCTGTTCCCCGCAGACCAGGATCAGCCCGCCGGAGGTCAGATCCTGTGCGCCGTACTGGGCCGCAAAGGTCGGGTAGACTGCCGGATCTTTCAGCTCCCAGGTGATATGGCCGCTCTGGGCGGCGTATTTGTCCAGCAGCTTGGAGATGATCTGGTCCTCATTGCCGGTCTGGGCCAGATAGTAAATGGTCACATCCTGCGTCAGGTCGTCGGCCACCTGTCTGGAGCTCTCGCTCAGGGTGTAGAGCCCCGCCTCGGAGAGATCGAACTCGGTATATCTGGAAGGAATTGCCCGGACAATGAGATTGACCAGCACGGCCAGCACGATCACAGCCGAGGCAATGGCTGCCGACCACACCCCGCTGCGGAACACCCGCCCGTCACCCGAGGAGCTCTGCTTTGCAAAAAGCTTCATCTGTGTTCCCTCCTCTCAGTTCCAGCGGCGCTTCTCAATGTCCTGCGCCGTAAAGAACAGGAACACCGCCGTCACGGTCAGATAATAGACCACGGCAGGGATAGAGAAGCTGTTGTTGACAAAATCCTCAAAGGGCGTAAACAGGCACAAGGCACTCAGCGCGGCGCTGAAAGCCTCGGTAAGCCATGCACTGCGGAGCAGAAACAACCCCGTCAGGCCCAGGCAGAGCGCCGCAAAGGTCAGGCAACCCAGCACAAAGCTGCGGGTGCGCAGACCGGCCGCCAGAGAAGCCGCACCTGCGATCCCGGTGAATACTGCCAGCGCCACAGCGCTGCCCGCATTGAACATACTGCGCAGACTGGGCATCAGGTAGGCCAGCAGCAGGGCTGAAAAGCCCGCCACGGCGGCAATGATCTGGTTCTCGGTCAGGCCGGAGAGAAACTCACACAATGCAATGGCCGCACAGCCCAGCAAAAAGTAGCAGAGCAGCCCCGCAAGGTTTGCGAGCAGAGCAGACACCGTGCCGCCCAGTGCCCAGAGGATAAAGATCATCACCGCATCCACGGCGCAGGGCAGTGCGAACACAGCTGCCATGGCAAAGAACTTGCCCAGCACGATGCCCCACACTGAGACCGGGCTGGTGAGCAGCAGCTGGTCGGTGCGGCTGTGGCGCTCCTCGGCCAGTGAGCGCATCGCCAGCACCGGGATATAGAGCAGCAGCATGAAAATGGTCTGGTAGAGGGTGTAATAACTGAAATCGGTCAGGCCGTAGATCAGGCACCGGGCCAGAAAATACAGGCCGGAACTCGCCACCAGAAACGCCGTAAGGACGTACCCCAGCATCCCGTGAAAGAAACTGCGGAATTCCCGCTTGAAAATAGCTGTCATTCTGCGTCCTCCTCTCCGGCTGCTTCTTCCGGTTCACCGTCGGTCAGTTCCAGAAACACCTCTTCCAGGCTCTTGCCATCGGCGGTCAGCTCCTCCAGACTGCCTGCTGCCGCCAAGTGTCCTTTGGAAAGGATCAGGATCTGCTGGCAGACTGCCTGCACTTCACTGAGGATATGGCTGGACAGGATGACCGTATGTGCCCGGCCCAGCTCCCGGATGAGCTTGCGGATCTCGATGACCTGTGCCGGGTCCAGGCCGACCGTCGGCTCGTCCAGAATGATGAGCCTGGGACTGCCCAGCAATGCCTGTGCAATGCCAACCCGCTGCTTGTAGCCCTTGGAAAGGCTGCGGATGAGCCGGGGCAGAACGGTTTCCAGCCCGGTACGGCGGGCAGCCCGGCAAACCTGCTCCTTCCGTTCCGCCTTTTTCACACCCTTCAGCTCGGCGGCAAAGGTCAGGTACTCCTGCACCGTCATCTCCGGGTAAAGGGGCGGCTGTTCGGGCAGATAGCCCACACAAGCCTTGGCGGCATCGGCCTCCTCGGGCAGAGGGTGCCCTGCCACCGTCACCTGCCCACTGGTGGCAGAGAGATAGCCGGTGAGGATGTTCATAATGGTGGATTTGCCCGCGCCGTTGGGCCCCAGCAGACCACAGATCTGGCCATCTGCCACGGTAAACGAGACATCGTCCACGGCAAGATGATTGCCATACTGTTTGGTGAGATGAGAAACTTCGATCACGTTCACAACGCTCCTTTCTAAGGCAGCGCAAAGCGCTTTTTGAAGATACTGGTTTATTTTAGTCCGGAAATGTGTTCAAAATAAGGGAACGACGTGTAAATTACAGAAAGAGAGCTTTTGCACGGCATAACAACAAAAAACGCCGTCTCCCAAAGGAGACGGCGCGGAAAGACCAGTAATTACTTACGGCCGAAACGCTTGTTGAAGCGCTCAACACGTCCGCCGGTGTCAACCAGCTTCTGCTTACCAGTGTAGAAGGGATGGCACTTGGAGCAAACTTCGACGTGGATCTCGGGCTTGGTGGAACGAGTCTTGATGACGTTGCCGCATGCGCAGGTGATGGTGCAGTCAACGTAGTTCGGATGGATACCCTGTTTCATTCTTTTCACCTCATTTCTGGTTCTGACTTATTGGGGCCATATTATAAATGTATGTGCCCATCACAACCTTCAATATCGGCTACCCCCGCGAGCGGCCTTGGAAACGATTGCCTTAATATTATAGCACAGATCTCAGAAAAAGCAAGAGGAAATTTCAGCTTTTTTCGTGTTATTTTTATACAAACTGTACTATGGAGTTTTATCTCAAGTTGATTTTCATTCAACTTTGTGTAAGCAGCAAAGATACTCTCTGTTATATTCCTTTGTTTTCCAACGCATTCCCGTTTATTTTGAGTTTTTTCACGGAATTGCGGCCTACATATTATATCACGCCCAGCCCAAAAAGAAAACCCCGCAGTTCCAGACTTCTTGACAAGCCAGCTGCTTCTGATTACAATACAAAAAAAGAGTTCGCAGACGTTCTCTTTGCATATTTCAGCCATCAGCTCCGGAAAGGATTTTTTTCATGGAACCAAAAACAAAACAATATCTGCTCATAACTATTGTAGGTGTCACGCTTTTTGTGGCGCTGCTGCGGCTTTCTGCCGTTCTGACCTTTGCTGCACAGTTGGTAGATCTGGTACTGCCCATTCTGGCAGGCGGCATTCTGGCACTATTTATCAATGTGCCTATGACCGGGTTGGAAAAATGGCTGAAGCGCTTGTTCTGCAAGGCAAAAAAACAGCCCTCAGACAAAGCTCTTCATCTCCTGAGCTTCTTCATCACCCTGCTGGGTGTTGTGCTGGTGTTGGTGCTGGCGCTGACATTGCTGATTCCGGAGCTGGTGCAGTCTTTTCACAGCCTCTATGTACAGATCGAAGCAAACATCCCCCGCTGGACCGCCTATCTCAACGCACAGGATGCCGACATGGGGTGGCTGATGAGCTGGCTGGAGGGCATCGACTGGGAGCAGCTGCTTCACAGGATCACCGACAGCATCGATACCGTGCTGGTCAATGCGGTAGGTGCCGTATCTGCCACGGTAAATATCGTGGTGACCGCATCCTTTGCTCTGATCATCTCCGTTTATATGTCCGTTGGCTCAGAGAGTCTCTGCCACCACGCCCGCACATTGGTCTGTGCCTACCTGAAGCCCAGCCATGCCGACTGGCTGCTGAAGTTCTGCCGACTGTTCCGGCAATCCTTTGCAAACTTTCTGACAGGGCAATGCAGCGAGGCCGTGATCCTTGGCGTTCTCATGGCTCTTGCGTTTTCCGTTTTCAAGATCCCCTACGGCAGCCTGGTGGGAATGCTGACTGCTATTTGCGCCATCATCCCTTACGTTGGAGCGCTGATCTCCTGCGTAGTCAGCGTGTTCCTCGTGCTGTTGGTGGATCCCGTTCTGGCCGTGCGCTGCCTCATTGTTTACCTTGCCGTACAGTTTATTGAAAACCAGTTCATCTACCCCCGGGTGGTGGGAAAATCCGTGGGGCTTTCTCCGCTGTACACCCTTGTTGCCGCTATGATCGGTGGAAAGCTCTTTGGCATCATCGGCATCATCTTCTTTATCCCCCTGACGGCGGTGATCATCGAGCTTGTGAAGGAGGATGCCTGCCGACGCATACAGGCAAGAGAACCCCAGCGACCTGGGCCGTCTGAGTAAAGGTTTTTCCCCAGTGCCGCATCCAAAACCATCATCGTGTGCATTGCTGTCGGCTGTTCCGGTGCAGGCGCGGGATGATATGCGTACAAAAATACCGCTGCTCTTGTGCATTTCCCCAAATGCAAGAGCAGCGGTATTTTATTGCGCCGCTTTCGTTTTCTTTTGCAGCGCTTCGTGCATATATCCCATCAAAATCAGGATCACCAGCAGATAATACGGAAAAATCGCGATCGTGGTGTGGTTTGCGATCACACCGAACAACGGCGGCATCAGGCAGTTGCCAATATAGGCGCTGGCCATCTGAACCCCAATGATCGCCTGCGACCTGTCCGCACCGAAGCGGCCCGGCGTTGCATGAATGATGCTGGGATAGATCGGAGCACAGCCAAGACCAACCAGCAGCAGCCCTGCCAGTGTCACTGCTTCCCCAAGCGGCAGAAGAAACGCCGCTATCCCAATCGCGATGATCCCCTGCCCCATACGAACCATCTGGGTATCATCGAATTTTAAGGTCAGGAAGCCGCACAACGCCCGTCCCACGGTGATGCCGACAAAGAAAAGACTGGCAAAGCCGGCGGCGGTCTCCGGCGCGATTCCCCTGTTCAGCACCAGATAACTGCTGGCCCACAGACTGGTGGTCTGCTCCAGAGAACAATAGCAGAAAAATGTAACCAGAACCTCTTTTACGCCGGAGATCCGGAAAATCTGTTTCAGGGTCAGCGCTTCTGCCGGGACTGTTTCCCGCTCCTCGGCATTCGCGCCCGGTTTCGTTTTCCAGAGCGGGAGACTCAGCAGAATAATGATCGTCAGCACCATCTGCATCACACTGATGACCCGATACCCCGTCTGCCACCCGGCACGGGAAGAAAGCGCCGCGCCCATGATGTAGGGCCCGACCGAGGCTCCGATTCCCCACATACAATGGAGCCAGCTCATGTGGCGGCTGGCAAAATGGAGCGCCACATAGTTGTTGAGTGCCGCATCCACGCTTCCAGCCCCAAGTCCATAAGGAATTGCCCACAGGCACATGGCCCAGAATGAGCTGCTGACAGAGAACCCGAACAGTGCTGCGGCGGTCATGGCAACGCTGATGGCCGTAACACCGCCTGCTCCAAACCGGCGGGTCATCCGGTCACTTTGCAGGCTGGAGAGCACCGTTCCCACCGATATGATACAGAAGATCACACCGGAGTAGGAGACCGGAACTCCAAACCCCGGATAGATCGAAGGCCACGCAGCCCCCAGTAGAGAATCCGGCAGGCCCAGACTGATAAAAGAAACATAGATCACCGCTAACAGCAGATGGATCATCTTGCATTCCTCCTTTTGGTCGATACAATTATATCACAACAGAAGAAATGCCATTAGGATAAATTCCTCAATTTTGTACAACAAAAACGTCAACATCGAGAATGCAGATTTATCATCTCGATTCCGTTCGGATTGTGAACGTGTCCGGAAGGTTGAAAATCTCTTTTTCCAGGAACAATGGATAAAAAGTCTCCTCCTTTAATTGAGCAATCTCTAACCATTTAAATATATGCGTATCGGTTCCCTCTGTTCGAGTGAACGTGTTTTGCCTTTCCAGCAGGCCAGCATCTGCGGTATCCATCAAAAAATAAATACATATCTCGTGGTATCGGAGACCATCTGTATCTTTTGTAAAGAAAGATTGAATCAACCATAATGGCCGGGAAATCTTCAGTGAAACACCAAGCTCTTCCTGAATTTCCCGTACCATCGCTTGTTCAGCTGTTTCCCCCATCATCACTCTACCCCCGGGCAGAGAGTAGTACTCTGACGGTTTGTCATGGTACATTGCCAAAATTCTTCCGTTAGAAATTATGATCGCACTCACTCTGTAATTGAACTTTTCATCGCCCATCTTAAAAGAGATATCCACTTTCCATCACGCTCCTTCACTCATTCTCATTCGTACATCCATCTTGCTCATCTATTCATTCGCTCTTATTTTACCAGCAAAAAGAGAACAAAGCAATTTTTCCAACCGAAAATGCCAGCGTACTATGTTTCTATAACATGATACGCCGGCGTTTCCGTTTTCAGTTGTTATACGGCCTTTGGCGTGAGCCATGCTTTTACGATAGCGGTCTTTATACTTGATCCACTTCCGAATCTGCCCTGCCATCTTCTCCGAAAAGAATACCGCCTCAGTCCCTTTAACTCACACGCCTCCAGAAACATTTCTACATCTTTTTCCACCACAAAAAACCTCCGGAATCCATTCAGCTCCACACCCAATAAATTCCGGAGATTTATCGCCCTATCAACATTCAATTTATCGCTACGGAATCCATAATTCTATAATTCCATAGCGATAAACATTTTTCAGCCTCCCAGAATTGCCAGATGTGCACACAAAATATCACGTCGGCATGTGCATCCATCACACTGCTCTCTGCCTCTTATCCAACCGCATTTTGTCAGCGATCATCGCGATGAACTCCGAATTGGTGGGCTTGCCCCGCAGGTTGTGGATGGTATAGCCGAAATAGCTGTTGAGAGTGTCCACATCGCCCCGGTCCCACGCCACCTCGATGGCGTGGCGGATGGCGCGCTCCACCCGGCTGGCAGTGGTACCGTTTTTCTTGGCGATTTCCGGGTAGAGACGCTTGGTCACAGCGTTGATGTACTCCGGCTCGTTCATGGTAAGCAGAATGGCATCCCGCAGGAACTGATAGCCCTTGATGTGGGCGGGAACGCCGATCTGGTGCAGGATCTCAGTGACTGTCAGCTCATCGCTGTCCACGCTGGTGTGCAGGATGCGCTTTTCCTGCCCGGCAGCCACCTTCAGCACGCGGCTTGCCAGAACCGTTTCGTCAAAGGGCTTGACGAAATAGTAAGCAAAGCCCTCGTCCAGCAGCTCCTGCACCATTTCCTCGCTCTGGAACGCCCCCGTCACAAAGAAAGAGGTGTGACGCTCACCGGCTGCATTGTACTTCTGTTTCACGGCCAGCGCATCCAGCCCGGGCATAAAGGCATCCAGCAACACCACCTGGGGCCGCACTGCAAGCATTTTCTGCAGGACCTTCAGGCCGTCTTTTTCCACCACGGTCACCTCTACGCCCTTCTGCTCCAAAGCTTCACGACAGGCTGCCGTGATCTCTGCGCCAGTATCCGACATCAAAAATTTGATCTTGTCCATCGTTCATTCCTCCAATGTGTGCGGTTTTCCTTACGTTTCTGATTTTACCATAAATTCCCATGGATTTCAACTGTTATTTTTGCCATATTATGGAATCTTCAGTCGAATCAGCCTGTTTTGTTTTACCAAATCTGCTCATTTTTCCGCCGTTGCAACCTGTTCAGCCTGCTCCAACATGGTCTGCGCAAAAATCCCGTAGCCTCGTGTCGGGTCGTTGACGAGAACATGGGTCACCGCGCCGACCAGCCGCCCATTCTGCAAAATGGGACTGCCGCTCATCCCCTGCACAATGCCGCCGGTCCGGGAAAGCAGGGCTTTGTCCACCACCCGGACGACCATATTGCGGCGCGGATCGGCATCGCTGATCTTCTCGATGCGGACATGGTAGGTACGGGGTGTTTCCCCAGCGACGGTAGCCAGGATCTGTGCATCCCCCGTCTCGACCTCCTGCGCAAACGCCACCGGCATGGTTTGCCCGGAAAAGCCTGTCCGTGTTGTGCCATAAACACCGTTTTCTCCATTGATCCGGATGCTGCCAATGGCGTGGGCGCTCAGGAACTTCCCCTTCAGCTCCCCTGGGCTGCCCACAGTGCCCATGCTGCACCCGGTGATCTCACACGGCACGATCTCCCCGCTGCGCAGAGCGATGCTTTCGCCGGTGTCGCCGTCGCTGATGGGATGCCCCAGCCCCGCAAAGACACCCTTTTCTGGGTCCACAAAGGTCAGAGTACCCACACCGGCAGAGGAATCCCGCACCCACATGCCTGCCCGCCACTGGGCGGCAGCAGCATCCCAGACAGGGGTCAGGGTGGTGCTGCGCTGTTCCCCGCTGCGGACATAGATGACCTCTGCGGCGCTTCCCCGGGCGGCTTCCAGCGCTTCCTTCACAGCGTCATTGTTTTCCGTCCTGATCTGTCCAATGCGGATCACGCGGTCTCCCAGGCGCAGTCCCGCTGCCTTTGCCGGGTTCACTGTGCTCCCGCCGGGGCTGTCGATATCGGAAAAGCCAACAATCAGTGCCCCCTCGGAGAACATTTTGACCCCGAACGGCGTACCACAGACCGTGACCTGCGTGCGCTCCGTGACCACCGTGCGGATATTCTTGATGGGAAGCCATCCGCCCAGTGACAGAGTGGTCTGGTAACTGCCTACGACCTGGGTACTGGCCGCATTCTGGCTGCCGTGAAGCCCCATAGGTTCCACCCAGCCAAAGCGAGGCAATAGCAAGGCCTGCCCGGGTTCCAGATAAACACGATCCGGCAGGCGGCTGTACAGCCAACCCAGCAGCAGAAACGGCAGCAGGAGCAGATATACTGCTGTCAGTCTCAGCAATCGGTATGCTCTGTTGCGTCGTTTCACGGTCCTGCCTCCCCGGTGATAATTTGTTCTAGTATGCACCGGGAAGCCATTGAATATGAAACGAGGAAATTTCTATCAAAATCGCTTGACTTTCCCGGGGTAATGTGGTAGTATATTCAAGCAGTCCGCAACAACGGTTTCAAGCCTCAGAAATCCAGGATTGCAACAATTTTATAGATGTGCGAGGGTGGCGGAACTGGCAGACGCGCACGTTTGAGGTGCGTGTGGTTTATCC
>OGND01001192.1_pt1 | contig 10742 bp, 7 predicted proteins | sample 1573381 | NCBI WGS metagenome assembly OGND01 (sample SAMEA2581989, study PRJEB24529) | metagenome | biome: Human gut stool | place: China | collected 2011
TTTCCTCCAATAATTCCAAACCGATAGTACCTTGTCCGGCTATCACGTTCTCGTCGTTGACACCGGCAGCGCCGTTCGTCTCGACCTTGAGCGTCAGGCCGCGGGCCTGCGCGGCCTGCTGGAGCGCCTCCGCCGCCAGATAGGTGTGCGCGATGCCGGTGGGGCAGGCCGTCACGGCCAGCAGCTGATAGCCGGGCTTGGCGGCACCCGGCGCTGCGTCAGACGGGGCAGACGGCGGCTCCTGCGCGTCCTGTTCCTCCCGCGCGGAGATGGCGCGGCAGAATGCCTCGGGGGTCTCACTCTCCCGCAGGCGGGCGCAGAAATCGGTGTCCAGAAAGAGCGTCGCCAGCTCGGCCAGCACCTGTACGTGCAGGTCGTTGGCTTCGGCGGGGGCGGCGATCATCACCAGCAGGTCCAGCGGCTTGCCGTCCGGTGTGTCGCAGGGCAGCGGCGGGTCCAGCGTCAGCGCAGCCAGCTGCAGCTGCCTGACGGCGGTGCTTTTGGCGTGCGGGATGGCCAGGCCGTTGCCCACGCAGACGCCGCCCAGCGCCAGCCGGGCGCGGACGTCCGCCGCGAACACAGCGGTGTCAGTCAGATTGTCAGTCCCGTCCAGCAGTGTAACCATCTGCTGCACTGCACCGGTGAGCGAGTCTGCCCGTTGGCGCAGTGCGACGCAGTCAGGCCGCAGGTAGTTGGCGATGCGCATGGTTTGAGCCTCCGTTTGGTGCCGCTGTGCTCCGTCAGCTGTCGATGCAGCGCGGCTTTTGCGGCGCAGTATTACTAAAAAAGCGGTTCCGCCGCAACGGAACCGCTATGAATGCTGTAAAAATTAGTTGAGCAGGGTCTTCTCCGTCTCGGGATCGAACAGGTGGATCTTGTTGGTATCCATAGCGACAGTGATCTTGTCGCCGCGGCGAGACTTGGAGGTGGGAGCAACGCGAGCCATCAGGTTCTGGCCCTGGTAGGTCAGGTACAGATAGATCTCAGCGCCCATCAGCTCGGAAACCTCAACCTCAGCGCTCAGGTGGCTGTTGGGATGCTTTTCCAGGAACTCCTCGTCGTCCTTGATGTCCTCGGGACGGATGCCGACCTTCAGGGTCTTGCCAACGTAAGCGTCCAGCTTGCCGTCAGCGGTCTTCTCCTTGGGCAGCGGAACCTCGGTGCCGGACAGATCAACGACGAACTGATCGCCGGCCTTCTTCAGGATGCCGTCCAGGAAGTTCATCTGCGGGCTGCCGATAAAGCCGGCAACAAAGATGTTGCAGGGATAATCGTACAGGTTCTGCGGGGTATCAACCTGCTGGATCATGCCGTCCTTCATAACGACGATACGATCGCCCATGGTCATAGCCTCGGTCTGGTCGTGGGTAACGTAGATGAAGGTGGTAGCCAGCTTCTTGTGCAGCTTGATGATCTCGGTACGCATGCTGGTACGCAGCTTAGCATCCAGGTTGGACAGAGGCTCGTCGAGCAGGAAGACCGCCGGGTTACGGACCATTGCACGGCCCAGGGCAACACGCTGACGCTGACCACCGGACAGAGCCTTCGGCTTACGGTCAAGCAGGTGCTCGATCTCCAGGATCTTGGCAGCCTCACGGACGCGCTTGTCGATCTCGTCCTTGGGCATCTTGCGCAGCTCCAGACCGAAGGCCATGTTCTTGTAAACGGTCATGTGCGGGTACAGAGCGTAGTTCTGGAAGACCATCGCGATGTCGCGGTCCTTCGGGGGAACGTCGTTGATCAGACGGTCACCGATGTACATCTCACCGCCGGAGATCTCCTCCAGACCGGCGATCATACGCAGGGTGGTGGACTTACCGCAGCCGGAAGGACCGACGAAAACGATAAATTCCTTATCCGCGATTTCCAGGTTGAAATCGGGAACGGCAGTAACATTGCCGGGGTAAACTTTCTTAACGTGACGGCAGCTAATGGAAGCCATAATGCTCATCCTCCAAATGTATTCAGTGGTTTCAGCCCGTGTAGAGGGGGCTGTTTCTGTTGACATGATTATAATAACAGGTTATAATCTATTTGAAAATAGCATTTTATTGATATAGAGGTGTCGAAATTGATATTTGACCCGGAAATTTACTGTACCGCTGCCGAAACGGCGGAATTGGACGGCACAGCGCCGCTGGCTCTGGCCGGAGACGGCCTGTGGGTGGGGGTGCTTTCCCGCGGGGTGTGCCTGCTGGACGGCGTTGACCGCCCGGGCCAAAGCGGCGATATTCTGCTGGGCCCTGCCCCCCTGGTGCTGACGCCGCAGAGCGACTGCCACCTGCTGGCCGTGCGGCTGACCGGCCACTGCACGGACGCCTACCTGTTGCAACTGGGGGCGGCGCGCTGGGCGGACGGCGCTGCCTGCCCCGGCGCGGCGGAGCTGATCGCACAGCTGTGCGGCGCGCAGACGGCCCCCATGGCCTACGCGCTGCTCTGCGCCGCAGCCAAGGCCGACGAGACCGCCCGTCCCCTGCCGCCGCTTGTGGCCGAGGCCGTGGCGGCCATCCGCCAGAATTATATGGCGCTCTACGGAGTCGAGGAGCTGAGCGAGCAGCTCGGCGTGACAAAAAGCCATCTGGTGCGCGTCTTTAAGCAGGAGATGGGGGTGCCGCCGGGCAAGTACATGACGAATGTGCGCATCGAGGCAGTCAAGACGCTGCTGCTGACCGATGAGTACAATCTGGACATGATCGCGGGCCTGACGGGGTTTTCCGGGGCCAATTATCTGTGCCGCGTCTTTAAGCGGGAGGTGGGCCTATCCCCCGCGGCCTGGCGCACCGCCGCCGCACCCCTGCCCGCCGTACCCAAGCTCCCGCCGAGAAGTCAGGAGATGTATGTGTAAAAGAAAGGCTTCCCCCTTGGGGGAAGCTGTCAGCGGCTCCGCCCGCTGACTGATGAGGGGCAACCTTGCCATTGCAACCCGTTTACGGGCAGCTGTGGCAGACCCGTCCCTCATCCGGCCTCGGTCGGGGCCTCGGCCACCTTCCCCCGAGGGGGAAGGCATACAAAACAAATGCCCGATACGGCTCGTCACCGCATCGGGCATTCTTAACTTTATGCAATTTTATTCCGCAGTCTTATACCCGTCCGGGTTGTGGCTCTGCCAGTTCCAGCTGTGGGCGCACATTTCCTCAATGCCGTACTGGGCCTCCCAGCCGAGCTCACGCTTGGCCTTGGAGGGATCGCACCAGCACTCGGCGATGTCGCCGGGGCGGCGCGGGTCGATGACATAGGGAATCTCCTTGCCGCAGGCCTTGCTGAAGGCGTTGATGACGTCCAGCACGCTGTAGCCGTGGCCGGTGCCCAGGTTGCAGATGAACAGGCCGGGCTTCTGCTCCAGCTTTTTGATGGCAGCAACATGGCCGCGGGCCAGGTCGACAACATGGATGTAGTCGCGCACGCCGGTGCCGTCGGGGGTCGGGTAATCATTGCCAAAGACGTGGACCTTCTCCAGCTTGCCGACAGCGACCTTGGCGATGTAGGGCACGAGGTTGTTGGGGATGCCGTTGGGGTCCTCGCCAATCAGGCCGGACGGATGCGCACCGATGGGGTTGAAGTAACGCAGCAGCGCAACGTTCAGCTCGGGATCGGCGTGGCAGCAGTCGGTCAGGATGCGCTCGGTGAACACCTTCGTGGTGCCGTAGGGGTTCGTGGTGCCGCCGACGGGGAAATCCTCGCGGATGGGCACGCTGGCGGGGTCGCCGTAGACTGTGGCGGAGGAGGAGAAGATGATGTTGTGGCAGTTGTGGCGGCGCATGACATCCAGAATGTTCAGCGTGCAGGCCAGATTGTTGGAGTAGTACTCGATGGGCTTGGAAACGCTCTCGCCGACGGCCTTGTAGGCGGCGAACTGGATGACACAGTCAATGTCCTCGTTCTCGGCAAAGATCTTCTCCACGGCGTCCTTGTCGGTCATGTCGGCCTCGACAAAACGGAAGTCCTTGCCGGCGATCTTCTTGACGCGGGCCAGGGCCTCGGGGCAGGAGTTGTAGTAGTTATCGGCTACAACGATGTCGTACCCTGCGGCCAGAAGTTCCACACAGGTGTGGCTGCCGATGTAGCCGGCGCCACCGCTAACCAGAATTGCCATAACAGTCGTCTCCTTATGTTATATGATATTGTTGCGTGCGAACCGGGCGGCTCGCCTCTCTTTGCTTGTATTCTACTCTTTCTGCGGAGTTTCTGCAATAGGAGTTTTTGATTCTGATTTGCCTTTTTGTTGCCTGTTTTGCCGCCGGGCGGGCAGCCACTGCTGAATGCGGCGGTAGGCGGACGGCGTGTGCCCCGTGGCAGCGCGGAATTTCTGGCTGAAATACGCGCCGGAGCAGTAGCCCATCTGCGCGGCGACCTCGCCGGGGGATGCCCCGCGGGCCAGCAGCTGGGCCGCGTACTCGATGCGCATGGCGGAAAATTCCTCCATGGCCGTGCGGTGGAGCCGCGCGCGGAACGCCTGCTGCAGCTGGGGCCGCGTGCAGCCCAGCGCCGTGCAGATGTCGTCGATCTTCAGTTCATGCGCAAGATTTTCGGCAAAATAGGCGCGGGCATCCTCGACCAGCGCGTTCTGGCGGCGTTCCCGCCGGACGCGGGCCACGGGGCGCTTGGTACGGCGGCAGCGGCGGGCCAGCAAAATCAGCAGATTTTCCAGATGGATGATGAACTGCTGCATCGCGCCGAAGGGCAGCTCCTCCTTTAAGACAGGCCGTCCGCCCGGCACGGGGGCGGCGTCGAACAGCTCGTTGGCGGCATTTGCCAGCCAGTTCAGGTCATGCTGCTCGGCAGGCTCCGTGTGCAGCATCGCGCCGCGGAAACGGTCCATGGCCGCGCCGGTGCAGTAAAAGTCGATGCGCAGCGTCTCGGGAGGGACCTCGCCGACGGTGGTCATAGCAAAGACCTCCCCCGGCTGGTGGAACAGCAGTCCGCCCGCCCGCAGCAGCACGTGGCGGGCATCTCAATGGTGCCGCTGCGCACAAAGATCAGCTGCCAGGCCTGCGTCTCGCTGGGCGGGAATGAGTCGTCCGCGCGCCACTCCGACGTATGTGCCGCCGGGATCGCTTCGACCCGCAGCGGAAAGGTATCGTTCAGCATGGGTGTGACCTCCCTTCCCCGGCTTGACACCGCTGTAGGGGCCGGGCATGCCCGGCCCGCATGTGTATGGCGACCAGCTGCCTGCGGGAAGGCTCTCTCCCTCCGGCCCTGCGGGCCACCTCCCTCTGCGAGGGGGCTGGCGCAACAGCGCCTGGGGGAGAGAAGCTTCCGGGCGGTGCTTACTTTCCCTACACCGCCACCGCGCCCGGCCAGCTCTCGCCGGCCTCCGCGCTCCCCGCTTCCCCGTCGGCTCCGTAAGAGAAAACGCCGGGGGTCATGTCGGCCAGCAGGGGGAACTGCGCAAGCTCGGGGCAGGTGTCGGCCAGCCCCAGACAGTAGGCCGTCAGCGGACTGATCTCCTTTGTGATGGCGTCAAACCGGCTTGAGCCGTCGTCCTCATAGGTGCTCAGCATAATATCGCCGGGGTAGGTGTCGGCCACATAGCTGACAAGTGCCTCGTCGACGTAGGGGTCGCTGCTGCCCTCATACAAGTCGGGCGCGCCGAACAGATGCAGGATCTCGTGGGCGTAGGTCGCCGGGGATTCTGCCTCGCCGTCGGTGTAGGCGTCGGTTTTGTACAGGCAGCTGTATTCATAATAAAAGCTGTCGCCGTCGTCGGCGTAGTGAGCCATCGTGAAGGATGTCCCGCTGATGGGCAGGAAGAACAAAAACGCGATGTGCCGGGCCCCGTAGGCAGCCAGACGGCTGTCGGCGGCCAGCGACGCGCACAGCGTATCCATCTCATCGAGAAAAGCGGAGCTTTCCTCGGAATCTTCGCCGCCCTGCATGGCGGACTGCACAAGATAACTGCGTGTCAGCGTTGAATCGCTGCCGTCCGCGCTGCGATCACAGATCAGATTCACCGCGGCCTCGTAGCCCGCGGCCTGCTCGGTGATCCAGTCTATGGCCAGCTGGGTGCGCTGCACGGCGGCAGCGCGGCTCTCGGCGTCCCAGGTATGCCCGTGGGCGGCGTCGTTCAAAAACACGTTGACGAGCACGGTGGCATCGGTCAGCAGTGCGGCGCTGCCGTAGGCCTTCTGCTCCTCGGTAAAGGTGGGCACAGGCTCCGGCGTCGGGGTGGCGGCGGGGCTTTCGGCCCGGGGCAGCTCTGCGGGATAACGCTGCACCGTGACGCGGGCCGAGCAGCTGCACAGCAGCGCCGCGGCCAGCACCAGGGCAGCCAGTTTTTTGTACATGGTGCGCCCCTTAAATTTCCAGCACGGCCCTGCCGTCGTGGTCGGCCAGCTCCAGCGTGACCTCGCGGCCATCCAGGCGGCCATCGACGAGCGCGTCGGAGACGGGATCCTCAATGGTCTTGCGGATCGTGCGGCGCAGCTCACGCGCACCGTATTTGGTGGAGCTTTCGGCTACGATGTCCGCCAGCGCGGGCTGCGTGTAGTGCAGCGTGATGCCGTGCGCGGCTAGGCCTGGCTTGTACTCGTCGAGCATGAGCGCGGTGATCTTCTCAAGGTCTTCCTCGCTCAGCGGCTTGAACGTAATGATCTCGTCCACACGGCCGATGAACTCGGGGCGCAGGAACTCCTGCAGCGCCTTCATGCTGCGGTCCGCGCTGGCGACCTCGGCCTTTTTGCCGAAGCCCGTCGCGCCGCTCTGGTCGGTGGAGCCCGCGTTGGAGGTCATGCAGATGACCGTGTTTGAGAAGTCCACCGTGCGGCCCTGCGCGTCGTTGATCTTGCCCTCGTCCAGAATCTGCAGCAGGATATTCATAACGTCAGGATGTGCTTTTTCGATCTCGTCGAACAGCACGACGCTGTAGGGATGGCGGCGGACCTTCTCGGTCAGCTGCCCGGCCTCGTCGTAGCCGACATAGCCCGGGGGCGAGCCGATGAGGCGGGGCACCGCGTACTTTTCCATGTACTCGCTCATGTCGATGGAGATGAGCGGGTCAACGGTGTCGAACAGCTGGCTGGCCAGCTGCTTGACCAGCTCGGTCTTGCCGACGCCGGTGGGGCCGACGAAGATAAAGCTGGCCGGGCGGTGACGGCCAGACAGGTCGGCGCGGGCGCGCTTGATGGCCCCGGCCACGGCGTGGACAGCCTCGTCCTGGCCGATGATGTGCGCCTTGAGGGCATCCTCCAGCCCCTGCAGGCGGCCATACTCGGTCTCTTTGATCTTCACAGCAGGCACACCGGTCCAAAGCTCAATGACCTGTGCGACGTCGTCCATGGTCACTTCAATTTCCGCGACCTTCAGCTGCAGGGCGGGCAGCTTTTCGCGCTGCTTCGCCAGATCGGTCTTGACCGCGGCCAGTGCCTCGTAGTCGATGGCAGCGTCCTGGCCGTTCTGCGGCTCGGGGTTCTCCAGTTCGTGCTCGCGGGTCTCCAGATCGGCCACGGTGCGCTGGGTCTCCATGAGCTCTGTAATTTCAGGATGGCGCAGGTTGCAGCAGGCGCAGGATTCATCCAGCAGGTCAATGGCCTTGTCCGGCAGGAAACGATCCGTGATGTAGCGTTCCGACAGCTTGACGATGCTCGTCACGATGGTGTCGGACACACGGACGCAGTGGTGCTTTTCATAGTAGACGCGGATGCCCTTGATGACCTCGATGGTGTCCAGCAGCGACGGTTCCTCGACCTTGACGGGCTGGAAACGGCGCTCCAACGCGGAATCCTTCTCGATATACTTGCGATACTCGGCAAACGTCGTTGCGCCGATGACCTGCATCTGCCCGCGGGACAGCGCGGGCTTCATGATGTTGGCGGCGTTCATAGAGCCGTCGGAGTCGCCCGCGCCGACGATGGAGTGGATCTCATCAATAAACAGGATGATGTTGCCCGCAGCCTTGACCTCGCTGATGAGGCCCTTGACACGCTGCTCAAACTGGCCGCGGAACTGGGTGCCTGCGACGAGGGACGTCATGTCGAGCAGGTAAATTTCCTTGTCCTGCAGACGCGCGGGGACCTTGCCCTCGGCAATGCGCTGGGCGATACCCTCGGCAATCGCAGTCTTGCCGACACCGGCCTCGCCGATCAGGCAGGGGTTGTTCTTCTGGCGGCGGCACAAAATCTGGATCGTGCGGTAAATTTCGCGGTCACGGCCAATGATGCGGTCCGTCTTGCCGTCGCGGGCCTTCTGGGTCAGGTTCTCGCAGTAGGTCTCAAGGAACTTGCGGCGGGGAGCCTTTTCCTTCTTGCCGTTTTTGGGCTTGGCGTCGTCCTTATTCTGGCGCGCACCAAAGCCAAACGGGAACACGGGGCTGCCGCCCGGGACAAAATCGTCCTGCGGGGCGGGCTCGTCACCGGCGTCGGTGTCGTCGCCGTTCATCATGGGGGCCAGCATGCCGGAGTCGGAGGCCTCCTGCAAAAAGCTGGACATCCGCTCCTCCATGTTTTCCAGATCCTGGTCGGACATACCGAACTGTTTCATCAGATCATCCACAGGCTGGATGTGCATGGCACGGGCGCAGGTCAGGCAGTAGCCCTCCTGCACGGTCTTGCCGTTTTCAAGCCGCTGCACAAACACGACAGCGGGACGTTTTTGGCATTTAACACAAAGCATTTACTTCACCTCTATGAAAAGTGCCCGATAAGAGGCACATGGGATTGCGATAAATTGTTGTAGGGGGCGGCGTTCTCGACGCCCGGCGGGCGGATAGGAAATCCGCCCTACGTAGGGTGGGCAGTCCCCTGCCCGCCGCACCGCAGCTACACTACTATTATTAAACAAACCCTGCCAAATTGCAAGTTTTGGCGGGGCTTGTTCAGAATTTGTTTAATAATGGAGCAAAAACGGGTTGAACGCACCAAAAAGGCTGTACCCGACGCTGCGCTGCAAAACGCCGGTGGTCAGCCAGTCGATCTGGCCGGTGGTGATGCTGGCGGCGAACCAGAGCAGCAGCGCCAGCAGCCAGCAGTCGAACGCGCCGGTCACAAGGCCCAGCACCAGACCCAGCAGCCGGTTGGCGCCGCCCACCAGCGGGATAAGATTGACGCCGCGCAGCAGCCGCACCAGCAGGGCGAACACCCAGCGCACGATCATGCAGAGCAGCACAAACAGCAACGCCTGCACCAGCGGCAGGAAAAGCGGCTCCAGCAGGGCGTTGATCTTTTCGGGCAGCTGGTCCCCGGCAGTCTGCAGACCCGCGGCCAGCGCGGCACGGATGGATTCCGGCAGAAAGTCCAGCCCCTGCACCGCAGCGGCAATATCGCCGCCCGACTGTGCGACGGCCTGCTCGACCCGGGTGGAGACGGAGTCGCTGAAAAAGCTAAGGTAGACTTCCGGGGCCAGCGTGCGGCTGCCCCAGGAGGCAATGCCGACGCCCAGCACCGCGCCGATCAGCTCGGTCAGCCCGGCGAGAAAGCCCTTCTGCCAGCTTTTGACAGCGGCAAAGGAAAATACGGCCAGAAAAATAAAATCATAGACAAGTGCGGGAGAAAAAGACATAGATGGGTACTTCTTTCTGTTGGATTACTTGCGGGTCGAAAGGCTTCCCCCGAGGGGGAAGCTGTCAGCGGCCCCGCCCGCTGACTGATGAGGGTGAACCTTGCCATTATTGCCCGCAAATTGGTTATTGCGGCAAGGCGGCCCCTCATCCGGCTCTGCGGGGCCACCTTCCCCCGAGGGGAAAGGATTCGGAGCTACTCGGCTGGCTTCGCCAAAACGTCCGCCTGACTGCCGGTAAAGACCAGCGTCTGCTTGCCGTGCAGGACCGCCAGCGGGCGGGACGGCAGGCCGGTCTGCACCCAGTTCTGCACGCCGTCGTAGCCGTAGCACTCGACGGCATCGGGGCAGAGCAGATAAATGTCGGTGTCGGTGGCCGAGACCGCAAACGCCTGCCGTGCGGGAATCTCCGACATAACGGTGAGGCTTTCGGACAGGGTGACCAGGCTGTTTCCGCCGTGTACGTTCAGAAGCAGCGCGGTCTGGCGGCGTCCGGGTGCAACGCTTTGCAGCGCGGCCCCGCCGTAGTCGTAGCGTGCGACCTCGGCGGCGGTGCGGGGGTCGATGACCGCAATGTAGGTGTCAAACACGGCCATGACGCGGTTCTCGCTCTGCCAGTCCAGCCGCAGCAGCATGCTGCCCGCGTCGGCGGTGTAGAGCAGTCCCTCGGTGTCGGAGTCGAGGCTCATAAAGTAGACCGAGCAGTTCAGCTGCCCGTCCCGCGCGGCAATCATGCCCGAGGCAAACCTGCGGTTGTCGGGGGCAAAGTCCAGCGCGATCGGCGTGCCCATCGACTGGGGCATCCGCCAGCTGTACAGCTCCCGCATCGAAGGGTCATAGATGTGTACCCAGCCGGCAAAACGGTCCGCGTCGGTCACAACGGCCAGCGAGTTGTTGTTTGACATGGCGCAGAGCAGAATGTCCTCGTCAAAGCGCTGTGTGTAGAGCGTGCGGGTGCGGCTGCATACGGTCAGCTCACTGCCCGCGCGGTTGTAGACCACAAAGTGGGTGCCGCCCACAGCCAGCACGGGCCGCGCGTAGGACGGCTGCAGGCTCAGAATTTTGGAGCCGTAGGCCGAGTAGACGAGCACATCCTCATTGCCCAGCTCGACGAAGCCGTCCGCCAGCGGTTCGATTTGCAGCGGCTCGGGGATACCGGTGGTGGTCGGCCAGCCGCCGTCGGCGCGGTTCAGGTAGAGCGACGCGCTGTCCACGGCATCACCCAGCAGCGCCAGCGAGGCCGACAGTGTGCC
>OGND01001193.1_pt1 | contig 10742 bp, 10 predicted proteins | sample 1573381 | NCBI WGS metagenome assembly OGND01 (sample SAMEA2581989, study PRJEB24529) | metagenome | biome: Human gut stool | place: China | collected 2011
TGCAACGGTAAGATAATACTTTTTACCGAAATAAACAATAGCAAAAGGGGCTATCTTTTTGGACAGCCTCTTTTGTTTGAAATCTATAATATAAATTATTTCTGCTTATTCTGCATATGTTTAGAATAACGGCTCATAAACTTATCAACACGTCCTGCAGTATCCACCAATTTCTGTTTTCCGGTAAAGAACGGATGTGAAGTATTCGTGATTTCAAGTTTTACCAACGGATATGTTACCCCGTCTATCTCAATAGTTTCTTTAGCAGCTACAGTAGAACGAGTAATAAATATGTCATCATTAGACATATCTTTAAATACTACCGGACGATAATTCTCAGGATGAAGACCTTTTTTCATTATTATATCTTTTTAATTATTTCAAATAATATAAATCCACGTTGGTAAGCGTGACTTTTTTGTAATGGCTCGCAAATGTATAAAGAAATTCTTATACACGAAAATTTTTCCAATTCTTTTTACAAAAACAAGGAATAATAGAAACCCATCTAATTTTTACATAAAACTAATTTTGAGTAAACTTTAAACAGGCTCTTAATATCTCTTATCATGAATAGAGAAATTATAAAATATAAAGGGCTACTGCTTTTTTAAAATTTAATCTTGTATTTTTGCAACTAATTAATTAAGATATATTCATACCAAATGTTCAGTTTTTTCAAGAAAAAAAATAGCCAAACACATAAACTTTGCTACGAAGTAGATCTCCATTCTCACATCCTTCCGGGAATAGATGATGGATCACCGAATACAGAAAAATCGATCGGCTTAATCCGCGAAATGCAAAATTGGGGAATTAGAAAAATTATCGCAACTCCTCATATTGCAGAAGAAACTTTCGAAAATACTCCAGAAACCATAAAAAATGCTTGGGATTTATTAAAAACCGCACTTAAATCTGAAGGGATCGAACAAGAAATTTGTTATTCTGCCGAATATCGCATCGACGACGGTTTCATACGAATGTTTGAATCGAATCAGCTAATCCCTCTTCCCGATAACTATCTATTAGTTGAAAATTCTTTTATACAAGCTTTCTGGAATTTAGATGAACTGCTTTTTCAACTGCAATTGAAAGAATTCAAACCCATTCTTGCACATCCTGAAAGATATGCCTACTATCATAATCAAAAAAACATATATACGACAATGCACAACAATGGTTGTGCATTTCAAGTAAACCTTTTATCTTTTTCCGGATATTACGGAAAAAGTGTAAAAGAAGCAGCTTTCTGGCTCGCAGAGCAAGGCTATATCGACTTTTTAGGAACAGATTTACATAATATGAACCATGTCCAGGCAATCAGTAATTTTTTGACGACAAAAGACTATACCAAATTGATAAGTAAAATCAACATCAAAAACGATATGCTTAAATAAAATACTCTTGCATAATGTTCAGCGTAATGGGATTCATGTTAGCCGGTATTTTTATCGGCTATTTTCTAAAACAGCAAAAAAAGCTATTCAAAATTATCGGGAAACTGAATATGTGGATTATCTTTCTTCTTTTATTCAGTATGGGGCTTTCCATAGGCAACAACAAAAGCATCATAGAAAGTCTCGATCATTTTGGCATAACCGCAATAATAATAGGACTTGCAGCCACTGCCGGCAGTGTATTGTTATCTATACCTCTTTATAAATTTCTATTTAAAAGACAATCTGATAAATGAAAAGCAGTTTCATCATTTTATGCTGTTTTATTACCGGCATCTTATTAGCATATTATCGATACGTTCCGGACATATTCCTGACATATGACTACAGCAACTACATATTACCGGTCATGATGTTCTTTGTTGGCATAGGAATAGGCGGCGACATTAAAAGTTTATATGTCCCTATCAAGAAATATAAACTAAAAATCATACTAATCCCTTTGGCAACTATTTTCGGTTCAATCATCATTACAGCACTTATCTCTCCGCTATTCGATATTACAACAAAAGAAACAATTGCCATCGGGTCTGGTTTTGGTTATTACAGTTTATCTGCTATATTCTTAAATAAATTAGCCGGATATGAAATAGGAATGATGGCTCTTATCAGTAATATGACCCGTGAGATAACAGCACTCCTTTTTATACCCATTTTAGCTCGTTATTGCGGGAAACTAGCTCCTATTTCTGCGGCAGGGGCTACATCTATCGACACGACATTACCTATTATTGCAAAAAGTTGCGGAGAACAATTTATCGTCATTTCTATATTTCATGGTATCCTTGTCGATATCTCCGTCCCTATTATTATAAGTCTATTATACTATTTTTAAGCAAAATGACCCGCTCTGAATTTTACAGGAATATTTTTTACGATTTAGAGTCCATCTATATTTTTTTGAAAAAAATACCATCAAGTCATTTTTGCGTTTTATTCCGGTTTTAGCAAAATCGAGTATAGAGTCTTCAAAAACTTAAATATACCAGCGATTTCATCGCTTAAAATGATTAGAAATACTCTTTTTTACTTTATAATCTTTCCTACCTTCTCCATTTTATCTCCCTAAAAATTAATTCACAAAGATACCATTCTTATTAAAATACAAACATTTTAACACTTTACAAACAATTTATTACTGAAAAATGTTGATGCTTTTTGATTTTATAGTACCTTCGAACAGTATTTAGGTGAAAATTAAGGCTGAATTAAAAAACAGCTTGTATAACAAATGTAACTTATGAAAAAGATTGTATTTTTCTCTCTTTTAGCATTATTATCATTCGATATTAATGCTCAAAATGCTTCAGAAGATTCAATTACAACCAAAAACAGTTTCGTCGTTACTCGTTTCAAAAGTAATTGGTTTCTTAATTTTGGAGCTAATGCAAATGTTTATTTAGGACAAAATGACAGTAAATTGGATTTTGGGAAACGCATAGCACCCGGATTCACAATTTCTGCAGGAAAGTGGGTAACACCATGGTTAGGTGTACAATTAGGATTAGATGGAATGCAATTAAAAGGTGCAGCTCCTGCTGCGGGAATGGCGTATGTGAAAAATGACGAACTTCTCTCTAACGGCTATTACAAACAGAAATGGTTTTCATTTATGCCTCATGCAGATTTAATGGTAGATATGGCTAATTTATTCGGTAAATACAAAGAAAATCGAGTATATAGCCCTATAATTACAGGAGGTGCAGGATTTATAGCATATTCTAAAGGTGGTAATTACAGTCAAGCTGTACAATTCGCATTCATAAACAAATTCCGAGTAAGTAAAGCTTGGGATATCAATTTAGATATAAAAGGAGCTTGGATCGGAAATGACTATGATGCAGAAAGCGGATCAAGAGGTGACGGATTATTTTCTGTCGGTTTAAGCGCAACTTACCGATTTAAAACTCGCAAATTCGTACCTTATCAGCCCAAATATATCAAGGACACTAAAGCTGCTAACGAATGGAAAGCAAAATATGATGCAGTCAATAACAAAGCTGGTCGTCTGCAAGCAGAAAACGACGATTTAAAAGAAGCTTTGAAAAATGCTAAGAATACTGAGACTCCGGTCAAAGAAGTTGTAAAAGAACCTGTAAAACCACAGCTTATTATTTACTATACAGCAGATTCTTATTCGATCAAAGATAAAGATATGATCTTATTAAAAGCTCTTGCTAAAGAAATGAAGAAAAATACTAAATCAGAATTAAGAGAAAAACGTGCAAATAATGTTATTAATACCTTAATTCGTTTAGGAGTTAATAAAGATCAATTGGTCAAGAAAACAAGTGACCAAACATTAAATCAGTTCGGAGCATATGCACTTGACAGAGCTGTTACTATTACAAAAATCTAAAATTAATAATTTCAATATCAAAAAATTATTAATTACCTAAATTTTTATTTTTCAAAAGAGCGGTATCGGTTGATATCGCTCTTTTCATTATTCTACACCAACAATTATTTAGCAAATATTCAGTTTTTCTTATGTTAAATATACAACAAGTATACTCAATTATAAAAATTAGCTTTTCCTTTGCATATTAGAATAGTTTATAAGTTTAAAATAATCATGATTATGAAACTCCCAAAACACGTTCTATCCTTACTATTAGCAATTCCTCTTATAGTTTCAACAGCCTGTGGAGATGATGATTTTTCTGGCGGAGGCGGTGGTAAAAAGAAAACAGACAGAAATGACCCGACAAAGTTCTGGGTAATATTCTCTAAATTCGAACATAAAGACAATGCTATCCAAATGACTGTAAAAGTCAATAATCCCGACAATCTGACAATTCTCAAAGGAGGGTATGAATGTAGTTTCGTTCAAGATTTCAGTGATTGGGCACGTTCAGAAAAAGACTTGGATGAAAATAATTGTGCAGATCTTAAATTAACTGTTTCCCACATGAAAAAGCAATACTTCCGGCCTTATGTTACGGGACCGACTATTGGCAGAGTATATGGAAAAGTATGGACATATGACGGTATGAGTTGGGAAATAACCCCGCCAAGCGATAACGATAGTGGCACAAGCGGAGAAGGAGGCGGTAATACTCCTTCAACTTCAACACCGGATAATGTAAGTTATTTCAATGTATCTGTACAACCGATACAACAATTAGTCAATTCTACTTATATGGGAAACAATAAATGGAGACTACTTGTACGCACGTTTTCACAAGTAACTTATTCTTGGGCTTGCGATGATCCGGATGCCGCTGGGATTGTAGTCGTGATAAATAATCCGAAAAATCCTATCGATGGAGTAAAATATTCTAGTAGTGACGCATCGTTTTTTAATAGTAACGGAACAAATGTCATAAAACAATGGCCTCGTACCGGAGGATATTATAATTTTTACGTACGAACATATACTTCAAACTACCATTATGCTCCCCAATGGTACACAAAACAAGTTTTTATCGAAGGTAGCAAAGATAGCTATATCACCAGTAATAAACCTGGATTATAAACTTTTATGCTTATCTAGTAAACTGTAAACAATAGATACGGGCAGTTTTTATTTTATAAGTTAAAACTGCCCGTTTTATAATTTTAATTTCACAATACCAATACTACCCAATTACCTCACCTAATAATATATCAACCTTTATTCTTTATAAATAGCCTTCCATATCTGCTGAAAGCAAAAAAATAGAAAAGGAATTACCTCCTACCCAAAAGTAGAAAATAGCAACTAAAATTCAGGAATAATTATATAAACAGCTCCAAAAAAACCTTCGTTTGATCGGACAAATATACAATTTATTCACATCAAACAAACTATTATTTAAATATATTATAAAACAATTCTTTATAATATGTGATCTCAGCATATTCCATTATGAAAAAATCCTATGGATTTGTCCAATTAAACGAACATTTAATTAGACAAACTTATAATTCATACATTCAAAGCATAGGTGTTGTTATAAAAATTTCATCAAAAAAGATGAGTAGGAGCTTGAATGGGTGTGTATAGGTGTATCAAAATTTGATACACCTATTTCATCTCAATATAGAATCAACTAATCAAAAATACCTTCTATAGCTTCAGCAGGCTCTGATGAAAATTCCTCTTCAGAATATGGTCCGGTCGTACACGGATCTTTATATTGTTCAGGTATTACAAAATCTTCCGTTTCAGAATATCCCAAAGATTTATCGCCATAAACTTTTTTCATAAAGATACCATAGATAGGCAATGCCATCGTTGCTCCCTGACCGTTTGCCATACCATCAAAATGGATAGAACGCTCCTCGCCTCCAACCCATACACCGGCAGCCAAACTTGGTGTAAATCCCATAAACCAACCATCCGAGTTATTATTGGTAGTCCCGGTTTTTCCTCCCATCGGGGCTGTTATCTTATGACGATACCGGATACGCCCGCCTGTACCATGATCTATAACATCTCTAAGCATCGGAAGGATTTTATAATATGCAGCCTCACTGAATACTTCGGTTACTTTCGGAGTAAACTCGGCGATTACATTCCCAAAATTATCCTCTATTCGGGTAACATATAACGGATCAACCCGAATACCTTTATTCGAAAAGGCAGTATAAGCTGTCACCATCTCTTCAACAGAGACTTCTGCCGGTCCTAAACAAAGAGAAATAACCGGATCGATATAATTGCGGATACCGAACGAATGCATCAGACGTACTAAAGAACTTGGAGACAACCGTTCCATTAGATAAGCTGAAATCCAGTTATTAGAATTAGCCAATCCCCAACGTAAAGTCACATTCTCTCCAATTCGGGCCTTGGAAGAGTTTCTCGGAGACCAAACCTTTCCTGTAGCCGGATCAAGAATATGAGGTTGTACATTCGGAGCTTCATCACATGGACTGAAACCCTCTTCCATAGCCAGCGTATATAAAAACGGTTTTATGGTAGAACCTACCTGACGCCTGCCATCTGAAACCATATCATACTGGAAATTACGAAAATCAATTCCTCCGACATAAGCCTTTACATGTCCTGTTTTAGAATCCATTACCATAAAGCCAGTACGGAGAAACGATTTATTATATCGAATAGAATCCATAGGGGTCATAACCGTATCGATCATTCCATACCAAGAAAAAACTTGCATATCCACAGGTGTATCGAAAGCTTTCCTGATTTCCTTTTCAGATGCACCCGCTTCCGACATATATCTGTACCGATCACTCTGTTTCATCGCCTTATTAAGAATAGTTTCGATATCCGATTTAGATAAATTCCTTGCAAACGGAGCGTAACTGCGCCCCTTCTTCTCATTAAAGAATTTAGGCTGCAGAAAACCTCCGATATGCTCTTCAACAGCCTCTTCTGCATATTTTTGCATCCGAGAATCTAATGACGTATATATTTTCAACCCATCTGTATAGATATTATATTTTGAACCGTCTGCTTTCCGATTTTTTTCACACCATCCGAAAAGAGGATTTGTTTCCCAAGCGATAGAATCATCGACAAATTTTTGTCCCTGCCATCCTCTGTAATCTCTTCGATCCGGTTTTTTGGCAGTCATCATCAAACGCAAATGTTCCCTAAAATAAGGAGCTAACCCTTCTTTATGATCTACACGGTTAAAGTAGAGCTTCAACGGAAGAGCTTGCAATGAATCTCTCTCCTCCCGAGTAATATAATCCGATTTATACATTTGTTCTAAAACCGTATTACGACGACCTCTCGTTCTTTCGGGTTGACGAACAGGATTAAAATACGATGGATTTTTGCACATTCCGATCAATGTAGCCGCTTGTTCTATCGATAGTTTATCGGGAGTCGTATTAAAATAAATTTGTGCTGCCGACTGTATTCCAACGGCATTATAGAGAAAATCAAATTTATTTAAGTACATATTTACAATTTCCTCTTTTGTATAAAAACGTTCTAACTGAACGGCAATTACCCATTCTATCGGCTTTTGAAAAAGCCGTTCCATTACATTTTCGGCACTTGGAGAAAACAACTGCTTGGCTAACTGCTGAGAAATTGTACTCCCCCCCCCTGCACTTTTTTGAAAAAACAAACCTCTTTTTATCACTGCCCTCGCCAAGGCTTTCACATCGATTCCCGAGTGATCTTCAAAACGGGCGTCTTCGGTCGCAATAAGAGCATTAACCAGATAAGGAGAAATTTCATTATATCCCACATACACCCGGTTTCCTTTACTCTGATAATATCGCCCGATCACTTCCATATCGGAAGAATATATCTCGGAGGCGAATTTATCTTTCGGATTTTGCAACTCTTCGATCGGAGGCATATAACCGATAAACCCTTTTGCTATAAAAAAGAATAAGAGGGTTATCGAAACAATTCCTACACAAAAAAATATCCAAAGACATTTAATTATAATTCTGGAAATAGATCCGGATTTTTTCTTAGGCAGTTCTGGCATTTCAAATTTTGTTTTGAAACATATTCGTTTAGCAATATCTCAAATTATATCCGTACGGTTTCCGGATATACAAATTATGAATTCTCATATTTTTCGTCAAAGGTAATATAAATATTTCATTTATAAATTGATTGAAATACAGAACAAGAAAATTTAAGCAGAAAAGCTTTGATATAGACTTTTTTTACTATTTTTGTAGTGTAGATGAAACAAAATACAAAGAAATATAAACATTTTGATTTCACACACTTACAGAAGTGTAGGGAATATAAACACTCGATCAGAAATTGTAAATAGACCGATTTGACTCTTCATGCCAAACCGGTCTATTTGTTATATAAATCTATATTCTTAAAACATACCGCAATATGAGAAAAGAGAGTTTAGTATCTATCACCGACTACTCTAAAGAAGAAATTCTGGATCTGCTGGAGCAAGCAAGAAAATTTGAAGAAAACCCGAACAGAAAAGTATTGGAAGGAAAAGTGATTGCAACCCTATTTTTTGAACCATCTACACGTACCCGACTCAGTTTCGAAACGGCAGTAAACCGATTGGGAGGGAGAATTATCGGTTTTTCCGATGCATCAACTACGAGTTCGACCAAGGGAGAAACCCTTAAAGATACAATAATGATGGTTAGTAACTATGTAGATCTCATTATCATGCGTCATTATTTAGACGGAGCCGCTCGATATGCATCTGAGGTTTCTTCAATTCCTATTATAAATGCTGGAGACGGAGCTAATCAGCATCCGTCGCAAACAATGCTCGATCTTTACTCTATATATAAGACTCAAGGGACATTAGAGAATCTAAACATTACAATGGTGGGAGATCTAAAATACGGAAGAACCGTACACTCTTTACTTATGGCAATGTCACACTTCAAACCTACGTTTCACTTCGTAGCCCCTGAGGAACTGAAAATGCCGGAAGAATATAAAATATATTGCGATAAATTAGGAATACCTTATCAAGAGCACCAAGATTTCACAGAAGAAGTCATCAATCAAGCGGATATATTATATATGACCCGTGTGCAACGAGAACGTTTTACCGATCTCATGGAATATGAAAAAGTAAAAAATGTATATACACTACATAATCAAATGTTGGAAAACAGCAAACCGAACTTACGGATACTGCACCCGCTTCCCCGCGTAAACGAAATCGCATACGACGTGGACGATAATCCGAAAGCCTATTATTTCGAGCAAGCTAAAAACGGATTATATGCCCGTCAAGCTATTATATGCAAAGTATTAGGTATCGAAATTTAACATTTAAGAAAAGAAAATAGAATCATGGCTATACATAAAAAAGAGCTCGAAGTAGCTGCATTGGAAAACGGAACGGTTATCGATCATATTCCTTCAAACCAACTGTTCAAAGTCGTTTCACTCCTCGGATTAGAACATCTAAACAAAAGCATTACTATCGGAAATAATCTGATAAGTAAAAAAATAGGACATAAAGGTATTATCAAAATCGCCGATACATTCTTCAAAGAAGAAGAGATCAATAAAATCGCATTAATAGCTCCGAATGCAAAGATCAATATCATCAGAGACTATCAGGTAATCGAAAAAAGAGTCGTTACCCTACCTGATGAATTGACAGGCATTATCCGTTGCAATAACCCTAAATGCATCACCAACAACGAACCGATGAATACGGTCTTTCGTGTCATTAATAAAGAAACCGTTGAAGTAAAATGCAAATATTGCGAACGGGCTATTTCTCAAAAAGATATAGAAATTCGTTAATGGCAAACAGGAAAAAACAGAATTGGAAACCGGGTACGATGATTTATCCGTTACCTGCGGTATTGGTCAGTTGCGGGAACCGTCCGGAACAGTATAATTTATTTACCGTAAGCTGGGTAGGAACTATCTGCACCAATCCGCCAATGTGTTATATATCCGTACGTCCCGAACGACATTCATACTCTATTTTAAAGGAGAACAAGGAATTTGTCATTAATCTGACAACAGAAAATATGGCAAGAGCAACCGACTGGTGCGGTATTCGATCTGGAAAAGATTATAATAAATTTGCAGAAAGCGAGCTGACTCCCGTTCCTTCAGAAAAAATAGCTGCTCCCTATATTGAAGAATCGCCTTTATGCATAGAATGTAAAGTTAAGAAAATCGTGAACTTAGGTTCTCATGATATGTTTATATCAGAGGTTGTCAACGTTATTGCCGACGAGCAATTTATTAATCCCGAGAACGGAGCTTTCGATCTCGAAAAAGCTCGATTATTGGTTTATTCGCACGGTCATTATTATGGGATCGGCAAAGAAATAGGTAAGTTCGGTTGGTCGGTACAAAAAAAGAAAAAGAAGAAATGAGACTGTACATTCTATTTTTATTCTGTACATATTTATTTTTTACCGGTACGGTATCGGCACAGTCCGGTATGTCCCCAAAAAAATTATTCAATTGGGGTGTCCGTATCGGAGTAAACGCCCCTTTCGTCGATATGCGAAAAAGTCAAATCAACGGTATAAAAATAGAAGAACCGTCAACAAATTCAAAAATGGGGATTCTCATATCCCTGTTTGCCCGAACCAACTTCAACAGACATTATCTTCAACTCGAAACAGAGACGCATTATATGCGTTATCGGATGAGTCCGAGACCTGAATCGGTCATTACCGATAGATCTATCGGGTACATGGAAGGAATAACGGTCGGTAATAAAATTTATTCTTTAGACATACCTTTATTATATGGATATAACTTCATCAAACAAGGTCCGTACGAGTTGTCCTTTTTTACCGGTCCAAAACTTAAATATCTATATAAGAAAAAGAGCGAACTCTCCGCACCGGAAACGTATGAATTTGTCATGGATGAACGCATCCGTCCGT
>OGND01001194.1_pt1 | contig 10729 bp, 9 predicted proteins | sample 1573381 | NCBI WGS metagenome assembly OGND01 (sample SAMEA2581989, study PRJEB24529) | metagenome | biome: Human gut stool | place: China | collected 2011
TTTGCCCCGTCGTCCCCATCCCGCCGGACAGACACGTGTCCTTTCAGCTCACCGTCGGTGTCCCACGCCACCATGACTTTCAGGTAAAAGACGGTGTCGTCGTAGTCGGCCCGTTTCCGTCCGCCCGCGTCCTGAGTGACCGTATACTCGTATATGCCGGGCGCGGTGTAGACGATGGCATCAAAAGTCTTCGTCAGGGTCTTGTCGTCGGCGGCGCGGCAGTCCCGGGCCGGAAAATCCAGCTCAGCCTCGTCGTCACAGCCTTCCGGCATCGGCGCGCCGTCCAGCGCGGTCAGCCGCACCGTCAGCGTCTCGTCAGCTGCCTCTCCGGTGCAGCGGACGGACGCCTCCAATTCCAGCTCCGCCCGCTGGTCTGCGGCCAGAGCGGGCAGGGCAGCGCTTACCGCAAGCGCTGCTGCCAGCAGGGCCGCTGCCATTTTCGGGAGCCTTCTCATGATAAGCTCTCCTCCTTTCCGTTTTGCAGGTCTGACATTGGTTCCATCCGGGCCAGCACCACCGTCCGCGCGTCGGTGTACTCCCCCGAGCAGGTAGCCATCGCCAGGAACTGCGCTCCTTCCGGCTCCTCTTCCAGCGCACGGAGGGCCTGTGCATCCATCTGAAGGGCATTTTCCTCCACAAAGGGGAGCAGCCCGCCTGCGTCCGAGCGCCACTTGCCCGGGGCAAAGATGGCCTGTTCCGACGCAGGCACCACAAGGCAGGCCAGCACTTCCAGCCGATAGCTCCCGCCGGGCAGCGTCAGGGTGCCGGTGGTGTTCTGGCGGAAGAATGCTCCGTCCTTGTATTTGTCGAGGTCGCCGAACATCCGCCCGTTCTCCATATGGTGGCCGTAGAGCAGGGAATACCGCCCGCTGAAGTCCGCGTCGCAGTCAACATCCAGAAAGATGCTGCCCGCCAGCGCAAAGCTGCCGTAGACGTCGGTGTTCAGATAGGTGAAATTGCTCTCGCCCTGCACCACCGGGTAGTCGATGGCCGTGCCGTCCAGCGTCAGCCACCCGCAGACATCGGGATTGATGTCCCGCAGCTGGCCGAAGGAGAGGCTGTTGTCCTCCTGCGGCTGGGGCTTGAAGGCCAACAGCCCGGCCTGCACATTGTCGGCAGCGGCGTACACCCGGCTGTTGTCCCACAGCGCATAGCCCGACCAGACCACCGCCAGCAGCACCAGCAGGGCCGTCACCCCGTCCAGCAGGCCGTTCGCCGCCCGCAGGGCCATCTTCTGCCACCGAATGTTCCTCACCTCCCTTGCCTTATTTCCTCCGCGCTTACTTCTGATGGCGGCGGCGCAGGGTCAGCAGCAGCCCGACGCCCGCAGCACCCGTCAGGGTGAAGAGATAGGGTGCGCTGTCCAGCACCACACCGGCATCCACGGTGCCGCCCTTGGTGTTGGTGAAGTTCGCCTGCTCGACCGCCGCATCCACTTCGCCCTCGGTGCCAGTCTCCGTCGTCACATAGTCTGCGACCGGCGCCTCAGACACCTTGTACTCGACACCGTAGGGCAGGTTTTCGATGTGGATGGTATCGTCGTCTTTCAGATAGAAAGTCGCTTCCGTCGTCTCGCCGGGCTTGATCTTGATCGAGGTGGGGTTCGCGTCATAGCTGCCGCCGGTGATGGCGTAGCTGTCCTGATAGGTCTTGCCCTCCTCGCCGGTCAGCTGCACCGTAAACTCGAAGTATTTCTCCTTATTGCCCATGATGCCCTCGACGTCCTTATGGACTTCCAGCTTACCGGCAGAGTAGAGGTTGTCGAAGTCGTCCTTCTTGCCCTCGCCGGTGGACTCCGGGTCCTCGGTGTGGACAGCGGCAATGCGGAGCTTGCCGTCCTGCTCGATGACCGTCACCCGCAGCAGGATGGCGTCGCCGTAGTAGGTCACGCCTGCGCTGTTGCCCTCCACCTCATGGATGATGTAGGTGTAGACGCCCACGCTGTCGTACTCGGGCAGCTTGATCTCGATTTTCTTGGTTTTACTCGCACTGCCGGCTTCGCCCTGTGCGTAGGTCACGTCGCCGACAATCGGCATATAGTCTCCGGCTTTAATGCCGTCCGACGCATCGGTGACATTGTCCGCCTCGATGTCGAAGCTGAACGTCTCCGCCGGGGAGAAGGTCCCCTCGTTGGCCAGCTCGTAGTTTTTCTTGATGACCACGCTGTCCATGTCCGCATACGTCTCGCCGCTGGCCGCAAAGGCGGGCATGACGCTGACGCCCATGGCCAGAGAGATGGAAAGCACGCCTGCGAGAAGCTTTTCTGCCTTGTTCTGTTTCATCCTGAAGTTCCTCCTATCTTGTCCTGTATGGTTTTTGGCAGCTCAGAGCCCCCGCCGCCGGATGAGGGTGATGACTTTTGCCTTGACCGCACTGCACTGCACCGGGCCGAAGTCACGGCTGTCCTCGGCCTGTGTGCGGCAGTCGCCCAGAATGAAGACGCTGTCCTCCGGCACAGCGTAGGGGTAGCTGAGCAGAGATTTGGGGTAGGTGGGGTAGAGGATGCCGCCGCCCTGTGCCGAGCCGTTGACCTCCACAACGCCGCTCTCGCTCAGAGTCACGATGTCCCCGCCCCGGGCCAGTACGCGGCCCACCCGCAGCCTTCCCGAGCGCTCATATACCACGACATCATTCTTGGCATAGTCTTTTTCCAGCCGGCAGCCCAGCACCAGGTCGCCGTCCTTCACGGCAGGGAACATCTCATTGCCGGACGCCTGCGTCACCAGATACACCTGCGTCAGAAGCACCCAGAGCAGGGCGGCAAACACCGCCAGCCGCACCGCCAGACTGCGCGCTTCCCGCAGCAGGGGGCTTTTTTCCGGCTTCGCCGGTCCAGACAGGTCCGCTTCCGGCGTCCCGGGCGGGGCCTCCGGGGCAAGCGCCTCGTTTGGTTCCTTCACTCATCTTCCTCCTTCTTTCTGTTTTTGCAGCCCAGAACGGCCGCACCGGCACACAGCATCAGCGGCAGTCCGAAGAAGTCTGTCTCCACGCCGGTGTCCGGGTCTATATCGGCCAGAACGTAGTGGGCATAGAAATTGACGACGCCGTTTTCCAGCTCTTTGTCGGTGGGCTCATAGCCCTCTTCCCACTCGTCCTGCGATACCTTTTCCTTCGGGTCCGGCTCATCCGTCACCGAACCGGGGAGCTCTTTGTACCAGCCGTCAAAGACATAGCGCGCACCGCCGATGTCGAGCTCTTTTTCGATGTCCGCCGTCGTCTCTTCCACCCGCTCGCCGCTCTGGTACTCGCGGCTTTCCCGGATGCTGTAGTCGTCCTCGCCCGGGGCGCGGACGTTGAACCGGGCCGTGAAGTTTTTCCTGCTTTTGACGCTGATGATGCAGTCGATATGCTTATCCGGTTTTGTCCCGTTGTTGCGCGAGATCTTGTACGGCGTCACCACGATGCTCTCCAGATCGTCCTGCGTCAGCCCTTCGACGCCGGTAGCCTCTTCGATGGTGTCCTTATACTCGTCCCATATCTCATCGACGACCTCGTCCCAGTAATCATCGCCCGGTTTCAGCGACCATGCGTCGCCAGTCGCGCCGCCCGGCCACGATACAACATAGTCTGACACATCTGTCAGGATGTTCTTGCCGTTATCTTCCCATGCCGCGCCGTAGGTCTTCACCTTACCGACCCACTTGCACTCGCTGTTGTCCGGCGCCCACTGGCTGGGGTCATTGCTGCCGGGCCGGCTGGTGGGGGTCTTGAGCAGGAAGACTGCCGCCGATTCCTCCTGAGTCTGATCCCCCCAGCCCGGTGCATCCTCATCAAGTTCGTCCGCAGGCAGGGCGTTTTTATCCTCGGCTACGCTGTCGTCGGCCAAGTCGGCATCTTCCTCAGGGGATCTGTCTTTTTCGGGCTGCTCCGCCTCATCCAGAGGCGTTTTCTCCTCGGCGGCGGGCCGTTCTTCCGACAACTCCGGCAGAACGGCGATGTCTTCTTCCTCGTCTGAAACAGACTCCTCCTGCTGGGCCTCATCGTCGATGAAACAGGCGTAGAGGCTGCACTCGCTGTCCGCTTCCGGCCAGAGCAGTCCTTCATCCGGCACGAAGCGGACCGCCGTCCCTTCGTCGTCCCGGCTGTACCAGAAGCGGAAGCTCTTTCCCTCCACCTCCGGTTCTTCGGGCATCAGAAGCTCTTCGCCGCTGCCCACGGTCTGTTCCGCGTAGGGCAGGCCGCCGTCGGCCTCGTCCGACTCGCTGAGCCAGAAGAGATAGGTCCTCTCAAACTGCTCGTCCGCTTTGACGGCCCCGCTGTCCGGAGTCGGCGTCTCGTCGGGCAGCCCGATGTCATCCAGCCCGTCCACCACGACGGGGATGCCGCCTTCCGCGGGCAGAAGCACCGGCTCGTCTGTCCGGATGTCCTCTTCTTCGTCCCAGGCAGGCTCGTCCTCTATTTCCTCGTCCCATGTCTGGTCCGGCACGCTGTCCGTCCGCTCCGGCCCTTCGGCAAATGCGGGCAGCAGACAGCCGCACAGCAGCACCAGCACGATGCACAGTGCTGCGGCGCGCAGTGTCAGCCGCCTCCGTTCCAGTCGATTCCGCATACAACAGCCCTCCTTCATTCTCGCTCCCGGCGGGGATGCCGCCCTTTGCGTTATCAGGATACCGTTTACCGGACACGAAGGATGTCATTGCGTGCCAGTGCAAAAAAATTTACGCATAAAAAAACGCCGCCGGGGTCTTTCGACTCCGGCAGCGGTCTGCTGTCTCCGAATTTTCGATTTTCAGGTGCGGGTGGTGGCTTCCATGCAGTGCTCTGAGGGGGGGTAATATTCCATCAGAGCAATGTAATTCTCGCAGTGGTGGCAGAACGCCGCCCGGATGGCGTCGTCGGGCGCGCTCCTCATCGACACGAACATCAGGATGTACTTTGCAATGAGGCTCACAGCCTCGCTCTCGAGGCCATAGCAAAGGCCCACCGCCAGGATCGGCACGACGATCTGCTGCGCACGGATGGGGATATTCTCCGCATCGACCCGCTTGAGCACGGCACGGCTCATGGTAGATGCCGCCCAGACGGCGCGGGAGATCTTCCAGTAATCCATATTCTTCAGATGGATGAGGGTGCGCAGCCGCTGGATGACCTCGCCATCGTCCAGAACTTTGTTCTGCGTGACCTCCTTCTCCGAGCGGATGAAGGCGCACTGTATCATGTCCATCAGGGCGGCTTCGTACTTCTCATGGTAGTTCTCGCGGGAGATGAAGTACTCCTCCATACGGAGCATGACTTCGTCCGTCTCTTTGTCGGTGGCCAGCCAGCTGAAGTCCAGCGGCGTCGGGCCGAAATCATTCTTGCCCATCTCGTTCAGGTCTTCCAGCTCTTCCTCGTTCCGAGTGGAGGGAAGGAAGCGGTCGTTGCCGTTCCGGTGGAAGCCCCACTCCTCGGGCAGAAGATGCGGCACGATGTCGCCGCTGGAGATGATGTTGAAGATGTTGCTCTCGCCCCAGCTCTCTTTCAGGCTGCCGTCGGCGTTGTGGTTGTTGTCGTAGTCCTGCTGCAAGTCGGGGTAGTCCTGCGGGCCGAGGGCCACCGGTGTCGCAAAGGTGTAGACGAAGACATTCTCCCGTTCCAGTCCGGACAGCTCCTTGTTGACCCGGGCGGCCAGAAGGTTCGCCACCACCGCACCGCGGCTGTAGCCGCCCATCCAGAGCTTGACGACGCCCAGCCCCCCCTTTTGCTGAGCTGCCGCCAGATAGTTCTTCAAATCGGCAAACACCTCATGCACCGGGATGATGAAGCCGCTGTGGGCGTGGCCCGCGCCGGTGTGCAGATTGCTCACCCACTCGCCGCCATAGCCGCCGCCGCGCAGGATGAGCGCCACGATGGTGGTGCGCTTCCCGTTCAGGGTGATGGTCTTGCGGGCCGTGGACCAGCCCACGAAGTCGCCCGCCTTGCCCACATCGACATCATAATAGCGGTATTTCACGTCGCCGAAGCCCAGCTTGGTATAGGCTGCGTCGAGGCTGTCCTCGCGGCCCACGTCCCCGTTGGCCCAGTATTTCGCATCGCTGGCCCATGTATTGAAAGCAGCCGTCACCATGCCCAGCGTCGCCAGCGCCAGCTGGTGGTCGTACTGGATGGAGCTGTGCGCAAAAAAGCTGTCGCTGTAGTAATATTCGTGCTCAATGTCCATCTGGCTCAGCTCGCTGCGGAAGGACATTGTATAATTGCCCGCCGGGACTGCCCGGCCCACCGTCTGGCTTTTTGCCGCTGCCTCAGCCCGGGGCAGTGCCAGCCCGGGCGCAAGAGCTGCACTGCAAACCAGCGCTTTACAGAAATCACGTCGTTTCATGGTCTTTCCCCCTTGCTGCTTTCATAAACCTCTGACATTTCTATCGTATAGGTGATTTGCTATAGTATACCGTATTTTTCCAGCGGATTCAATCATCAACTCTGCCGATCGGGGATGTAAAAACCGGGCCGCAGCGATGCGGCCCGGTCATTTTCGTATTCTCAGAGAAGCTGCGGGTCCATCTGGCGGCAGAAGTCCACGATGTGGTGGAACATCTGCTCGACCGCCGGAGCCATCGCCGTGGGGCGCTGGACAGCCAGACCCACCACCCGGTACTCTTCCGGCTCGATGGGGTAGATTTTGACCGCCGCCGTGCAGCTGCGCAGCAGCATCCGGGGCATGATGGAGATGCCGAGGCCCGCCTCCACCATGGCGATGTTGGACTGGTCGTCGATGACGTGGCAGCGGCGCTCGGTGGAGATGGAGTATTTCTTGAGGAACTGGCGCATCTCGGCGTCGGTGGCGTCGCACTGGACGACAAAGCTCTGGCCGTTCATCAGCTCCGGCGTCATAATGCCGTTTGGCGGTTCGGGCCAGTCCTGCGGTACGATGCAGAGCAGCGGCTCACGGAACAACTCGGTCAGGTTGAACTCTTCGCGGCAGCTGGCGGACAGGAAGGCCAAGTCCACCTGACCGGTGCGCAGCCACTCCTTCACGTCGTCGTAAGTACCCTGATAGACCTCGACTTCGATCTGGGGGTAGCTTGCCATGAAGCTCTTGAGGATCTGGGGCAGCAGGCCGGCGCAGACCGAGTTGAATGCACCCAGCTTCACCTTGCCCTTTTCCAGGCCGTTGAGGCGGGCGATGCTCTGCTGCAGGGCCTCGTCGCTGTTGAGCACCGCCCGGATGGACGGGTAGAGCGAAGCGCCATAGCTGGTCATGGTCACGCCGTTTTTGCCGCGGTTGAATAAGGTAAAGCCAAGCTCAGCCTCCATCACCGCGATGGCATGGCTGATGGCAGAGGGGGTCAGATGCAGCTGCTGGGCCGCTTTGTTAAAGCTGCCCTGACGCGCGACTGCATCGAAAATTTCGTAAGAAAACAGCGTCATGTCCCTAGCCTCCTTCCGTTTTCAGTTCGGAGACGCCCGTTCTTCTGTGAATCTTTTTCACCTTGAGGATGCTATGCATCAATTTTCTTTTTGAGTGTACTATCCTATCTCCGCTTTGTCAAGCATCCAAACCTTAATTTTGGACGTTGAGCCAAATTTCTGCTTTTGAAACGCCATTTATAAGGGATATTTGCGCCCTTTTCCGTTCCAGTATTTTCCTGTTTTGAACAAAAAGACCGACCGCCCTCCATCCCGGAAAGCCGTCGGTCTTCTGCGTTCTACAGATGTTTTTACTCGAGCACCAGCAGCAGGCTCATCTTGAAGCGGCCCTGCGCCGTAACGCCGTGGAGACTGTTCTTGTCGAGACGGAAACTCTCGCCTGCGTTCAGCTCATAATTCTTCTGGATCTTTTTCATTTTTGTACCTCTGACCTCTGAATTTTTTGAAAAAATCACAGGTACAAGCCCAAAAAGCCCGTATAAAACAAAAAAGACGATAAACCGTTTATCTCAACGATTTATCGTCCTTTTGGTGCGCTCGAGGGAACTCGAATCCCTGGCCCTCTGATTAAAAGTCAGATGCTCTACCGGCTGAGCTACGAGCGCATATTTTCAGATTTACAGATACTGCCGAATTATATTACCACACCCGCGCCAAAAAAGCAAGAGGAAAGCGCAAAAAAGTGCCTTTCCGCAGCACACAGACCCCCGCCGGGAGAGCACCCGTTCCTTTTATAAAAGCCAACTTTACTGTCACCTCTCTGGGACGCGGATATTCTGGCGGCAACTTCCTCTTTACAAATGGGGCGCAAACCAGTACAATCAAAGCAGAACGAACTGTCCCGGCCCGTATGCGGCGGGGCTTTTTGATAGGAGGCTGTTTTATCATGAAAATCTCTCGTCGGTCTGTCCTTCATATTTCCGGGCTGGCAGCGGCAGCGCTGGCCCTGACCGGCTGCTCTGCGGCTGGAAGCGCCGCGCTGGGCGGCAAGCTGCCCGACCTGCTCAAGAGCCTGACCAAAAAAGGGGAGACTGCTGCTTCGTCGGAAGCTGCCAGCGACATGGCCGTCACCCCGCCGCCCGAGGGCGAACAGCTTGACCCGGCCTTCGGCGTCATGCCCGAGTACGACGCCGACATCCTCACCGGCGCCGAGCGCAGCACCAACAGCCGCCCGGTGGCTGTGATGGTGAACAACATCGCCAACTCCCAGCGCCAGAACGCCCGCCCCCAGCGGGGCATCGGCAGCGCCGACCTGCTCATCGAGGCCAAGGTCGAGGGCGGCATCACCCGCCTGTGCGCCGTGTTCAGCGACGCCGAAAGCATCCCCGAGGTGGGTCCCCTCCGCTCGGGCCGCGACCAGTTCCTGCAGCTGCTCATGCCCTGGAACATCCTCTACTACCACGACGGCGAGAGCATCTTCTGCACCCAGTTCGTCAGCGTCTACGGCTACTCCGGGCTGAACATCGGCGGCAAGAATTATTTCAAGACCCCGATCCACCCCTTCGTCTCTCACCGCAATAACCGCGGCCGCGATGTGGCCTACGAGCACACCGAGTTCACCTCCGGCAAGGAGATCTGCAAGGCCGCTTCTGATGCCGGCATCAGCCTCTACGCTCCCAGCGAGGGGACGTTCTTCCACTTTGCCGACTACCGCACCGACGAGGTCAACAAGCTCAAGGGTGAGCCCTCGGCCAAAAAAATCGCCATCGTACATTCGGAGAGCTACCGCACCTCGTTCAGCTACTCCGCACTCAGCCACACCTACGCGATGCAGATGTACAACTCCTCCAAGAAGGCCACTGAGAACACCGTTGATGAGCTGACCGGTGAGCAGCTCACCTTCGAGAACGTCGTGGTCTGCTTCGCCGACATGGACGCCTACGCAGGTGACTCCCATGACGTGCAGGAGGTGCAGTACATCAAGGGCGGCGACGCCTACCTCTTCACCCGCGGCGGCGTGCAGGTGGGCCGCTGGGAAAAGACCTATCCCACCAACCCCCTCAAGCTTTACACCAAGTCCGGCGAGGAGATGACCCTCAACCGGGGCAAGACCTACTTTGCACTGGTGGACAACGACGAGCTGAGCAATTTCAGTTACCAGTAAGCCCATGAGGAACATGACGATGAAGCGTATTCGAACTGCGCTCTGCCTCATTTTGGCCGCCGCGCTGCTGGCAGGCTGCGCCTTTCTGCCCAGCGACAGCGAGCCGGAAACGCCCGCCCCCACCGACCCGCTCACCGGCCTTGCTCTCGAGTGGCAGGGCCAGCGTCCGGTGGCCGTGGCCATTGAGAACAGCACTGCCTCCACCACTCAGTGGGGCCTTTCCTCGGCGTCGGTGGTGCTGGAAGCCCTCACCGAGGTGGGTACGTCCACTGAGCTCTGCCTCGTCTATCCGGCGCTGGCCGCGACCCCGAAGGTCGGGCCGGTGGCCGCCGGTCAGGACATCTACTGGCGGCTGCTGGTGGGCCAGCAGCCCATTCCGGTACAGCGGGGCGGGGGACAGTTCGACCAGAACTTCCTCGATTACTATTCCATCCGGGCCGTGGATGCTCTGGAGGCCGGGCGCACCGCCTTCGACTGCGGCAGTGAGTGGAGCAACGCACCGCTGTGGTACACCAGCGGCGAGGCCATCTCTAATGTCTTGGACGAGCTGAGCATCTCCTCTGTTCTGACGGAATCCCGGGTGACGAGCGCCGCATCCGCCGCGGCGGACAGTGCGTCCTCCGGGGCCGACGCAGTGCTGTCCATCCCTGCACTTCTCCCGCAGGAAGCAGACGGCAAACTGCCGGACGCCACCGCGCCGGACGCGGTGAATGTCCGGGTCTGCTTTGACGACGACAACGCCACCGGCTTTTCCTACGACGCTGACAGCGGGCTTTACCGGATGCTCCACGCCGACGGCACGCCCCAGCTGGACGCCAACAACGGCCAGCAGGCCGGGTTCGATAATCTGCTGGTGCTGTTCAGCGCCTCCGAGCTGCGGGACGACGGCAAGACCTACGACTACGATTTGAGCATGGGCGGCGGCGTCTGGCTCAACGGCGGGCATCTGTGGACCATCACCTGGACGCAGGGCCGGGACAACACGCTGCTGCTCTACGACGCCGATGGCCGCACCATGAACATCGAAGCCGGGACGAGCTATATCGCTCTTGTCACCAGTCTGACCGGACAGGAGCTGACGGTCACAAATTCCAGCGGAGAAAAGATCCTTGGATAAGCAAAAAGACTTCTGCACGACGAAATGCAGAAGTCTTTTTTATTTCCAGGCTGCGGCGCGCGCCTGTGCGCGGGGGATGTTTTTCTTTCGGTCAAATGGCTTGCGCTCCGCGCGGGTGCGCCTGCGGCGTGGGGCAGGTTTTTTTCTTTCGGTCAAATGGC